>JAABUH010000924.1_pt1 | contig 37322 bp, 60 predicted proteins | sample 5559121 | NCBI WGS metagenome assembly JAABUH01 (sample SAMN10711871, study PRJNA513364) | rock metagenome | isolation source: Antarctica rocks | place: Antarctica: Victoria Land, Battleship Promontory nord | collected 2015-12-28
GGTCCACAACCCCCCCCCCCCCCCCCCCCCCCAAAGAAGAACCCCAAACGCACTGCTCCCGCCACGTACCGCATCCAGTCTTCTATCTCGCCAAGTAGGTTCCGACCGACTCAAAGTCCCCTTGCCGAAAAAACCCCTCCGAAAAAGAATCTCGATATCGTCCTTTCCCGTCACGATCACCGACCGGGTGAGAGGGTGATATATCCCGGTAGAGCGTGGAGATTCGATAGCGTGAGAGGGCGAGAAGATGCTGGGGAGGTAGGAGGAGAGGAAGGATTGGGATTGAGAGGACTTTATGGGTTGGGTTTGGAGGAGGATGGGTAACGGTGAGCCGTATTTGCGGACGTTGGACAGGTGGCGTTGACGGCCGGGGTTCGAGGTGGGCGGCTTGGTGTGGTCGAAAAGATGAATCGGCGGCTGATCTACGGCTGGAGGGGACATGTCGAGTGAAGATAGGCCAAGCTTGACGAGAGTCAGGAGAATCAAGGTTAAGATGGATGGAAGGCGGTTGTAACAGACGAGACTGCTTCTTCGGCTCGGCCATCGTTTCCCCGTTTCCCGCCCTAATGTTCGACTCATGCTAGACAAGATTCGAACCATGTCAGATGGCGCCCAAAACCCGTGCATCACAGAATGAATGCTCGCCAACAGCCCCTGGCGCTATGTACTGCGCAGACAACAATATGACCCGTACAACCATTTGTCTTCCCAACATACCAGTTCGACCACACCCCCTTCAACCAACAACCCGCTTCATCGCCTGAAGCCATTGATTCCTCAGCTCCACCGTGTCTGCCAAATACGAGTAGCTCGTCGACGCCTAATGCCACCGCTCATCAGCCGGAATCTTTTCACAGCTCCCGAAACACCTACAGTCTGCACCACGAACCCCTTCGCCCCCTTCTCCTGTACGTCCACCACCCGATTCGCCACTGTCCCACCTATCTGTGCGCTCCGGCCACTACCGATCGTCCCGGCGCTCGGCCGGGTAACGAAGACGCACTCGCTCTTCACCTTGAGCTGAGCCAGGTCCTCGTCCTTGAGTCCTACGGAGGAGAGTCGAGGAAAATCGGTGAGGATAAGCTGAAGGCGTTTGGGCGCGGGGAGGAGAAAAGACGGGAGGGGAATGCTGGAAGGGGGTCGGACGGAGATTGAGGAGGTGAAGACGATTCGCTCGTTAGCAAGCAGAAGGGGAGTCCTATAAACTGCATCAGACCCCGTGATCGGATCGATTGCGGGGACTGACCATTTCGAGTAATCCTCAGCCTGCTGTGGCAGCGACGTCTGCGTGAAACGGGTCTCGTCGCTCCGATTGCTGGTCCGACTCGCGCGACCAGATTTACTCTTGGGAATCAAACCCGACGTCGAATTGCCCATCATCCCCACCGTCTCGAGCAGACCAGTAAGGGCCGTCCGATTCCCGCTCGAGCTCGAGCTCGTCCTGCCACTTTTACTCCCGCTCGACCACCCTCGAGCTCTCTGCTTCGGTGTATCGGCGAATGCAGGACGGGGCGGTGCCAGGGTGTGGTTGCGGTCCTGCTCGAATTCCCGGACAGCATTTGCCGCTGCATGACGATCAAATTGTGGTGATCTTCGGTGGTCGGCCTCGATCTCGTTCTGCGCGTCATCATATTCGAACCCTCCGTCAGATACCTCGTCCTCGAAGACTGCCCAGATGTCGGACTCAGGATCAGCAGAGGCGAGCGTGGCGACAGGCTTGATGAGACCTGTAGACATGACGGGAGCTGGCGAGGTCCATAGTGTGAAGAAGTCGATGGAGGCGAAGAAGGGATGCGACTTGATCTCGCTAGCAGTAGGACGTTGAGCCGGATCAAGATGCTACTGGAGTCAATGGACGTCGGGCTCCCGCCAATCATGCTCACGGAAACAAGCTCAACGAGCGCTCTTGCATCCTCATCAAATCCATCGGGAAAGTCCATCTTCTTTTTCAGGATCTTCTGGAATGTGAGATAGTCGGTGGCGCCCCGGAAAGGTGGACGGCCGACGATGAATTGATACAGGATACATCCGAACGCCCAGATGTCCGAGCTGCGAAACATCAGTCCGGGCTATAGATGCCGACTTGGATTTGACTCACGCCAGGACGGCTGGCTCATTCCGCAGGACTTCGGGGCTAACGAAATCGGCAGATCCGACGAAGGACCGCTTCTTCATTTCCGAGGCTGATCAAAATCAGCGCGGTCGCTCATGCATGCAACGGAGACTTACCTGATGATCCACCATCCTTGTCCAGCAGCTTGGCGCTCCCGAAATCAGTGATCTTGATCCGGATCTCGTCGTCAAGCAGGATATTTTCCGGCTTCAGGTCCCGATGTATCACCCCGCGCTCATGCATGAACTCCAGCGTATCGATAAGCTGAGCAGCGTAATACCGTGCGGACACCAAGTCAAGCGAGCCGAATTTCCGAACGAAACCTAGCAATTCCCCGTTTCTTGCGAGATCCAATACGAAGTAGAGACTGGTGGCGTCGTTGAAGGTCGAGTACAGCCTGATGATACCTGGATGGGCAACTGGACTGGCCTTGGTTGACTTGTTGGACCTCTCTGACGGCGCGAGGGAGTGTCTTCGTGGCTTCTTAGAAGACTGGCCCGCTTCCTTCCCGCGAGGTCGTTCCCCGATGGATCCAACGCTGTCCGCAAGAGTTGGCGTTGATGGATCAAGCCTCTCACCGAAAAAATCCTCCTTCACAGGCGAAGGTGCTTTCGACAAGCTCGCCTCAGGAAATGTATCCCCTCCAGCCTCCTCTGATCGCTCCGGTACCATCTCAGGCGGATCAGCTGATCGACTAGGTCTCCGGCCAGCCAAATCTGTCTTCAGAGTAGGCGAGAGAGGAACACTCGATCCCAGAGTAGTAGAGCTAGAGGCACCCCCGGAAGACGAGCTCGACATCCCTCTTGTATGACCCCGAGTAGTGGGCGACGAGACTTTACGGATGTCGTTCAGCCTGACCAGGGCGTCGCGCTCGATCATGGCGTATTTCACCTTCTTCTCCTGTACCAAGTGGGCTTGGTTGATGATCTTGATCGCGTACTGCCGAGGGGGACCTGGGGAGGTTGGCGAAGTGGAGGAGGAGACTGCGGAAGCTTGGACCACCTGCCCACTCTTTTCAGCTTTGCTAGCGAGAGAAAAAGTGCGATGGTAGCTCACCGTGCTGTAACTGCCCCGACCTAGCTCCTCCCCCAGGATAAAATCCTTCAAAGAAGGCTTCTTCTGCCCCGAAGCCGACCCATTCGATTTCGCAGACGTCTGACTCTGTCGCCGTTCCCTCTCCCTCGGTTCTTGGCGGTCAACACTCAATGTGCGCTGTTTGCCGGTAACCCCTGAGATCCTGTTCGCGGTGGGCGAGGTCGGATTCGACCTGGGCACTTCTCTTCCTCGCGTTGTTGAGGTCCCGGCGTCCACTGGATCCATGGAGACCGTCACTCTGAGTGGTCCTGGAGTATCGGATGCGGACGTCGGTGTCGATTCGTCATACTGTGGGGCTCGAGGTGTGTCCGGGCTGGCAGATGGTGGGAGGGGGACAGATGCCGATGTCGATGGCATCGGTGGAACCTCATCTGGTTCTGGTGAAGGGGAAGTGACTATGTTTGGGGGTAGAGGCGATGAACCCGGCCTCGATTTCGGACCATTCCGCTTGAATCCCCTTCCACCAAATCTCCCTCCAGGCGACTCATTACCGCTCTTATCCGCTCGACTGGCTGAACGTGATGGTAGCTGTGACGAGCTAGTCGCAGCTGTCCGAGTCTCGATAGGGGGCGGGCGGATGGGGGTCGCGACGAGGGAGGAAGAGGTGGAGGAGGTGGTACGGGACGAGGAGGTGGAGGCATTTCGTTGGATGGAGGGGGATGTGGGGAGTCGAGGGAAGACCGGGTATGGCGGCGTTGGGGGAGCGGAGGTGGAAGGTGTTGGAATCGGGGAAACGGGGATCGCTGTGGCCATGGTGGATCTGATCGCCAGATGCTAGACTGCCAATGACAGTCTGCCCTTTCGACAAAGAGGACCTCTGAAAATGACAAACAGAGTTTACTCCCCCATAGAATCATGGATTGCGTCACAGCGGTCAGTGCCGGCCCGATCGGATAGCGAGGCGTCGTCCTGTCCTTTGACGTAAAGCCCCGCTTTCTTCAAGTCCGCCTAATCCTCATCATTTGCTGGCGTCCTTCTCTCGGTGCTCTGGTCGATTTGGGTACTCGCCGTCCGTGTGAAGGCGCAGAAGGTGTACGCCTATCTAGGTTCACCGCGATCTCGAGCCAGACCCAGCGGCTACCGTCGAGTCTGGCCAGTTGATGTGCCAGAAGCCAAACAGCTATGGGTTGAATGTAGCGCTCTCCTTCCGCACGCCTATAGGAAATCCGGGTCCAATCCCCAGCTTTGGATAAGGTCTTCCGTTCGAATCCCAACGCTAAGGGCTCCGTTGTTTTCGGTCCACTCCTCACGCGAAGACCCTTAGAGTATGCTTCCTCAACAATGCTCGCTGTCTTTATCGTACTCTGCAGTCTCAACGATCGCGAACTTCCGCCTCGAATCGCCAAGATCCTCTCCAAACCCTCATTCTCTTCAACCCCTCATCATCCCCAAATCTCTCCTTCGCCAACTCACACCCCCTCAAGCGTCTGCGCCTCGCATAAATCTCCTGTGAATGCGGTATCTCAGCGCATTCAACAGCTGCAGATCCGGCGGAGTGGCGATGATATTGAGCAATCGCTGATACTTCTTTCCGCCGCGAACCCCAAGGTCGGGTCCTCCGAGGTCGGTGTACGCCTTGGCGAGAGCAAGCTCACCCGGTGTAGAAGGACTCGACGTCGAAGAGCGCGAAAGGCGCGGCGAAAGCGTCGGCTTGGGTTGTGGTGTGTGCCCTGACACGAATCGTTGGGACGAAGGTCCGGGGTCTGGAGCTCACCATTCCGACTCCAGTCGATGATGGCCGTGATATGCCCATCCTCATCCACCAAGATCTGATCCCCCTTATCGTCCGCATGCTTGATATAGAAGTCTTTCTCCTCCTACCATATCCTTCGTCCCTCTCCACCAGATCCCGCATCTCGAGTTGCGCCAAACACGCCTGCACCGGCTAGGCGACAAACAACTCGCCCGACGCGATGTGCTGGAGAATATCGTCGATGAAGGCGAGGTACTGCTCTCTGATGGACCTGAGGGGCCAAAGAAGAAGGGCGGATCAGGGTGACAGAACTCAGTGTTGACCCAAGGTCCGACCTTCCCACCCGGATGGGGGCTGCCGATAGCGGAGAAGGATCCGTTCGAGAGGGCGATATTGAACTTGGCGAGATCGTGAATGGTGATGGCCTGCTTGGAGGTAACCTCTCCGGTTTAACGGGGCCTCGCACTGTGTCCCACTCATGTTTCGAGAAAGAAGTAGCCGAGCGAGCTACCTGGAGTCGACACGGTTATCAGCGACACAAGCTTTCCGACGCAGGCTTACCAGACCGATCATGAGGCAAATACGCCGTAGGTACCGCCGCCCCAGCTTCCTTGAGCTCCCTGATCGTCTCCACCTCGCTCAGAAGTCTCGCTGTTGCCTAACCCGAGCGAGCCATTGGACACCATCGTCAAAAGTGATGGGGACGTGGACGTTCATCCTTCCGGGCAGCAGTCCATCACTCGTCTCGGGAATTTTGATGCTGCATGTGTGGTCAGGACAAAGTGCTTCGGCTTGGGCGGCGGTGTTGGAGGATCTGATGAATTTGAGCAGGCGGTCCAGCTGACATCACGTCAGCCATGGCTCAGGCGGAAGGGAGGTAACCTCACAGCCTCGTAGATCATGGCAATCTTGGCGTCATGAAGGTCATCTTCCTAATGCATTATTTGAGCTCTTCGACTCGGGAAGGTCTGAAACGCTTACGTTCAGATCTTTGCAACCATGAAACGGCCGGTCGTTGTGAGTCTTACAGAGATGTCGTCTGCAAGCCTGGGAATCGCCATCAAGCAGTACTGATCGCTTCTCGCAGCTCACGTAGTCGCAAGGCCAGGAAAAGATCTCTCGACGAATGTAAGAAATCACGGATTCGATTTGATCAATTCAGGTCGAAAGTCTACTTTACATCCTCTGATAGGCACGAAATTGAGGTATGCGCACGGGCCATCACTGATCTTGAGGCGCATCAATCATATCATACCATCACATCAGCTACCCGAGCGAAAGCCTCATCACCCTCTTCGATCCCTCGTCGCCTCCGTATCTCTCCATCGCCCTCTCCTTCCATGCGTCAAGCGTCTTCGATGGCTCTCCCGCCTTGTCCCCGAGAAACGCCTCGCTTAGCCCATTCAGCTGAGCCAGGTCCGGCCTTCCACCCAACACCTCATTCATGCGCTGATATTTCCTGCCCCGGCGGACACACTCCGCCAGGTCGGGTCGTCCTAGGCGATCATAGGCTTCGATGAGAAGCTCTACGTCGAGGGTGAGACCGTTAATCCCGTCGCGGAAATTTGGCTTGCCGAAGTAGAGCGCGCTCGGTGTAGTGAATGCCTCGGCTTTCGTGGTGACGTACGCCCTACACAACAGTCAAATGAGCTGCAGAAGTGTAAAAGCTGAGACTAACCATTCCCAATCGATATTGACATGATTGGTCGTCCTTGGTGAGAAATTGATCGGCCTTGTCATCCGCGTGCTTGATGTAGAAATCGCCTTCTTCCTTTTCCAATTCCTCACTTCCCTCGACCAGGACCCCTTCGCTTCCAACTGAGCAAGATATGCGGCAACGGGATCGTGCTCCTCGATGAGCTCCATATTTACGTGGATGTTTTCGAGGAATCGCTCGCGGTTAGTCTTGAAAGGACCAAGGAACCACGGTGGCTCCGGACGGCCAAAGCCATTCCAGGTGATCATCGGCCCGACGGTGGCGGCACCTCCCTTCGGATCGGAGTGGAGAATACCGATGGCGGAGAATGAGACCTGGCTGAGAGCGATCTGTTGTTCGGCGAAGTTGTTGACGAAGCGGAAGACGGCGTCGACCGTGGAGGAACCGTGAGAAAGAGGTGCGCACACGTGCCAAGGAACAGCCGAGAAGTTCCTGAAAAAGGGATGGTTCGTGACACCTGTCCATTCTGATGGGACTCGCAAGCTGTTCAGGTGCTTAGGTGCTCACTCTTGTCCTTGGAAACGTCACTCGGGCCGGATGGCGGAAGGCGGGCTCCTGGAAACTTTCACTCCTGCCTCTTTCAACGCCTTCAGTGTCTCCACCTCACAAGCTGATACCAGTGCAAGTAGTGCGGTCGGCGCCCTGCTGTGCCTCGGACGAGGGATCCGGATGAGCCACTTGACTCCGTCATCGAATGTGATCGGGAAATGGACGTTGAACAAGCTGTGAAGCCTCAACTTCCGAGCGTCTCGCCACTTGTTGACTGTCGGGAATGTCGCAGTACATGTGTGTCCAGGCCGAAGTGATGTAGCTTGATTGAGGACTGCATCACGATCGATCGCACCCAGCAGGAATTGCCACTATCGTGAAAGTTTCAGCCATGGCGGCAGTGACAAGAATGCTGACATCCTTCTTATCGGTCGGCGCAATGATGTCACCCACTCCATCACTTCCTCGCTGTTCGACACTGTGAGACAGCATGATACGGATGAGCTGACTAATTACTCACGGGGAATGCCGCGCAGGGATGATATGGAGCCTTCCTGTAAATCTTGCATTGTACTTCGAAACAGTTCGTGCACTGGCTATCCCTTCCCATGACGTTCTCACCACACCTATCGGTATCACACTGTCTCGAAATAGAGTAGGCCAAAAGTAGGCCATTTCGACGGTTTGTGATGTCAATTCAAGGTCGAAAGCGGAAGAGGTAAAGAAGTGATGGGGATTTGATCGACATTTCCCACTTTTGGGGGGTCCTTTGGCGGTCGTCGAGCTCGATGAAGAGGTTCATTGCGGATGCAGAAGCGTCGAATCTTTCCGCGAGGAGCTTGCACTGCACCGAATTGTGATGTCGCCGTGTCGATGCTAACCGAATCTTATGATTAGTGCCCGTCTGTTTAGCAGGACCGCAAGTTTGATCTGAGCATGGGCAAGGTATACATACTGTCGCAGGGTATTGTATGTGCAGGGTATCGTCTATAAACAAATCCTTCTCGCCTTCCTAGAGCAATCCGCTCGAAGACCTCTAGCCCGATCGAATTTCTCATATGTTTTGCTGCTTGCGGTCCTCAGGAAGCTCGGACCCACCGGCCTGGCGGTCTATGCGCTCGTATTCGTGTGGCAGTAGGATAGCACTAAGAATGTCAGCAAGGAATGAGGTCCGTAGTACAGGACCTTACCGGTCAATTGCAACGGGCAAGCCACGATGTCGGCCTGATGATGGATGGCATGCGAGTCAGCTCGTTCACTATCGCAAGTTGCATAGGGGTATCCCTCACCCCGCAGCATGACCAGTATCACCTGATAGCATGATCAGTTTCGTCTCCAACGTTACGCCGAGCCCGCTCACAATCAATTTCGAGACCGTCCCAAACTCTCCGGAAAACGAGTAATTATTGTTCGGCGATCCCAGGCTAAGGCCAATGGTCGAGTACGCGCTCGTGCACTCGAAGATGATCCTGAAGACGGTGAACCAGTTCGACTTGTTCGGATCCATGAGTTTTCCGCGTTCCGCACACGCGATGAGGAAGACGGCAAGGGCAAGAGGCCAAATGTCGAAATTCAGTTGCTGGCGGAGGTGCCAGAACAAGTATTTGCTGCGTAAAGTGAGATCACAAACCTGATTATAAGAGGACGGACTCGCCTGAATACCTCGGGGCGGCGGCCGGTGAAAGTCGGCTCATCGTCGGAGCCAGACTCGGCATCCTGTTGGTGGTATACACCGAGGGCTGCGTACAGTCAGCCATGGAGAAGCATGGCATAAACTCACCTCGCTCCTCATATACGTTCGTCGACCGCACGGACATGGCGATAGCTGCGCGGCAGGAGTCAATGCATCGAGAAACACGACCAGCGTAAGACTCACGATAGATTGCCACGTACATCAAGATCTGATCTCCGTCAGCAATGACCATTTTTCAAGGTCGAATACGCACGACATACAGGAACCTGTCATTCAACGTGTTAGCGAAATCTCAATCAATTAGGAAACGCTCACAAAACGCTCGGAGCCATATCTCCGATCGGCACGATCACGAACCCTGCAGCTCGCACGCTCAAGCTCTGCAATAGACCGTCCGAGAACATCTCCCAGCCTGCCAGGTCAGTGATGACGGGCAAACCGATGTTGAGCACAAGGAAGCCAAATAGCTCGATGGCCCTATAATTTGTCCAATCAGGCGGATCCGGGTGTACAGGTTTCACATACGTGAACGCGACAAAGACGAAGACAAGGTACCACGTTTGATGACTCGGGAAGAGGTAAACGAAGCATCTGAGCAGTCTGTCAGGTACCCGTACCGAGGGAGAACAAATGCATACCGTCGCGGATGGTCGAGCAGGAAATGCATAGTCTCGTTGACCTCGCCGCGCCGCCAGACCTTCGTACCAAGCCAGATCACGAGCCGCAATGTCATCGGCAGCGCATGATTTCCGACCACCGTGACGATGTCCAGGACGTAAATGAAAAGATAGCATTTGGCGAATGGCGCCACGCTTTGATCAACCAAGCTGCAGCGATGCTTCAGCTTCTAGCAGTATAGAACAGGAGGCGGATCACCTCATTCCTGCACCAGTGTATGCCGCCACTACCGCGAATAGGGATGCCCAAGATTTGTTCGAATCGCTCGCTTGAACGCCGATCTTCGACTGGAACGAGGTATCCCAGTCGTGGATCCGAGAGAAGTAAATGGCGATCACCACGAATGGGATGAGCTGGAAGAGGATGATATACTACATACTTAGCTGCAGGTCGGTGGTCTCTACTTACGCCGCCGACGATATTGCTGAGCAGCCTCAAAGCGCGATATTCGACTCCGCCGAGCTGTTGAAGCTCGTCATCGTCAAGCTCCTCAGTGAAGAACCTGCTATTTCGCCCGACGATCAGCCCATTGAGCCGCTCAGGCATCCATCTCGTCGCATGTTTGTTTGAGGCGCTCCAATTCTCCTCATGACCGACGTCTCCGCCTCGGTGATTGATATCTGCTTCGGCGGCACTGTTTTTGGTGAGAACCGTCATCTGGGTCTCGACGCGAGAAAGGCGACGCCGAAGAAACGCTTTGGCGTTCGGAGACACGATCCCACTGTATGCAAGCTGCAAAGGATTCGGGAATCCCCCGAAGCCGGAGTGTTGCGGATCCAAGGGCTTGGGGATAGAATCCTGGGTTGGGACGGGCCTTGTGGAAGTGTGGAGAAGGTCGTATCGCGTGGTGGAGCTACGGGGATCCTGGATGCTCATGGTTCGTGTACGTGCGCGCAGGAGCTGACGTTGATGATATTCTGCTGGTTCTTGAGGAGGTTCGGCAATCTGTATGGTCCGCTCGCGGTCTAGCATCCTATGAGGCAGTCCGTGAGGCCGAGATCGAGGCGATTCAAGAGACTGCAGGGCGTAACCAGACGAGAGTACTGCAGACGATTTGCCATCCGACTTCTCGCTGCTGCCTTCTGCAGGCGGTCCGAGGCTCCCATTTGTCTCATCCGGCGGGTCTGCCTCATTTTGTAGCACTCGTTGATCATCCCACAACCGCCGGTGCGTTGTGGGCGATTCCGCAACCGGTCTATCCTCGGCGAAATTATCAACCTTGCGCGCATCCTTCGGTGAGGAGATCAGCTTCTCTCTCACCGGCTTCAACGGCCCATCCCCCTTCGGTGTGAGTGTGAATGTCGTTGGGTCGAAGCCGGTGCGCTGAGGCGTGAGGGTGTCGGTGCGCCGGAAGTGATCGTTATTGAGTAGCTGGGTACAGCGCTTGCGAAAGAAGCGCTTGCGGACGAGGACCATGACGAGTGAGATGAAGGAGTAGTCACCGAGGAGGAAGAGGAGGAAGAGGATGAACTGCTGGAAGGGGTGTGTTGCGGAGACGCTGGGAGATATCAGCTCGTTACAGTTAGGTGTTTGAGGGCAAGCCCTACTTGATCGGTACCAGCCCAGTGACACTGTCTCTATCAGCACAAGAAGCGATAGGCTGGCGGAGAGGTCTCACGTCATAGCGGAGAAACATAAGAACAAGCTGTCGACGTAGGAGACCTTCTGCAATCCAGCCCCGTATTCACTATTCGCATTCCCGGTAGCCGACCCATTCGCCACATAGAATATACCAGAGAAGAAGAGAGGAGTGATGGTGAAGAAGAGAAGATGGATGCGGAAGAAGTTGAAGTGCTGGGTGACGGAAGTCGGGAGGGAAACATGAATGTTAAGCGCCATGGTCGATGCGGCTTTGCCAGTCGTTTCTGTCCTATGTGATATCTGAAAACGGTAATGGAGTGAATGAGGAAGTCATGGTGATCAGATTGCCTAACGGGAGTTCCGAACCCGTGCCTGAGGCAGCGGTGAGATCCAACAATTTGGTGGTTCATTACGAAACAGGCATTGCCGTTCAGCATCTATACATGTATATCCTTATAAGCTTCTCAAACGACAGCCCTCGATCATATCCGGCCGTCATGCTTCCCCTTCTTTCCTCGCCCATGTACCGCATACACAGGTGTAATCTGCTGAGCCTGTCCCGGGGCGATTGGCTTGGACACGGGAGGACCTCGCTTGTTGACGGTCGTGGTCTCGTACCAGCCTGGACTGTCACGAAAGACCGATCCAGTACTGTACGACAGTCTGGGAGGTCATACCACAATCAGGGAGGAGAAGGCGAAAGTACTCACGGTGTGGCGTAGTCAAAGCGTACTGATTTGGTGATAGGCGGAGGGGGAAGGGGTTTGTCCAAATCGACTTTCTTCTTTCTCTACGAGGTTCGTAAGCCGGTGTTTAGTCGGCGATACTTGACAAAGGAGTCAGATTGGCCCTGCTGTACTTACCTTGATAGCGAAACCGCCAGGCAGCAGTACCGAGAAGAGGGAGATGCAGGATCTGCGGGTCTGCCCGGTGTGAGCGTGCCCCAGATTCCACCATCCCATTCTCCTGGTCGAGGTGGTCGTTCTCGAATCATCTGTGTTTGGTGTTTGCCCCGAGGAGAAGCAGGACATCGATCCTGGTTTGGCCACCATGTGTCTGTCGCCTTGGCGACCGATCGATGACTCCCTATTTTGAACCTATTCTGCAGGTTCGAGGCGATGCAATATGGTATGTCATGTCATGTCGATCTGATGTCTATCGAAGCCAGTCTCTCTGTGAGAAGCAGGAAGCAGAAGTGAAAGGAGCGCACAAAGGCTCACAAGCAAAGGACGGCATCACCTGCCTTCGCAGCAGAAACCTTGAGTGAAAGGCGCCCTTGAGGTGTTAAGATGTAGATCCCCATGTCGTCAACCTGGCCTTTCTAGACCACGCATATTGAGCAGAGGACAGCGAGAGATTTTCGCTTGGAGGACCACGCCACATCCCCCCTTCACGTCATATGACAGATGAAATTAATCTCCCGGAATCGTTCCGGCGGAGTTCAGGTGATCATAATGAACACATCTCATTCGTGATGCACTACGCCTCCAGCCTACCTTGAAAGGGCTAGATAGTCACTCAAAATGGCTCAGAAGCTAGCACCGCCTCCAGTCCCTGATCCTCTGGCTCCGGGTACCTTCCGCTCCCTCCTACCCACTCTCGACGACCTCCTCACCATCATCCGTTCTCAATCCACTTCCGCAAACCCCCCTTCCCCAGTCGAGGCGTCTGAAGCCGTCGCGGCGAAGGTCAGCCCATCTTCAACATTGCTTAGGACTCGACGAGCCTGTACGAACGCTGATAATATCGTCCAGGCTCGCGAGCTTGACACTTCTCTCGAATCAATGCGGACAGCAGCTCTGAATCTCCCCGGCGGTCACCTCAGTACGGCACGGTTACAAGAGCTCAGTGAGATGCTAGAAGACGAGGCGGAAAATCGGCGGTAGGCCATTCTGACCTGATGTATGCGGGAAGAACAAGCTGATCTAGGGAGCCAGGACGGTGCTGCGGTCGTTTGCGAGGAGCGAGATGAACGTTGTGGATGGGCTGTTGGCTGGGAGGGGCGGAGCTGGGCTGGGAGAGGAGAGTGGGGTGCCGACGCCTGCTCAGGGGCTGGCTGGGCTAGCGGACACAGAAGGGGTTTGACGGGATGGGAGACAAGCTCGCAACGCCAATACCCGTCAAGAAGTTATCCAGCATGTATATACCTGGCTTCGCGGCACCGATATTGGAACGAGTGGAATTGCCAAGGATCCCAAGAGTAGTGCTATCATCTCTCTCCTATCCCCCATATACACCAAAACACCCCTTACACCTACTCATCAGCCTCCGGGGCTTCCGTAGGGTCGCCCACCCCGGCCTCTTTCTTCTGAATCGTGCGGAACAACACTAAAGCCACCCATCAGTCCCTCTAGCATGGTGTCACATAGTCTCAAATCACGGTACTCACAATGTCTGAGCACGACTCGGGGCGGGACGAACTGGTCGCCGATGGGTTCGGAGTTGCGCATGTCGAGCTCAGCCTCGACGTAAAGCGTCGACCTGTTTCGTCCACCTTGTCAGACATGTCATATCAAGTGGTGGAAGTGCGGACGCACCCCTTGCCGATACGCTTGATTGATTCGTGGCTATTGGGATTGAATGCAAAGATCGTGTGCCAAAACGTATCGGGAAAGATTGTCTCTGACCGCGTATGGCATATGAGCATGAAGTCCGGACGAAGGTTATGCAACGGGCTCACTGCCATCAACACCTTGTCGAAGAGGGCCGATCGAGACGCCGAGGGGATACCTGGGCTCGTGTCAGCTGTATGGCGAGGCAGAGCGAGGAGGGACGGACGTGTAGTAAGGCTTTCCGTCTTTGGTCTAGCATTCCCTGTCATTGGGTGTAATCTCATCAAGGTAGATGGCCCACCTCTCGGAAAGTCGGGTCAGCTCCAACACGTCCGATGAAGGTGGCTTTCGCCATATCGGCGAGGGCCGGACGGGTGGTCGAGAATGCCTGGGGGGATGATAAATGGGAAGTTAGGTGAAGAAGGGGAGCCGAGGAGTGGAGATAAGGGCGAGTTGGGTGGCGAAGCGAGGTCAAACGCGTAGAACTCACTCTAGCAGACCGAAGAGCAGGAACGAAGCGGGTGCCGAACATGCTGTTTAGGGTGCTGATGATGACAAAATAGCTGTTCCAAGGGCTTTCGATTACGGCTTTGGATGAATGGCTTCGACTAGGATCAGGAAGTATTGATATGAGCTCGAACGGGGGCCGAGCCTACGAGCGGAAACTCAGGCACAAAGTTGGACAAGAGACGGGAGCAGAAATTGCCACTCGTGGTTCCCAACCAGGGATTGCCGGATTTTGCCACTCATATTTCAGCGTTAAACGCTATATCGAAACACTCACTGAACTTCCTGTTCCTGCTTGTCCGTTCAGATATCGGTGTACCCACTTATGCGTCCGGTCTCCGCAGCATCATATAGCTCAGCGTCGAGACCACAGGTCCTCTCCCTGAGCTTGCACGATGTCCCTCCCGCCCTTCATCTCGACAATGGCGCCCCCTCCTCTCACCGCTCCCACGATAGCCGGCCCGTCCCGATCGGCAGCACAATTCGAAATCAAGCAGCTGGACTGCTGCAAAGTATGCCTCGGTGGACTCGGACATAGGTACAGTCTCGAGTATACCGAAGACAACCTCCTCGCTTGTCCTCGATGCGGTCTCGTCGACGAAGCGGCTACTCAAGCTCGCAATGCTGTCAGCGTGTCCGACACAATGGGTGCTCAGCTGGATCAGCATGATTATATGCGCACGTTCGACAGGGACTGGGGGGAGTTTGAGACCCGTATGGAGAAGAAATTCAAGGTAGGTCTGTCCTGACTCCGACCACAATTTGGGCTGATGATAATACAGGATCAAATCGACGATCTATTCCATACCTACCTCATCGATCCGAAAACCTCGCTGTTCGGTTACTCAGTCCCGTCTTTAGTGAAAGGCGCCAAGATGTGGTACCTTAGGATCAGGCAGGTGGAGAAAGGCGCATTGCATCGGACAGAGCTCGCGCATAATGCCAGTGCGAGGCGAATCACCTATCAGATCGGAGCGGCTATCAAGTTCGCGACCCAGGAGAACGGCCTCAGAGTGGTCAATAACCGTCTGGGGAAGTCCCACACCCCTGTCTTCGGATTCACCAAGGCGGATGAACGTGTGAAGGTGCTGTCTGCGTCGGAGATCTTCGTGAGTCCCTTTCACGCCTCCCAGTCTTATTGCTGACACTGCCGTAGGAGCGAGCGCACTCCCTCGGACCCGGTCAAATCGGCTACATGGACAGTCTGACCTACTTCACCAAGACGTACCGCCGCTACAGCATGCTCCTCGACAATGCCGTGTCATCCCTCGATGTCTGCCTCATCCTCCTGATGCAGTGCGTTCGTCGACTCCGTCAGCTCGCCGAGATGCCGCACAAAGAGCGACTCAAGCACCTGCTCACCGAGCCGAAACAGTCGAAGAAGAATCGATCGTGGGTGGACGAGGATTGGACGTGGTTCAAGCGGCTCAACTGGGACGAGCTGCTTCTCGTTGGCTATAACCTTTACCAGGCGCAGCAGTGCGTTAGCCTGTGGGGTAGCAGGTGCTCTGCACAGGTTGCTGTTGCGCTCACGATCTGGGCCTGCATGGCGATCGTCGGAGATCCCATGCCGCAGTACATCAATATCACCAATGAGCTAGCGGCGAGCTTCAAGCAGACTCACTGGGTTTCGACGGAGCGCGCGGTGGAGATGAAGAATTTCCTGATCTCGTGGTCGACGAGTATCCCGGCTGCGGGTCTGCCGTTCCCCAAGATGAAGTTGCCAATCCGAGGTGGCCTTGGGGACGGCTTATCGGGATACGGCAGTGATCGAAGGAGGAGAATACCCGAGGCGGAAATGGCGGCGACGGCGGGACGAACGATTGCGGACAATTGGAGAAAGATACTTCAAGCCCGCTTGCGAACACGATACGATGTCCTGCCGCTTGACGAGGAACACGACATGGCACGGCGGCTCTTCGCCTCGCATGGGCCGAAGCAAGACGACAAGCGTTGCGTGAACAGACTCACACTGATCGGAAACGGGGTCGGAAGTGTGCTTCTTCCTCTACATATACCTGTGCAAATAGTGTCCGACAGCCCCCGCCAACCAAATAGATTCTGGTCGGCTAGCGCATCACCACCGGCATATGTCGAATCAGCCACGATGGACACACCGCCGCCGGAGAAGACGATCGAGGATATGCTGGCGACCCGGGACGATTCGTCGGATGACGGGTACGCCACTAGCAGCGATGTCGAAGCGAGGACTTCCAGAGTTGCCGGGCTGGGTCTCACAAACCTTGGGGAGAAGGACGAACCGTTCGCCTTCAGCATCGGACTAGATGGCTTCAACGTGGACAAGCCCGCGTCAAAGGCGATCATTCACGAGCTCAGCCGCGACTCATCCTCTACCATTTCGCCGTCGCCCATCCTGACGCCTCGTCATCGCTCCAGGTCACCTTCTATATCCGCAATCGGCTTACACTCGACTTCCGAAAATGAGCGGAACAACACTGAGCTGCATCCTCACGCACAGTACATCAAGCCGCTGAAGCGCGCCGCCGAACGACGGTCTGCTTCCCGTTCGGCTACTCCTGTCGCTTCTCCGATGTCTACGCATGCTTCTCTTCCAATGTCACCGAGCCCTTCCGTGGATATTCCACTTCGCCCGATGCCTGATCGCGTCGACATCGATGGCGACCACGTCGGCCAGCTTATCCGAGAGCGCGAGCAGTATCAGACCTACCGCCAGGGCAACGAGCGAGTTCATGGTCGACTAGTCAGCGAGGAGGTCGAGATAGCCATGAAGAAGTGGGTCGAGGGGGAGAAGCGGAAAGGAACGATCCCGCATGTCATCTCGCAAGACTACCTCGTCAGCCTTGGGATACATGGCGATCCTCACCAGATGGATCTGAGACCTTGGATCGAGTCTATGCGGGAGACGATGCCGCCTATCGAGGCTCTTCTTCGTGCGGGCATCCGACCGACCGAGCTGCCACCTCACTGTATCATCCACTCGCTCGTACACCTCGACCAGCAACTCACGTGCTACCATACCGATGACGGATTTGCACCCATCGGCGAGGACATCGACAACGCACAAGCAGACAAGGAGCTTGAAATCCTCTTCCGAACTGGGGACGAGAAGCTCGAGGATGTCCTGCTTCCCGAAGCTGAGCGGAAGATTCGGAAGGAGCAGATCGATGACGCTGGAATATGGGACGACGACGATACGCCTCGAAGGCCCAGCAAATCGAAGAAGACCGAGGATGAGTTGGGGCAAATCGTAAACGCTTTCGAGGGGGAGGACGATGACGGAGAAGGGATACAGGAGGCGATGTTGAGGAGCTACTGCGCGGCGAGGGACGGTGGATCGAGAGGAGATGGATGGTCCGATGCCGATCCGTCACCGGGACCCGAGGCGGCGAAGGTGGCGAAGAAGAGTCGTCCGGGTAGGAAGGATGGTGGGGTGAATAGGAGGACGAGTACAAAGCGAAAGAAGGCGGTCGAGGAGGAGGAGGTAGGGTCGGATGGGACGGTCAAGGCGAGGTCGAAGAAGGCGAGGAGGCAGAAGGGGGCGGATAGTCCAGCTCCGGCGAACCTGGTGGTCGGGACAGAGGAGACCATTGAGATCGCTGCAGCCGATGCCTGAGATGGGGTCGGAGGGATAGAGGGAGCATTTTTGGGATTTTCATTGGTTGGTTTCGTCATCGCATTCAACACATTCGCATCACGCTCGGCATCATGGACACTTCATAGCATCATTCACTTCGGCACCGCATTTAGTAGTTCTGCATATTCTGCTCTCCATCATGTGCTGAATTCTGTAGTCGCAATCGACTCTGAGTAATCTCACTTTTACTCACTCATATCCTGATTAAATGGACAGAAGGAAGTATTTGGGAGGGAACAAGAACAACGATGACATGCCGATTATAGCGATTATACTTCTGAACCCTCTCCCCGCACCTCCTCTTCGTCCCCCACAAGCTCGTTATCCACCTCCTCAGCATCCCCCGAGCCCTCACCCTCACCCTCCACCTCATCCGCCAATCTCCTCTTCGTCAACACCCCCACCTCCTCCACGACCTGCACCCGTCCATTCCCACCCACCTCCCCCCTCTCCCTCTCCCCTTGCCTATACCGCTCCATCACCTCCAACTGCCCCTTATACCCCTCCAACAACCTGCACATCCAACCACCAGGCGGGAAAACCTTCCTCCACTGATTGTGCAGATGTACCGTCCAGACATACCCCACTTTCTCCTCCAACAACTCCCTCCCACTCCTCCCCACTTCCCCTCGACCATCCCATCGGCGACCAGCCCAATTATCCGGGTCAGAGGCGAATGGATCGGGGAAACGGATGTCCGATCGACAGTTGCGTGGGTCGGAGAAACACCAGGGGAGGACGGCGAATGGTCTTTGACGGCCAGCGAGGAGACGCCGGTGAAGTTTTGAGTAGAGGTGGGCGCCCCATGTGAATGTGTTCGGTCGGGGCAGGGGGGAGGAGGCCATGATGTGGAAGGCTTCGCACAGGTAGGGGGAGTGTTTGCGGAAGTGCATGAGGGCGCCGTTCAGTGTGAAGTAGGCTTTGTCTGGGTAAAATATCAGCAGAGGCAAAACAAAAGCATTGATTGGGCAGAAGACCAAGGGCAAAGACTGATGAGCGAAGAGGGGAGATCGTAAAGGCAAGCAGGAGGGCGGAGAGGAAGAGTGTCATGGGAGATGGGGTGCGAGTGCGAGTGCAAGGAGAGGAGAGAACAACATTGGGAAGGAGAGAAGAGAGTGGAAATGGGCGCTCGGTGAGCGAGCACGCCCGACCAGGAGAGGAAAACATGCGGCGGATGGAGGAGATAGATTGAACCCAGACGGAGAGCTAGACTCACCATAGCAGTCCCATTGGGTCACAAACTCGCTCTCGGTCAACGGATGGAGATCCCTCGTAAGGACTTGATCCATATCCAACCAGACCCCTCCGAAATGCCACAGCACCAGTAACCTCACCGCATCCCCATCCACCCATGCCCTTTCGTCAAACAGACCTCCTCCGTCGATACCGGAAAGCAATCCGTCCAACTCGGTCCCGCGGGTCAGGGCGTTCATATCCACCTGCCGGACCTCGATGTTGTCGCCCCATTTCTCGAGGAATGGGCGGACGAAATAGTTGTTCGCGACGAGATCCGCGCCGTTGGACCATAAGACGAGCTTGGACTGGGAGAGTGGTTGGGTCGCGAGGAAGGATAAGAGGGTGGCGGTGTGTCGCTCGCCGAATGGTATGAGGTCGGATCGCCAGTACGTGTGGTACGTTAATGGCTCGAGAGGCACGTCGTGAAAGGATTGGACAGTAGACGCGAAGTCATAGCATGACATTCCTCGGCGGATAGCGACACCGGGCGTGAGCAGTTGTCGTTTCGGACCGGTGTGGAGTGAGATATTGTATTCTGGCGAGACGTTATGCGGATCAAAACATCCTCTCAGGGGCTGAATCAAGTCCACCTCCCGGCGTATCCACTTATGGGAGAACACCGAGAACTCTATTTGAAGCTCGTATTTCCGCCGCCAGAGGAGAATCCCGTAGATGAGGGCGAGGGGGATGAGGAGGACGAGGAACCACTGTTTGACCGGTCGTGGGACTTTCCGACTCCACCAGCGCCAGTATGACGCGTTAGACAATCTCCGCCGTCGGTGGGTCGGGAGGGAGAACGAGGCGGCGCGAAAACGCTTCTTCTTGCCTTTGCCATGGGGTGAGCCGTTCAGCAGGGGTTCGTCGTCTAGCTTGGTAAGAAGTGCGGTGGCGGTGGAATGGGAGAGTGATTTTCGACGGGCGCGAGGGTAGGATTGGTGCTGCTCTATCCCGTTGCTGAGCGGGCTGGGTCCAAGGCTGACGGGGCTGTCGGTGTCAACGTCAAGTACGGCACTCGGTCTGTCAGTCGAGATGGTAGGGCGCTCGACGGAGATGCTAGGGGCAGCACTGTGGAGGCCCGGTCGAGAAATGGTTTGACGTCGTTGGGGTACGGTGGTGAGTTGGGAAAGGGACGACGAAGGGAATGGGAATGAACCGTCTCGTAGGGTGCCATTCTGGGTCGGCTCGATTGAGAGATTCGAGCGCTGCTCATCGCTCGAGGAGAGAGAGGCGCGGGGTAGCGTCGAGGCCGGAGAGGTTCGCCTGAATGAAAGACAGTCAGTCTTGTCGTGCGGACAAGCGGCACAGGACAAGCGGCGGAGGAAGCACTCACCAGCCGTTGTCAGACCACCCCTGATAGCTGCTCTCCGCCTCCGACTCGGTGCCCGCTCCATCATCCACCTGGAGGTACTGCTTTGCTGCGCGCCAACTAAATCCACCATTGCCATTTCGATGACCATCGGCTTGGCCATTCCCCAGGCCGTTCGGTTGGTCCATCATGCTATCGACGATCGAGGTTGATGGAGCCGAGAAGCATTCTAAGTCGAGGAATGTGAAGAAAGGGGGCAGGAGGGCTCGGGGTACGAGGTAATTAAATTGCGCAGCAGCAAACCGGGAAACATCAATAGTCAGGAACAAACCACGTGGAACAAAACAGGACCAAAATGTGCCACATCGGGATTGACCGCTGAATCGGGTTAATCCCTCCCGTCACTGCCGGGGGTGGACTCGTCCGTTGCAATCGTCAGGCTCCTTGGTGACTACTTTGACCTCGCCACCTACGCGACCTCCTACACTTATCATCTCCTTACTTCAGTAGTAGGTCTCTCATAAGTTCAAGGTGTTCACGCTGACACGCGAAGATATCATGTCCCAACCCGTTCCCCCGTCTTGGAAGGTCCGTCGCGTCGGCCCCATCTACCCCTCATCCATATACTAATCCACCCTAGGACCTCGGCAAGTCCTCCTCCGACATCCTCACCAAAGATTACCCGACCTCCGGTGCCTCCCTCGAGGTCAAGACCCTCACTCCTTCCAACGTCACCTTCAAGGCCGCTGGTCTTCGTGACAACAAGTCTGGTGATATCGCAGGGGATATCGAGGGCAAGTATGTGGATTACAAGAACGGCTTGATCTTCACCCAGGTGCGGGCTCCCCCCCATTCTTCCGTTCGAGGGCTGTGAGGCGCGTGGTTCTCGCTGACGATCCGCAGGCCTGGACAACGAGCAATATCCTCCGCACCCAAGTCGAGCTTGAGAACCAGATCGCCAAAGGCCTCAAATTTGACCTGGCTGCTTCGCTCAACCCCAGCAAGTCACAGAAGTCAGCGATCCTCACATCCATTTACAAGCAGCCCAGCTTGCACACCAGGGCCACCGTCGACCTCTTCAAGGTGTGTTCTCTTATGTCTCCAATGCCCCCTTGACGTGATCCTCCTCTTCCCTCTTCCCATCTACACACCCGCCCCGCTCGCTTGCGTCGCAGGGCCCCACCTTCACCGCCGACACCGTCATCGGGCGCGACGGCTTCCTCGTGGGTGGTGAGGCCTCCTACGACGTCACCTCCGGCGCGATCACCCGTTACGCCGGAGCCGTCGGCTTCTCTGCCCCAGAGTATGCCATCACCCTCCACGGGCTCGGCAACCTCCAGACGTTCGCCGCGAGCTACTACCACAAGGTGTCCAAGGACGTCGAGGTCGGTGCCAGGGCTGTGCATGACACCAAGTCGACCACTGGCGCGGTCAGCCTCGAGGTGGGACTCAAGACGTATCTGGTCAGTCATGTTGAGTGCCAACAGTGCAAGCATTGAGAAACGTATAGGACAACGCGGCATTCGTCAAGGCGAAGATCAACAACGCGGGAGTGCTATGCCTCGGTTACACTCAGGGATTCCGACCTGGAATCAAGGCGAGTCAAGCTGCTACCTTTAGATCTCGCTGACGGTCCATACGCAGGGCTCATTCGGCGCTGCCATCGACACGTGGGTACATTGAGTATGGCGTTTGCAAGCTGACGAGCCTATCAAATCAGTGGCCGAATCAACGACAGTGAGTTTCACCTGCGAGGTCAATGGCGTCCACTGACTATTTTATCCAAGTGACTGCCGGCCAATCCCCCCACAAGGTTGTGAGTAGTCGCTTCCACAGGAGGCCGCAATCCTCGCTCATTTCCATTGAAGGGTATGTCGTTCACTTTCAACTCGTAAGTTGTGTAGGAGACGTGGGAGGGTATGAGTTTTGTGAGGCTAGTAGCGTGTTTCGGGAATAGATTGATGCAAGGTGTGCCAAACCACTGGCTCTGCTCCGGACAGAAAAGGTTCCGCGCCACCGGGCTGCTTTACTATATAACGCCGTAATGGCCGACCCGAACTCAACGATACTTCCTTTTCCGCCGGTTCCTTTCTTCATTTGCCCATATCAAACCCGGCAACTCGACTCTCAGCAAAAGGCCACGATGTCCGACCGAGGCCGATCCCGCTCTCCCAAACCCGTCCTACCCTCACCCCGCCGCACTCGCTCCGCCTCGCGCGACGTATCAATGTCAATCTCCCGTTCCCGCTCCCGTTCACCCTCTCCGACCGCTCCCCAAACGAATGGCTCCGTCGCTCCCGTCGAATCAGGCTTCAAAGTCGTCGTAGTCGGTGGGTTGACCAAAAACGTCCATCGCGGGCACCTTGAGGAGATCTTTGGCGAGTATGGACGGGTTACTGGATGTGATTTACCAGTCTTCAAAGTCTGTGAGTTAACGGCTCACTTGGAACAGGTGAAAGAAGTAAGGAGAGGTGACTGATGAAGTGCTTTCATCGTAGCTGGACTGAATAGGGGGAAAGCTGCGCTGGAGTTTGAGAGGAGTGACTTGGCGGAGAAGGCTGTGAAATGTATGGATGGGGGACAGTTGGATGGGTCGTTCCTCACGGTCCAGGTCGGTGTCTCCTTTGTATAGCCAGCTCGTACTCGCCCTTCTTCAGATCTTTCCTTTCCCTCTTTCCCCTGCTTCGGTCCCTTCACTCTGAGCCCTCTCTCTTCCCCTTCTGCTTGGCGTATCCGTGAGCTGATTATGTTCTACCCTTCCCCAGATCTCCGAGCACCCCCACTCCCGATCCCGCTCCCCACCTCGTCGTCGTCTCCGTTCCCCCTCCTACTCCCGCTCTCCCTCACCACGTCGAGGTGGCCCATACCGTCGTCGATCCCCCTCGCCCCGAGGCTATCGCGGCGGGCGGGACACCTACATCCCTCGTGGCGGTCGGGCCAGTGGCGGGTATCGAGGTCGAGGAGGGTACAACGATCGACGAGGTGGATATGGTGGACCACCTGGGCGATTCAGGTCGCGTAGTCCCCCACTGCGGAGGAGGTCACCGGACTATGGGAGGAAGCGGTCTCCGAGTTATTCGAGGTCGCCCCCGCCACGGAGGAAGAGAAGCTATACGAGGAGTCTGAGTAGGAGTCGGAGTATGAGTATTGATAGTAGGAGTTGGAGTAGGAGTCGGAGTAGGACTTTGAGTCCGAGGAGGAAGAGGAGTCTGAGTCCGAGGAGGAAGAGGAGTCTGAGTCCGGTTAGGAAGAGGAGTTTGACGAGGAGTCAGAGTCGGAGTAGGAGTAGGAGTCCGGTGAGGAAGTAGGCGTTGCCCCGGGGGAGGTCGGGAAGATATCTGTAGATATGAAAATCATGCAGGCCCCCTCATCGCGTTCACCGTGTCTAGAGATGGCGAGTGCAGGTCAAGCGGGAGCGGCATATGGACTGAGTCCATGACTCTACGCGACGATGTCTATTCATGAGATCCCATCTATGGTCATACCAGATCTACTCGAAGTGTCCGTCCCCCCTATTCTCCTGCCGATTTCCCACCTCCATCATCCGCCCTTCTCCCCCTCTTCCTCCCCCTCCCCTTCCCCGCCGAGCAGGAACGGATCCGAAGCGTACCCCGCGTACCCACCCCTCGCCAGACTATTCAGCGCGACCCTCACATCCGTCCGAATATCCTCGACTAGTGCTTCTGTTCGATACCACGCAATCAGCTCCGAACTCACAGACTCTTTGATCGATGCTGGGATGGAGGAGGTCGGACGCACCTTTCGAGACGTAATCGAGTTCGGGACGGATATAGCCTAGGACGAGCACACTCATGTGGTGTCTGTAAAAATCATGTTTGAAGGGGTGTATTATGTGGACTTCCTACTCATACCACATAAGACCACGACTATTACAAGACAGACGAGGATGAAGTGGTGGGTGGGGAGGTAAGGAAGGGGAGAGAAGAAGGAAGAAGGGAGAGGAAACGCACCGCGGTGATCTTCTCATTCTTGAAATACGGATTCCACCCCACACTCATCACCATAGGCCACACCTTCCCGTCCGCAATATCCAGCTTCGAGCGCGCGGTATGGTTCTCCCCCGGGACGGAGTCGGATGGGTACGGAGCGGTCTCGACGGGCAGGGCGGAGATGCTGTGGGAGTTGAGGGGGTGGGCTGGGCAGTCGGAGGGGATGGCATCGCTGGGTTGAGGTATGGATGTGGATGCGGTGGAAGGGGGAGCGGGTGTGGATGAGGAGGAGGGGAGGGACGAGTGGACACGAGCAAAACCGTAGTAGATGCCAGTGAGGTGAAGGTCGTTCAGCGGTCCGAGGCTCAAGTCGGGCAGGTTGGCTAGGCGCCATCAATACTAACCCAAAACCATCAAGGGGAAGAAGAAATAGAGAAAGAGAAGAGAGAATACAACAGGGAATGACGAGGAAAACAGGACGTACCCGTTGGGATGCCCAAGAAGCGAGCACCTCGCCCGAAGCCGGGAGTGACGATACCTTCCAGCTTGAGTGGGTATGGTGGGGATGGGGTCGAAGGACCGACGACGAGGGGTCGGTTCTCGCCCGAGGTCGGGGCCATGGGGTACTGCGCTGGGCCGGTCATAGCGTCAGGCATGCCGGAGGGAACGAGCTCTTTTTTTGCGGATTTGGAAAGATCACTATGAATCTAGAAACCAGATCTTATCGCCGGCGGTAACCGAATCTCATCTCATCTTCCTCCAAATCACCTTTCAAATCTACGAATCAGGGGTCTGGAACCGCATGAAGCTTGTTTCTCCTCCTCGCTGTCGTACCTCCATACGGCCGCACTCCTTTCCATGCTTCACATCCACCTCATCCCTCATCCGTCCACTCTCCCCCTCATCCTCCTCCATAAGCAGTCAAAGTCTGACCAACAACCCAAACTTCACCCTTCACCCCAACTTCTACACCCCCTCAGAATGTCGACAACTCCTCTCCGCAGCTCTGTGGAAACTCGACCGCGTCGACAGCTCACGACGTCGTTCTCGCTCTCCCCAGTCCAGTCCTCTTGCTTCCGAATCCGATGACAGCTTACAAGACCTCTTCCAAGGTCCCTACGGCTTCGAAGAGGTGCCCCTGCCCTTCTCCTATTGGCTATACCATGTGCTGATCGACGCCAGGGCCACTTCGATTCGGTGATCCACCACTTCCGCGAATCGCTCGTGTCTGCCCTCCCCCCATCTTCACCCCTATGGCCAGACCTCATCCCCCTCCTGAACCGCGCCTACGCCCTCCTCCCTTCCAACCCTCAAATAACGGGCGACTCCCCGCCGAACGACGCGCTGACTCACCTCCTCCACCTGGCTCCTGAAGGCGAGATACTCCCGCACGTAGATAACCTCGATGCGAGCGGGGGTGTCATCCTGGGTATCTGTCTTGGGGCGGAGAGGGTACTCGGGATGACGAGGAAGGCAGGGGAGGAAGGATGGGAGGTGGTATTGCCGAATGGATGTGTTTATCTCCAGAGGTGAGTGCGCTGACCATATTTGCTTCGAAGGGGAGGATGAGCTGATGTGAGCAGCGACGAGGTGAGGTATGTGTACGAGCATTCCATCTTGCCTTACTCTGCGGATGGGTCGAGGGGTTTGAGGTCGGGGCATCGGGTGAGTATCATGATACGTGTGAGTCATACTTCAGGTGTAGTGGGTGACGCTGAGGAGAGTAGGACGCGCCGAAGGGACCTGCGATGCCCGCTTGATACCGAGGTGATTCTCAAAAGATACCCAGCATGCATCAGGCTATGCATACAGCCATATCCTTATCCGTGATCGCTTGTATTCAGTTTCGGATCTCGCTACGTCACTGGCAAAGCCGACGTCTTTCCAGTCTCAACGATCCTAGCGAGACACTCAGCATGATTCAACATATGCATACAACCATATCTTCGTCCATACCTTTACTTTCCGTGAAATGCATCGGTCCATACTTGTACTTTCCGTGAAATGCATCGCCTTATTCTCAAAGCTTAACCCGCTGTCAGGGATGTCGGTCCAGATACTCTTTGATATAATACCCCGTACTAGCCGTAGCGAGAGCTGCAATCGTCATCGGCAGCGGAGCCCTTGTTATCACCGCTCTCCTACCCGCAACCAGATCAGCCAAACCCCTCAGACGATGAAAGAGACATACCGGAGAGTGGGAACCATCAAGGCCATCGAACTCGCTAGTCAACCCATTCAGCTGGAGGATGGTCGTCCAAAGGGGCAGACGGACCAGTGGCACCTTCGAGGCCATATTCCATCCCATCCCGGATACGCATACTGCTTATCCCCATAAGACCGCCGATACCGAAAGATGCGAGGAGGGAGGGGACGGAGTTGTAGCGGGTGTAGGCGGAGATGCCGCCCAGGAGGGAGATACCGGACATCTGGGGAGTGTCAGTTGGCACATTGGAGATGGAGGGAAAGGAAAGTGGGGAAGGGGTAAAGAAAAGGGGGGGGGGGGGGGGGGGGTCCAAAGATGGCTGCTATGGGTTTGTGCGACTGGACGACATCAGTGAATTCCAGAGAAGAGATGCCTCTGACAATGATCATAGATCACTCACCATGACGATGAGTTTACCACAGCAAGAACAGCCAAATGGAGGAGGTGTGAGCTGAAGATGGATGAGGTGGTCGTTTCCGTATCACGTCATTGTTTTAGGCGCATAGTTCCCGCTTAGTTCCGTCCCAAAGTCGTCCCGCTTCTTCTATAACCCATTCTCTGTCCTTCACAACACCCAGTCATAACCGTCGACATCATGGCTTACCAGCCTAAGCTACTCAAGATGTGCGGTTTCCTATCAATGTGACCAATAGATCGCTGACGAGCTCGCCCTCCCTTTCCCCCCGCCCCAACGTACTCACTTCCCCTCCCGTCCTTCTTAGCCTCGCAATAGGCTCACCCCTGTCCGCTCTTCCTCTTCTCGTCTCAAAGATCACAGCCATCAACGGGAAGCATGGACCGTTCGATGCTTCTGTCATCGTCGGGGACTTGTTCAAGGAGGGGAGTGACGGGAATGAAGTGAAGGGACTGAAATGTGAGTGGTGGTTTGCCGAACCTTCCGGAAATGCTGTAAACGATTTTGAGCTGACTTTGTGAATTGTAGTCCCGGTGCCAACATACTTCACCCTCGGGAAGTATGCGCTGCCGGAGAGCGTGCAGGAGAAGATCGTCATGAGCGGTGGGGAGGTGATAGATAATCTCGTCTTCCTCGGTGAGTCAAGCTTCCCAACGCAGGGTGACCCTCCCCTGGATACGGCACTGACGTCGATTCCTTGGCATGATAGGGAAATCCGCTGTTCTCACGACTGCCCAAGGGCTGAAGATTGCTTGTGTCGGTGGGACTTTTGATCAGGAGTCGTACGATGCTGGGGAAGACACTGTGAGTCGGAGTTTGATTTCGTAGCTGGTTCCTGCTAGGCTATCGAAAGGTGAAATCCCAACTCACGTTGCCATGTGCAGGGCCCATTCGCTTCTCACATCTCCCAGTCTTCTCTGGACGCCCTTCTCACCAACCACCTGTTCAATCCTCCCACCGACGCGACCATATCCCTCGCCTCAGCTCGCGAGTCCTCAGCAGCACTTCCCTCTGCTTTCTCAGGTGTTGACCTGCTTCTCCTATCCGCCCCACCTCCCTCACTCAGCCTCTTGTCCCCGTCATTCCCGTCTCTTGGTTTCCCGCTGGCCACTCCTGCCGCGCCCCTTGCCCAGGTGGTCAAGAAGTGTCGTCCTCGGTACGTTTTCTGGGGAGACGGTGAGGGGTTTTGGGAGAGGGAACCATGGGGCTGGACAAGCAAAGCTGGGAAGGAAGAGAGGTGGACACGGGCGGTGAAGCTAGGCGCCTTAGGGGGAGAGGGCGAGGGAGTAAATAAGGCTAGGGTGAGTCGGTTCGGTGTCCATTCCAGCTTCGGAGTTCAGATCCCGATGACGGACGATGACTTTCAACTCCACTCAGTGGTTTTACGCGTTCACTCTACCTCCTAACACGCCAACAACGGCAATCCCTGCTCGGCCAGCCAATACTACCCCAAATCCGTTCGTCATAGCACCTGCAGTACCGGTGATTGCGGACGGAATCGCCAATGGGAAGAAGCGGCCTGCACTGGACGATCAGAATTCGATCTTCAACGGTGGAACACCCAAGAAAGGCCGGAGTGGTCGGTGACTCATTGTGAAAGTCTGGTCCTCGCTGACAATCTCTCAGAACCTGGCCCACCTCCTGAAACCTACGTTTGCAACATCTGCAAGGTGGCCGGAGTAGGTCGCGATAACTCGCACGGTTCAAGCTGACTGGTTTCAGCACTGGATTCAAGACTGCCCGCAAAGAGTGCAGACGGATCATACCAAACCTCCACCGGGCTATACCTGTAACATCTGCCAATCGGTGCGTTCAGTCTGCTTGCTGCACTGCCATGCTGATGTCTCGTCTAGCCAGACCACTTCATCCGCGAATGCCCAAACAAGGAATACGTCGATCGAGCTCGACATGCGGGAGGTCCGAAACCGCCTCCGCATGGCTATGTCTGCCGAGCATGCGGGATGCAAGATGCGCACTTCATCAAGGATTGTCCCGTCGTGGCCGAGAGGGATCATGAAAGGGCGAAGAAAAAGGAGTTGGGACCTGCGGAATGTGAGATCATTGGGAACACCTCACGCTAGGCTGATGATAACGCAGGCTGGTTCTGCTTGAGCAATCCGAAGGTTACCAAACACCTTATCGTGGCGATCGGTTCCGAGACATACGTAACCCTTCCGAAAGGGCAGTTGTTACCCACTACGCCAGCGCATATCGCTCAAGGAGAGGCAAAACCCCTCGTTCCGGGTGGAGGCCATGTCCTGGTGTGTCTGCTGTGCTACTCGGTGTCTCTGCTGATTCTCGCCAGATCATACCCATTGCCCACCATCCCACGCTCCTATCAATTCCCGCCGACGATGCGATGGGCATCATCTCCGAGCTAGAGTCATACAAATCTTCCCTCCGTGCCTGCTACGCTTCATATGGAGCCGTTCCCGTCACTTTCGAGGTCGGCCGTCTTTCCGGTCGAGGAGGTCACGCACACGTCCAGATCGTACCGGTTGCCAAGGCGCTCATAGACAAGGTGGCCGAGTCCTTCCGCATTGCTGGGGAGAAGCAGGGCATGGACTGGGAGGCCGAGCCAGAGAGGGCGTTAGCGCGAGTGGGCGCTGCTGGGAACTACTTCAAAGTGGAGTGCCCGGATGGCACGAAGTTGGTGCACCTGCTCAAAGGGAATTTCGACCTTCAGTTCGGAAGGTGAGCTGACCGGTCCTCTTCCAGCGAAAGCCTGCAGTCGGGAGGTGTCGCTTTGTTTGGATTCAGCTCATATGATATAGGATGGTGCTCGGCAGCCTGATGGACTTGCATCACCGGATTGACTGGAAGGAATGCGGGCAGAGCGAGGCTGAGGAGAAAAAGGATGCTCAGGACTTCAAGAAGGCCTTCGCAGCGTTCCACTCGTAGCGGTGAATAACTTGTAACTTCGGGGATCCTGACGATGACGACAGTCATGCGGTGCCTCAGTGATTGTCGTTCTTGCTTCTTCGCGTCTCGGATAGTTACCCTTATCAAAATTTCCGCTCCTGATGTCGCCTCTTTTCAATTTTGATCGTTTACATTCCTTCTCACCCTGATCACTCATTTCCTAAAGCACCTTCTTGTCTCTAGCTTTAGTATCCCTCCGCACAGCTCAAAATTTCGATCTCGTGTCAGCGACCCTACTGCGGATAGTGAGTCTGCTTCTGTGTCTCTGCGTCACACCACTTAAGTATCTCAGCGCGCCAGTCATCAGCAGAGTCAATCTGTCGGTGTCTGGCCTTTCGCTAGATCTAGGCATTTTTCGTAGGATGCTTCGGTGCCACATGCTGGATGCGCTGCCGGTACGGGAAGGACTGGCAATCCTTTATTGTAAGTGACTTCCGACGGGTTCAGAGCTTTAGGGTATTGGTGCGCCGGAAGTGATCGTTGTTGAGTAGCTGGGTGCAGTGCTCGCGGAAGAAGCGCTTGCGGACAGGATCATGACGAGGGAGACGACGGAATAGTCGCGGAGGATGAAGAGGAGGAAGAGGACGTGCAGAGCTGCAGCTGAGCTGACGCTTCAATACAGACCACTTTCTCCGAGCCCGACGCTCAGTCTGGGAATTCGGGTGCTGGCTGCGGTCACACGGTCTAGGACCGCTCAATGACGAGGATGCGATTAGGCGGAACGGTACTTTGAATAGTCTTGGTAGTCAAAATGACGAGTGCAGGCGGTACGGCCAATCGAAGGGCAAAGTACACGTCGAGGCCGAAGAGGCAAGGTACACGCTCCCTGCGAAGTGGAGTCTGTTGCATAAAGCCGTCCTCCTCATCGATCAGGTAAGCAAGGCCTACACGTCACTTTCCGCATTTGTGAGGATGGCCGGCTTCTGCGAGTTGGACGGGTTGAGCGAAGCCGTGAGGTCGAACTTGAGTCCCTCTGCGATCTGGTTCTCAAGCTCGACCTGGGTGCGGAGGATCCTGCTCGTTGTCCAAGCCTGGCCGAGCGTCCGCGACGCGCTGACTGAGCCTCTACTTCTTTGGACCGGGTCTCACAGACGACATAGTCTACGCCCTTCTCACCTTTGGCGATCGGTTCATCCCGCCCGATCTAATTCTCGGTTCGGTGCCGCTGGTTCGAGCTGTCCCGGAAGTTGCGCAGGATGGGATGCGGAGAATGGCCGAATTCGTATTCCGTGAGTACACGACTGAGAGCGAGATTCCGCTGAATGGGCAAAGATGGCTGTGTGGGAGGGCTCAATCCACTGAGCATGGTCCGCAAAAACCAACCTCCGGCTCGATTCAACGAATTGCACATGCGCTATCTGGTGCTGCAGTTTGATCGAGCAGAACTTGCACAGGGGGTGGGATGCCACCCTTTCGACCCTCACCACGGCCCCAATCTGTTGCAAGCCGTAGACGATGGGAAATTTGCCGATAGACTGATCTCACAGTTGTGCTCGGTGAGCGAGAATGCCTTGTCCAGCGTGAGATTGGATCTGAGTCAATCAGGAATGGAGGATACCGGTCGACGCGGCAATGAGGGCGGTAGCGGCAGCTCCTTGGCCGGAAGTTAAAGATCAGAACGGAGATGACCTGCCTGACGGCGGTGTCATCCTGAAAGAACTCGGTGAGAGGCATCATTGCAGCCTCAGAATCAAGCTGACTGCAGTCAAGCTTGTCGTGTTCGTCTTGCTGACGCTCGGGCAAATTACTCGCCCAATTTGTTGTACGTCGCCCTGCATGGGTACCTGGACGGTTCTGAGAGCGCGGGATCATGCGCAGAGCTGGTCCAGGTCCGAGCTCGCGGTCTTGTCCAAGTCAGTCCCTCATGAGAGGAAATTTGCTGATTATCGGTACAGGCTCAAACAGCTGTAACATACCTGTTTGAACGTTCCCGTACTCTTGGCTCGCCAGTTTTGCCAGGCAGATCCCATGCCTGTTTTGTGAATTGTTGGAAGGACGTCGACTGTAAGGATAGAAAAGTCGATAAGAGGCGGATCAAGACCGAGACAGACAATCTCATACGCGCTCCATCACTCAAATGCGATCCTGAAGATGGTGAACCAGATCCGTCTGCTCGGGTTCATGAGCCGCCGAATTCCCATCACTGCCGGCTGAAGAGGTGTCACGCCCGGCCAAGAAGGTGAGCAAATGATTCCAGACACGATAGCTACCCTACTTTGCAGGCCAGAAACTCAAATCTCGCAAATGGCCGGCTTGTATTAGCGGAAATACCGAGAAACCAGGCCCCAGGGTTTGGCCTGCGCTCGCAGCGAACAGGCGCCGGCAAGGGAGATGCCTCAGCAGATTTTGGAAGCGGCACCAGGATCGTAAGGCATTCGGAACGTATTCGAGACGTTGTATCTGATCGGCATAACTTCATTTGAACGATCAGCAGCCATCCATGGAGCTGGAAGAGCACGAGCTGAATGAGGATGGGAGAGAGGTAGTCGCGGAGCCGCCAGTCTCGCCAAAAGATATCCTGCCGTCCCGCCAAGTCGAGACCCAATTCCGTCATCCCGCTCTCCTTTCAGTTTTCGGACGCCCTACTTCTTTTTCCCTTCGAGATCGTCAAACCCGGGAGAGACCTCGAAAACCGGCTGTCCGGAGCGAGAGTGAACGCAATCCACTTGGTCGAGCACCGCGCAGCAAGTTTACAAATCATATGGACCAGAGTAGACTAGCATACAGTTCACATGCATATCATGTTTCTATCATCGTGCAAAAGTCGTCCGCAGGAAACCATGATCTGACTTCGTCAGTCTGTTTCAGGGGCTTACCGCTTCCCGGACTTACAGTCAAAGGCCTTCGTCATGCCATTCGCCGACCCATTCTTATCAGGCTCATCTTCTGCCAAAGCCGGCATGACCTCCTCCAAGAACCGAATCGTCTCAGGCGGGAGACTGGCATATTGAAAGTCCAACTCGGTCACATATGGCTACTCGTGAGTTTGGTCACATTTACAAACTCACCTTGTCCCTAGCCATGCCACGGAAAGCCTCGCGTAGCTGCTCGGGCGAGGATGAATCGTCTTTCGTGATGTCGACCTGAGTTGTCGTTACAACCTATGACTAGAGGGCCAAGACAAGCCTCACAAGCAAGGCGAGCCAAGCTTCAAATGTTACCGCACCATACTCCGACTCAAGCTGACAGTATATAGTCTCAATCTCGTCGTCCTGATCCTGATCAGTAAAGAGTCATGCTCGTGTCGATCCACAAGCCGCATATACAATCCCCAGACCCGCCAAAGCCGAATGCATTTCCCACAGTCCCAGCGTCTTCCGTCAGCCCAAGGCCGGGAGATTCACGTACATTCGTATCGTCCTTATCAAAGTGCTTGAAAGTCGCTTCAAATTCTTCTAGCTTGGCTGGGGTGATGTTCGTATGTGAAGCGGACACCATCTAAAGTCATTCGTCAACCATTCTCGTCGAGTCCATCAGCTCCAGCAGGTTTCACCTGATTCTCTACGAAAGCGATCTTTTTCCGGATCGACACTTCAGCCAGCTCAAGCTCGTACTCCAGATCATCGAGCGTCAAGACGGTGTAATCGTTCTCCTCGACTTTCGCCTCGAGACAGCTCTGGTTGACCGTGGCGACAGCTGAAAGGGATACTCTCAGGGAGGGCATTTCTACGGATAAGTGCTGGAGAGTCTGTTTTTGCTCCTACAGTCAGCCCAGCTTCGGAAAATGAGACCCACAGGTAGTGAACCCCGAAGCGCCCCGATGACTTGTTCGATGCGCTGCAATCTTTTGATAAAGTCCTCTGCCTTCCGCGCGAACTCCTTTCGCAAGGCTTCCTTGATCCTGCTTGTAAGCTGCGGATGCGAAAGCTAGCACGAACTCTCTGATCCGCGCGTTGATTGCTCGACTCCTCACCTCCTCGGCTCGTAACACTGCGACCCAGTGCTGATCGAGGTCCTATCCGTCAGCCTGTCCAGAGACAGCCAACTCACCGCCAGCCGCAGACCCTCCTTCGGTTCCCAGGCTCGCAAAGAGTACGTGCGGAGTTTGGTCTGTATATTGCTATACAATGCACCTAGCTCCCTCCTTTCCTTGACGAAACTCCTCTTGCTGGTCCTCTTGTAGTCAGCGAACCCGCCTAGTGATGCCATCGCCTCTGGATAGGTCTTCGGCTGCGGTGCGCTGGACCAAGATGTACGGGTCGTCTCAAGACTACCGAGGAGTACCGCCATGCGTCTTTCGAAGTCGTTCCTGTTGGTCCTGATCCGTCAGCACCGTTTCAACAACTGAAGCTCACCAGATTCCTTGCATGAGCTCCGCGAATTTTTCAACTCGCCGCGCACCGGTCTCCATCTTGTCTGCCGTATCAACCCAAGCCTGTCTCATGAGACATACCTTCGGACGAGAACTTATGGAAGAATTCGGCGACATATGTCATCACCGATCGCTCATCGGGCACATCGACATCACAGAGGTCCTTCACCTCTAGCAGTCGCTGCAGGTAAGCTCAAATGCCGGTTCGGAACTCACAGGAATGCCCAAAGACTGTTCAGCGACGGTGAAAGCCAACTGCGTATTGGTTCTCCGATCCGTCTTGTCCAATCGATTCCAATCGAGCAGCTCGGGACGGTGGCGGTGGATCAGTGCGCATCTCCTCGTCAGAATCTCTTCACAGAAACGAGACTCACAGAGCGAGACCATCAGCGAATGAGCCTTTAAAGTCCGTGACGTTGACTTCGGGATATTGTGCCGTTTTGCGCTGACACCACAGTAACAACCCGTCTTTCGCGGATAAACCCTCTTCGCTACCCAATCAACAACGGTTACGAAAGGACTCACGTGATGCTAGCAAAGGTGAATCTTAGGATCAAGGTCCAGATCTGCTCCGTCAGCTCGACAACAGAAACTTCTCACCATCCCAAGGATAAGCTTCATGTTTCCATCTACGATGTCCTCGGGTCCTGGCTGTCAGCGATGTCACTTGAACAGTGAGACTCACCGATGTTGGTGAGCTTGACCCCTCGTTCCCGGATAAAATTCAGTGCCTTCGAAGCGTTCTGTGTTCCGTCAAGCAGGGCACCGGAAGCGAATCACAACGGACCTCGGCTTTTTGTACCCGCATGATTGGCTTCTTATTGTATCGTCCCAAACTCGTCTCGGACATGATCTCCTATAATCCGTTTCTTTCATTAGCCAGCGGAATCAAAGACAGTTCTAGATGGCTCCTGTGTGATACAGTTTAGAGAGAAGAGACTTACGAGCAGCTGCAACCTATGATCAGCCGAAGACAGCCCTTGAGTTATGGAGCATACTCACCTGTATCAACTTCACTCCGCTCGAGAAATCCCGTACCAGATCCGTCATGGGCTCCAGCCCCTGGCTCTCAAGCTTTGTATTCAGCCTAAATCGCCAACGCCGTATCTCAGTACTCTGCGAATCGACGGACAACCTAGACTAACCATTTACAGAACGTCCTAATTCCACTCTCTCATCAGCTCATCCCACCCTCAGCTGGAGACCGGAACGACGTACCTGGCCTGAATATCCGCCCACTCCACCTCCGCACCCACCACCGGTGATCCACTTCCGCCTGGAGACATAGGCACGCCACCCATGCCCATGCCCATACCCATGCCTTGGCCGACGGATTTCGTCCGTCCATGTCCGGGTGGATGGGAGGATGGGGCGGGTTGGGAACCACGTCGCTCCATCGTCAGCATGTCGAGGCTGACGTTGACTGGAATAAAGAATCGACGTGGCTCGGAAGAGAAAAGAGAAGAGACAATACTTGAAAGTGGAAAACCGAAAGTCAAAGCGTCGTGGATTCTGATTCTGAAACGGCTGGTGCAGGGACGCGTCGAGCCGTAATACCTCCACTTTTCCATTGACGTTTCTTTGGGAGAAATAGAATTTGATGCAAGACATTTGTTTTGATGCAATATCATGACAGAAAGCATTGGAGCCCAAGTGCGTCACTGGAAATCTCCAGGTATACTAAAAGACAATCAGAAGGATCAAAGGTGACAATCTCAGGATAGCAGTTATCTAGGATAAGATTGCTGGATCAATTCAAAACAATTCATCCTATGTCTCCCTCACTTGTCCCACTGTCACGGATCCAGTCACGGATGACGGATCGGCTCGAGCGGTGTCACAGACTAAGACTGGAACACGGAGTGTCTCTGACGTTTCGCTGGAGATATTGGGGCTGTGACCCAATGAGGTGGAGTTTAGACTAGGACTAGAGGTGTGGTATCAAAACCCACGATTGACGTATGATCCAGAGCTGGAGTGTCATGGGATACAGGGGAAGGGTGGTCTAACAGGGCTGGCAAGGTTGCATACGAGTCAAGGCGAGACTATATAATAGCGGTTAAGGCGTCTACGAGTTACCTTAAGTACCCAGAGCGAGTCGGCGGCATTTCGACGAATCTCGTTGATTTCGTCGAGTGGCGATTTGTGGTGTGGCGTGGTCCATGACGGTGTCATGGAGGCTCCATTTTGTATGGACTTATATACCTTGCAGACGGCAAAGGTGATAGCACCTCAATCCACATCGAGGCCGGACCCGCGGTGAAAACGACGGTGACGAGATTGGATTTTGCCAGTTTTGATCAAATTTTAGAGGGTTATAATTGACCAGAGGAATGGCGTGCACCAGGGGCAGGTGGTGGAGTGGTCAATCACGCCAGCTTCAGGGCCGATACGCAAGCCTTCTACTTATGCAAGCCTTTCGCTGGTCCAGAAATGGGCGCGAGTTCGAATCTCGTCCTGCTCAACATTTTTGCTTGTTCTCAGTATTCCCATCAAAGATCGGTATGGAGTCAAATTGACCGCTGAACACGCTTGTCGCTGGCGGATGCACTGAAGCGCCAATGCAGGTAGCGAACACGCTTCATATCGTCACAATGGCTACAATGTTGAACCCGTTGAACCCGTTACAAGGATCCAGCCGACTTTGCAGGCCGAGTGCGAACAAACCTGAGACGCCAAATAGGCGCGAAATAGCGCGTACCTCTTGTGCCCATTGGCTAGCTTATAGATTAACAGAGCTGGCTGATACTTTGGAATGGCTTGTTTCCTCTTGAATCGAGCTTGGAAGATGATATCGTAGTCGAAGGACTTCCCGCATTTGCCTGGGTGTTCATACATTACTACGAAATATTACAACTCAATTACTCCCTCAAGAATGAATAAACGTTAGTGCCACACTTCCGCGATGACGCCGAAGCACTGCTTGGACCGTTTTCGCTGGAATAGAAATCAGGCCGTGTTCTTTGTTTCCTCGACCTCAGACATCATATTTAAGCTTGACCTGCCTTTCGAGTAACGTGTCGTGCTCATCATGGTGAGCTAAGGAACCCCTGTTTGTGACAGTCAGCTGACATGTTACGCTTTAGTCGTCCGGTGTTCAGCCTGTCAGTTTATCGATGGATCTTCTTGGCCGTCTGATGAGATGCTTTGCTGACGTCCCTCATCTCCCTGCTTCACCTTGCTTCCTGCTTGATATGTGTCATCATCTACACCTCTATGATCCCCTCTTGCCACTACTGTC
>JAABUH010000926.1_pt1 | contig 37281 bp, 44 predicted proteins | sample 5559121 | NCBI WGS metagenome assembly JAABUH01 (sample SAMN10711871, study PRJNA513364) | rock metagenome | isolation source: Antarctica rocks | place: Antarctica: Victoria Land, Battleship Promontory nord | collected 2015-12-28
TGTTGGAGGGCTCGGATAAGCTCGTGTCGCGTCGCGTGCGTTCATAGTGTGATTTGTTCCTTTTCGCTCGTCTTGCTTTTATGCATTCTTTATAAACCTACAACACACATGACAGCTATCCAGTCTAGACGATTCACAGGCGCTCAAATCACGTACTCAACTACCGAAAAGGAATCTCTTGCAATAGTTGAAGCTTTCGTCCGAAACCGGCATATGCTACTACAAGTTGCCACTCTAGTAGTCACAGATCACCTCAATCTGACCTACTGGAAGGAACCTCGTCAGTTCTGTCCGCGCCAAGCACGATGGAAGTAAACGCTAGCTTGCTTTTGATTTCAGATTATCTACCGGCCGGGGAAGTTGGCTACGATGCCCAATGCATTATCTTCCCGAGCCAATCATCACCCAGGCAAGGGATCTACAGTCGATCAGGAGGTTAACTCCGCACAAGCCTTACCTTCATTCGACGAAGATCGTGTCGTTCGGCTAGCTTAGCCGCTGTAGCCAGACCGAATTTCAGACTTCGAGCCCTTCAACCTATCATGGCCACTATGGACCTGCGGACTTTTGTGACGGCCTTCTTCTTCTCGATGACGCATGACGAAGACGGGGACGATCAGCATAGTCTGAGGGAAGTCGAGCAGGAAAAGGAGACCGCGGGGCTAGAAGTCCTACTCGAAGAGCCGGAAGATACGGAAGAGGGTGTGGAGGTATCTTAGGTGGTTGAGCATCACATGATGGAACGAGGTAATCAGAATTTGGACGTGGTGACGGAAAGCGGGATGGATAAAGATATGTAGCATCGCTGAACGGATCACTGCCTTATCGTAAGAACAATCGTTAATGATATGCATTGCATGTATAAGTATGAACTCCTTTTTCTGTATACAAACGAAATGCTAAGCGCAGATGCGCACGGGAATCTCCTAACGGATAGTATTCTCCTACTTCTGCCTACAGCAAATTTTCCCTTCAGTCACTGTGTCATTAGCTATCCAACGACTGCATGTTAGTGGAGGACTCACTCAAAATAAGTCACTCCATGCACGTGGTTGTCCATAGGTTCGTCCTCATCGAGTCTGAGGTCGCTACGAGAGTTGGTACGCGCAGACTCCTGTGACTTCTGCTGAGCTGCCGCGTCAGACCTCAGCGATCCTTGAGATTCGCCCTGGTGGTCACTGATCGGGTTTCGGCAGTCGTAAAATCCCGTAAGCCAGAGCCCTCCTTCTTCGGTGTCCCAGTCCTCGCCTTGAAGTGGAAGGCGAAAGTCATTCCGTAGTACACCTCGAAATATCATGAGCTCCCTTGATGTGTCCAGGGCGACTACTTCCGCCAACTGCTTTGCGGCGGGACTCTACATGTGAACGGAGGGAAGCAATGTCATCGTCGATGAGGAGGTCGTGGCCCAACTGCAGTCTTGCGAGCTCATGCGGTGGTGAAGAGCCCTGAGACCCTCCAATACGTTGCTGGCTCCTCGATTGGTAGCCCTACTTGCTTCTTCCCTGCACGTATATCAGTGGACTGTATTCCGTGAATTGCTTACACTTTAACATTATATCTCTCTTCTCCAGATCTGATTTCGTCGAACGCCTCCCTGTCAATGACGACGTGCTTCCGTATTCTCCAGCAACGAAGATCCTCTGAGCCTCGTTCAAGTGCTTCCTGAATTTCGGCCCCTTTGCCCTCATCCAATACTCCTTCTTCCCTCCAATTGGTTTCTTCCCTTCTCCTCCTTCTTGTCTCTGACTTAGGGCCTGAACCGAAAGGAGAGGAAGCCCTAGACGATTGTGGTCGAAAGTAGCTAAAAACGTCGAGCACGCCGAGTTTATCGAAATACTCTATTGCTCTGAATCTAATTTCCGTTTCGTATGGCGCATCCTCCGGGAGCAAACTCTTCCGGTGACTTGTCTGCAAGCTGCTCGTTAATCACACGCTGACGAGCTCGATTCCGCTCATATTTTCTTGCTGCTTGATTTCTGCTGTCGCAAGAGATCCCCCTGGGAAACCTGAGAAACCTCATCTCCTGACTTGTCGGACTTGACTGCTGGTTCGTCTTCGCTCATTCGTTCATCGTCTTCTTCTGGCAAAGATCCGCCGTGAAAATGGAAAGGTTACTGTTCCTCCTCTGACTGGGGAACTATGTCGGACGTCGGAAGGAACGTATCTCGAGCTGCGTCTTCAGAAGGTTTCGATCTCAGGCTCGACAGTCCATACCCTTTCCCATAGGGTTTTCGAGCAACCACTGCGTAGAGCCTCCATCTCGTGAGAAGCGAGGGCCACAGGAGTATGACAGTGGTGTCTCGAGGAGATTGATCGGGTAGAAAGGCGGTCTGTGAGGCCGATATGTCCTGTGCATGAAGTTTCGCGCGACTCCAGGGAAGTGACTGCAGATCAATCAGTTATGGAATCGGGAAGCGATAGATAGAAAATCACCAAGAAGATGACATGCGTAGCTCGAGCAAAGTTCTGTCCCAAGGCCCCTACCTCGCTCACAAGCATATTTTGACACGTATAGTCCTCCATATCTGTAGAATTGTAGATTGACCCCGAAACCGGATGCGACGCATCGAGGTTCCATTTGGCTAACTTATCTGGTCCAGGCGTTCCGGTATTGGAGTGGCACCAGTCATACAAGCGAAGTGATGGCCGCGTCGGGAAGCACTCTGCCCATATCAGCTAAAGTCGGATTCCAAGCGCTTCGATATGCACTATGACATCAAGGACGACCCTATCTTCGAAGAATCGGAAACAACATCGGGGTCGTCAGAATCTGCGTTATCTTTCCAAGGTGCATGTTCCGGATTGAGATACCAATGCTGAGCCAACATCGCCTCCTTGATGACAGTAAAAGCTGGACCGTACACCTTCAAAGACCAGCTTCTCGGCATAAGCTTGAAGGTGCCATTACAGGGAATGACTCACGCATCGGGGGCATCGTCCCCTAGCCTCTCAACCAGCTTCTCATACTCGCGATCCTTGATCTCGAGGAGTGCTTCACATTGGTCTTGGCGGAGTTCATAATGGATGACGAACCGCTCCAGAACACCAACATCGGCTAACAGTCTCCCCTCCCAATCCGTATGTTTGCGCTCTCGTTTGACGATATAGGGTTTGAGCTACCTGACATGGTACTGAAGCGCCTCGCGATGATTTTTTTCTTGAGATGTTTCACTGTCTAGTCGGAGCTGAACACCTTTCTGAGCGTCGTAGTGGTACAACGCCGCCGCCGCCTCTTTTCTGTGGCGTTCCCAGCACTCATCCAATTCACTGCGTCCTCCCTGAGCTTATGTTTGCCTCAAACGTTCGCGGCGTCCTCGGACCCCGGAAATGTTTTGCTGCTCGTCATTCCTACCGCGCTTTGGCAGGTTGAAGCCTTGGGATTGCGGGAAACGCATTGCATTGGCGACGCCTCAAATGTCCAGAGCTTGAACAATCGCGGTACTCGTAACGGCTAGACCCCAGTCCGGCTGTCAAGCGACGGGAAGCGGCGTGGATAATCGTTTCGCCTTTACCGAGGTGTGCTTCATCGAATACGTGTATAGTCCATAACATTTGAAAGATCGCATGAGCGGTGCCATCTTTTGATTCGGGCGTGCAGCTTGCCGAGAGTATTCGTGGAGCGATCAAAACGATGTGATCGTTGGGACGCGTCGGACGGAGAGCCCAGTATTAAATGTCATTCGCCTAGTAATCATCGATGATTTTGGTAATCCTCTCGACTACCATCTCGGCGGCACCAGCTCGCGCTGAGTGGATGGTGGATAACTACCAAGCCGCTGTAGCGAGTGAGTTCGTTCTCCCATTGCGGGACAAGCTTATTCGGTACCGATGATGCTAGGTCGATTGGGCGGAGCTCGTTTACCCGTTTTGGCGAAAGTGCCGATGGCGGCAATCCCGCGTGATCGCGACAACTCGGTAAACTCGTTGATACGATCCGACTGTTAAGCCCCTTCGCTTAAGACTAGAGGTGATCGATCCTTGAACATGACCAAAGGCATCTCCGCGATGTCGTGCTCAGCGATCCGATCGTTATCGAGCCACGAATAGCGGTTGGCGTAGTCTGTAACGAGGCATATGACAGCCTCGGCAGTGAGTGTCTTGCCCCATGTCGTCCCCTAGGATAGCATCAGAGGCGGGGGCCTTGCTTAGCGCAAATTCCCAGCCGGCTTGGGTGTCGTCATCGGCGAAAAGTCATACTGACAAGCGCTGCAATGCCAGTCTGTTGGACCCATGTAGGTTCGAGGCGGTTTCGTTCACCAGGTGTTTGTGAAGCGGCAAGGGCGTGATCATCGAATTCCTTTGGTCCGGGCCAGATCCCGTTATCGTTGATGCCCAAAAACACGCGAACAGTATTGGGCGCCATCCAGTTCACGACATCAACTCCGAGTGGCCCGAAGTAATCGCCGAGAACGGGATCGATGACAGCTGTGGACAGGGCAGGGAGATCGATCGTATTTTCCTCTTCTGGATCTTCCTCCAGTCCGCTCTCTATCTGGAACTGGAATTGTGCTTCCGCAGCAACTCCGCCACTGCGACGCCGTAGATTTAAGACGAGATCGTGGTTCGAAGCCCACTTGAACAGCTCCTTATGCTTCTCGGTGAGCTCCTCCGAGGCGAGGCAATCCGGATCGAGATATGAGGTGGCGTCGGACACTTTGTCGAATCAAACACACGCCTGATCGTACCTGTTCTGGATCTCCTCGCGTTTGAAGGGTAAGATCACTCATTGAGGGTTCTGGATGTTCTGCCCTGAGGACTGCAAAGATCAGCCAAGTTTCGGTCAAAAGAAAACTCATGGTCAATATCATTCTTCAAACTCCGCCATCCCCCTATTGTTCAATTTTTCCTTCACTTCGGCATGTCGAACCAGTGGCTTCTTTTTCAGAAGCTGCTTTCCGCTGTTCCAGAAGTTTGCGACCCAAGGATGAAAGACATTGCAGTCGATGGGGAGCATCTCGGGATCGAATTGAGCGGGTTTGAGGATTCCACCTCGACCAAAAAGGATAAGCATGACCATGACGCCGACATCGTCTGGGATGTAGATCTGGGCAACATTAGTTCTGGTATTCTTCGCTAAATTACTTCACTAGCCTGGTTCGCATCAGAAGCCTTAGTCTTTCGCCGATTGTCAACCGGTCCGTTGTCCCAGCACTGTGGTCTCCCAGGACGATAGTCGGCCGTGTGATCCCTCAGCACCGCTCGCCAGGCTCGATAAAGGCTGAAATCGCTCGCTTTCATGGCAGCAATGGTCACCTCCGCGAAAGCGACGTAGAAAGGTTCGGACTTGGTGCTCTATCGCTCCCGAATATGCCCTTCCTCCCACCTCCTAGCCTCTTGAGTCACTCCAGGACGCTTCATCTCCACCTTCCCATTGCCCCATTGCCCCCATTACGACTCCGGCATCAACAACCTGAATGTCCTCGTTGAGAAATTCCTTCATCTTTCTCTCGAGATAGTACTGGGTCCGTCACGATTGGAGGGTTCGTCATCTGACAGAAACTTTCTGTTTGTCTGGAAGAGAACGGTGAAGAGGATGGATCTTGATTTGGACGTGAGGGGCGGATCGGAAGGTAGTTGTAGCAATCAAGGAAGGCGGTTTTAGCGGTCTTCTTGGTGGTTTTAGGCGGTGCAGGTGATTTCTTCTTCACAGCCTTCCCCTCGGTGTTCTTCTTTCGAGGTGGCATGACAAGGGTGAGGAAGATAAGCAAAAGGATTGATCAGTAAGATGCTAAGATCACGATTGAGAAAGCCGTGTCTCGTGGATTTGATCAGCGGTCCAAGCTTTGCCTTGACCCTTAGAATCAGCAATCTATCGGCGATACCGGAAAATCCCGCTTAATGAGCCATTGTGGTTTCCGTAGACGTGCTGCTGCGGCACCGGTCCTGGATCCCACCTCCCTGCTATGATCTGAGGTGGATATGCAGCACAGGAAGTCGTTCAAAAAGCGAGAGTAATGGGTGAAAATAGACGTAGCGAATTCACTAACTTAAGGGTTTGCAAACCACAAAAGGGATCGTGCCTGTATGATTTCCCTGATTTGCGTAAAACACCTTTTCACGCTGAGCATGTGTTCCGCTGAGTTTCACATCATCATGGTTCTTGACAACAAAACCGCTTCGTCCTCCCCTGCCAGCGAAATCGTCGAGTTGCCCCCTTCATACGACTTCGCCACTGCTCTCCCTTCATCAGACGCCGAGACATCATCATCTTCAGGTCCATCATCCTCCTGGGAACAAAGCCATGATCCACCAGGACACATCTCACATTTGTTCACCGGTCCGCCCAACGCTGATCCACTCCTCGGCCGTAGTCTCGCTCCAACAGAAGCTGTTGCGAGCATAGAGGTTCGTAGAAAGCAGAACAGGATTGTGACATATGATCCGAGACTTTCCAACCGTATGTCCATCTTCCAAACAAAGCTGACACGTATAGCCGATGTACTCTACGATTTCCTCCGCGCTCAAACCCTCATCCACCCCCTGGTCAAAATCCACTGCATCGGAATCCACTTCGAGACACCCGAGCGAGACGAAGTAGTCCAAGACCGCGGGGGTCATCGTCATCGTCGCAAAGGTCAACCCGAGCGGATAGTCGATTTCGATTTCACCATCGACCTCTCACCCGTTCTAATCCACCCGGAGAACCTAGCGAATATCCACCTATCCGTCCTTACCCCGGAAGTCCCCGCTTTCAGAGGCACATTCAAGCATTCTCCTCCGTTCAAAGGGGTCTGGCGGGAATGGGAGATGTTCAGGTTGGATCGAGGATTACCTGTATGGACTGATATGCGGGGGTGTAAGGAGTTTTGGGAGACGCGTGGCAAAGGGAAGAACACGATTGCATTGAGCGATGAGGAGGCTGAGCTTGAAGGCGAAGGTCTGCTTGGGCAGGAGACACTGCATGAGTGGTGTGAGCGGTACGCGGCGGATCCAGGGCTGCTCAAGGAGTCCAGGTTACGGAAGGGGATATGGGGATGGGACTTTGCGGGTTTGACAACGGGTACGCCGGATTTTTGACACCGCTGACGATCAGCTGTGAAAGGTGCGATCCTCTCGACTGGGTATAACAGCAATCACGTCGAGGTGAAGGTCGATATTGACGACTCGGAGGTGGTAATTCGGCCAAACAACCTACTCAGTCGGGCTTTGGGAAGCGTGAGTGAGAGAGGCGACCTAGCTGACAACAGAACTTTGTCTATGCTCTGCTATGGTTATTCATGATATACCCGATCATTTGGATCTGGCAACGGCTACACCCTCTAGGTGGAGCGCCATACGACGTAGCTCGAGCTTCTTGTGAGTGGCGTTGACAAGGAATCTTACTGATCTTCGTGCTAGATGCGATGAAGTACTACCCTCCTCTTCCCTCGACGTTCCCCAATGAGACGGTTGCAGCGGCGCAAGACCGTCAACCCGGGTTGTTCAAAACACACCAGGAGATACCGCAAGGCGCGAACCTGCAGAAGGGACCGAGAGGGATACATTATCTGCTCGGGAGGAAGGAAGGGGAATGGTTCCGTGAATGGGAGGAGAGGATACGTATGGGAGTGAGGATGAGGTATAAGGGTGTTTTGGAAGGCGGTGGCGAGGAGGGTGCGGGTGTAGGTCTGGACGGGTATTGACCGGGACGCACTAGGTTATCTCATGATGATATTTTTGTATGTCATGCACACGACTTCATGCCAATCATAGGGAAGCGTCTGCTCTTGCTTGCAATGGACAGATAAGTAGGGAGTAAGTGAGGAACATTCAGGCGGTATTACGTAATTCCTGACCCTGCCAAAAAAGTTGACGTTGCCGCATCTCCATCTCTCGCATATCGTCTCGAGAAAGCTGCTAATCATCAAGAGTCATTCTCACTCAGCAAGCTTTCACCACGATGAAATCCCGACCGATCCTTCTCCACGCTCTCCGTCTACACCAACTCCCACCTCGCACATACCTCCCTCCACGACCCTTTTCACCCCTCTCAACTTCCCTCCGAACCCTCAGCACGACCCGTCGCCTCCTTAGCGACAAATCCACAGAGTCTGAAAAACGCCGTCCCGAATCAGACAACGCTCCTCCTCAATCCCCTTGGAAAGTCTTCACCCAGGTCTTGAAGGAAGAGATCGAGAAGAATCAGGCATGGCAGCAGAACGTGAAGGAGCTTCGAGGTGATGTGGATAAGATGGCGGACTCGGCGGCTCTGAAACGTGCCAGAGATATATACGAGAAGTCAAGAGTACGTTCGAGTCAACCTCGCCGAGCTGATTGGTAGATTACGAATCTGATCAAAGAAAACCCTCGACTTCGTTCCGCCGCTTCTCAACTCTCTCGAGCCGGTATATCAGTCTCGGACGCCGCTTCCCGTGCTCTTCAGGATTCAGGGGTCATCGAAGCGATAGGAAAAGTTTCCAACACGTATATGCGATTCACGCAGCCTGTACGGGATACGGAGACGTATAAGATGATCGCGACAAGTTTGGAGGACGCTTTTGATGAGCTGGGGCTGCAGGGGTATGAGGAGAAGGATGAGCGAAGGAGACGGAGGGAGAAGAGGGCGGAGAAGGCTGGGTTGAGGAGCAAGAGGGTAAAGGCGGATTCAACGTGAGTGGACCGTACTTTCCCAGCTAATGATTTAGAGCCGGTGAAGCGCTGGTCGTTTCCGATTCACAACCTACGACGTCCCGAGCATCCTTCTTAAAATCCTCACCGGCATATCAACGACTCATGGAGAACTACTACGAGTCCGAAACACCGTTCTACTCCGCTCTTCGTTCTGTCGGCTCGAGAGTCGGAGGATGGTTCGATGAGAACGACATGGCGAAGGTCATCCGGGCTATGAGGGAGTTGGACCCGGATTTCGGGATGGAGAGCTTTCAGAGAGAGTTGAGGGAGTATATCGTCCCTGAGGTGGTGGATGCGTATCTCAGTGCGGATCGAGATAGTTTGAAAGAGTGGATGGGCGAGGCGGTGAGCGAATTATGCTTGGTCAGTTGGGAATGGTCAAGCTGATATGGGCAGAGCTTCAATGTGTGCTGGGCGACTATAGGGGAGTATATCAAGCAGGGTTTGGTATCGGACTCCCGTGTTTTGGACATAGCATACATCGATGCGGGTCCTACAACCACCGCTTTACCGGACTATGCTGACCATTCGTATCGCTCAGATCGCAAAAGGCGCATTCATCAATGAAACCCTACCCTGCTTCATCGTAACCTTTCAAACTCAAGAACTCCTCCTCTTCCGCTCAGCACTAAACGGCGAGGCGATGGTCGGATCGGAGAACTCGGTGGATATGTGTCGGTATGCTATCGTCGTGACGAGGGTTGAGGATGGGTTGGATAATGATTTGACGGGTGGATGGAAGGTCGTTGAGGTGAGCATGACGATCGATGCGGGAGTAGAGCTGATGCTGGGCAGTTTGTGAGACGGAAGATGTAAGTTGTATAGCATATGCATTCACCATTCGGCATACTTTCGCAAGCATCGCTGTAAAGCATTCGCATCTTGTCGACATTCGCCGATCGAAGCACCGTCAATGTCTTCGGAGCGATTCGACGCAAAGCGATCCATCCAAATCTCATCGTATCATAATCCGGATCACTTCACGGGGCAATGGCGTATATGCGAATCGCCGCTCTCATCACGTCATTCATTACTTTCGCCGTGCGGATCTTATGGAAGGCCCCGCTGAGTATTTCTAAGCTCACATCTCCATGTTTTACTTTTCGTCGATCGTAATCGCTTACAAATCTTCCCGTTTTTTCTTGACCCAACACGATTATCGATCCTGCGCTGTATCGCTCTTTGACTGTCAACATCAACAACCCAATATGATCGACGCACTGCTCAAACCCGTGTCGAGCGAATTCAGCATCGTCGGTCGTGCCGAAGGACTTCTGCTTCCCAATGAAGCCGAAACTGCTGCTGCTGCTGTTCAGAGGGAAAAAAAGATCTTCGAAGTAACGCGAACGTCATTCAGCAACCGGTGACGGTCCTTCCTTCAACGATGAAGGCGGGTCAGAATTGCGGCGAACACAGGTCCTCAAGACGACTCCTCGGTTGTGAAGCCGAAGAACATATCAGATGCTCAACACTCAGACAGTTATCGCAGATCAGGATAGGCGGTCATAGAACAGATGACGACAGTTAGAAGCCCGAGGCGATGCCTTCGGGACAGATGCTCTCTTCTGTTTCACCGCTTATACTTTCGTGACCCTCACTCGCCTCGATAAATCATTTTCTTTCAGATGTCTACCAAGCGATTGGTGACTACGATGTCCGCAAGAATTATAGAGGCAGTAGGCACCGTTTGCATGCTTACCTGCTCCAGTCTGATTAATCCCCCGATGTTCCCTCAGACAAGGGAACTGCCAAATTCGAAATCGTGTAGATCGCAATCTATCCATGGATGAGAGATAAGAACCTGCTCACATAGATGTTCCATTCTAACGTTCTAGCATGCTGCTATATTTGCCATATACTTCGGGAGTAGCTAGATTCTGACGGGAAGCACAAAATACCCTTGGCAGAGGCTCGGATATCTTAGAACTTTTAGTGACTATTATCATCGCTGTTGAATGATTCTTGATGTATCATTACTGGTCTTATTGTCTGGTCCAGCATCACACTACTTACTCAGGCCCGACCTACCTGATTCTTCTTACATAGCCAGAATATCCCACCGGCCACCGCGTCCACGACAAGAGAGCTGTTTTGCCCAACAATCTTGCGGACAAGGGATCTTCAATATACGATCCGTGCGAAACGTAATCAATCCCAAGCGCTTCTGGAGTTACATGCGAAGTCACCTTTATCCTCGTTTAATATATCTATCTATGACTGGACGATGATCAAAGGAGCTGGTCACGCCAACCCGGGCATGCGGTCAGAGATGACTGCTGAAGAACGGATTGGAAAAGGTTGAACTCCCTTCGATTTGGTGTGGATCGTCTCACACCTTCCATTCGCTCTGATCATACTACTACACACCGTCCATCACTTCTGGCACGGAACCGCTCCAAAATGGAGCCAGGCTATCGAGAGGGAGAATTTTCGCGTCACAATGGTTACAGCTCCTATCCGCGGGGCAGTGACCGAAAGCGATCGAGCAACCCATGTTCAAGTCCGCGCGAAAGCTCACATCCTCCATCATATCAAGACTCGCACGAAGCTCGTTTTTGCCGACCTCGTGTTCCGACAACTACCCATTATCATACCTCTCAAACGGCAAGGCCCCCTTCCGAAACATCCAACAGGAACCCCAAGTATCCAGCTTCTAGCAAGTCCACAAGGGGAAGGTCAGGTGACTACTCTTATCGATCTCCCTTATCACCGCCTCGCAAGGATCGATCGTCAACGTCGACTCGACTACCAGCAAAGGTTGAAACGTCGAGCGATCCCAATGCCGGATGGCGGTGGTTGACGGTTGTTACCAAGAAAGTGAGACCCTATTTACCAAACGTTGATCACCTCGCACGAACGGGGTACACCAACAGCGTCATCAGGAACGATCCACATGACCTACGCAGGGAAGATGATCCGAAAGTGGCACGTGGCAATGACATTCGGAATTTTCGCGAATCAGTCGAGACAAACAAGGAGAAGATACCTACAGATATCTTCGAAGATATTAGAGGCATCTACAACAGTCACTTCTATCGTCCAGTCGATGAGGAGGAGCAGTGAGTCCTCATGATCTCGGTATGGATGCTGATATCCTCATCCGTAGACTGGACATTCAAACGAAAGAACGTCAGATCAAGAAGACACGGGGAAGAAGTGGAAGGCTCAGAAGGCGGATCTCAAGTACGACGGAGTCGAGTGGTGAAGACAGTTCGGGACATTGGAGGGGGAAGAAGGGGATTCATGTTTCTGGAAGAAGGGAATACTTTGTGTAATTGTACACAATACCAGCTCGTCGGAATCTTGTTATCGTGATGGTACCGTGAATGCATGAGGTGTAATGAGCTGAGATATTGAACTGCCCAATCGGAAGATCAAAGTCACACGATGGGCCAAATCACCGAAGCTACGTGAAATCAGGATGTATCCCTCACCTCGATTTTAACGGGTCGACATACGAGCTCATCATCGAGAGTTGTGCCGGTTCACTCCGCACAAACGTCAGTAAGCTGCAGAAACCGCCGCAAGGTCCCATTATGCATGATACCGTCATCACCAAAACTGCGTCAAATCCGGATGTATCCCATCCCTCGATCTCAACAACACGATATTCGAGCTCGTCGTCGAGAACTGTTCCAGACCAATCAGCTCGACCCTTACGTGGCTGTGAATCCGTACTCACCCCATTCCCAACGAAAACGCCCGCCCGCCTAGCCACTTCCATATCAACCGCCACACCCACCTCCCGATCCTCCCATTCCGCCGTGATATCCGTACGTCCGATCCATACCCTATCCCAACCTTCACTAGCCAACCACATCCGAATCTCCTCGGCCCATGTCTCATCGTCATCAGTGAGGATATACACCACTTTCAGTAACGGGTGATTCTTCCGCATTCGTCGAGCTCGAGCGATGATATCCAATGTCGATGGAAGACATTTCGCTCGGTACAATCCCATTCGAGTGGCTTCTACCATCTCGGATGGCGGGGGGACATTCTCATTCCCGGGAAGGTTGGACAGTTTGTTGAATGATACGAAGGGGCTGACCATCAACTTAGTTCCGGGGGTAAGGAGACTTACGCAGAACGCATCCCTTTTTCTTCGCAGACGGCTTCCCAGTCGCTCCCTCTCCGCAAATGTAAAGCTAAGACGTGCTTCCACGTGCTAGTCCGGTACGGTGCATCGCTAGTCGCTCGAGCGGCCGCATCAAGACTATACAGCGACGCTTCAGGACTTATCTCCGGTACGACTCGGTTGAGAATCGATAAGACTGTCGGGGAGAAGGAGAAATGTTTGAGTACGGGTGAATGCGCGAACGAGTCGTACAACTCTATAGGCGCTCGAGAGTCAAAGAAGCTAGGATGTCAGCAGTATATCTTCTCGACGCTCACTTGTCGTCGAATACTTCGCCTTTTATCCGGATACAGCCAACGTCACTGCCCGCAAGTATGACCTGCAGCTGATGTATCCGCGCCTGTCCTCCGGGTAACAGACTCAATTCTCCATCCGGATTACCCGCGCTTCTGAGCGAATACACTCGTTGTTTGTGAGGTGAACAGACGTTTCGGAAGTAAGTTGCACTGCTTGTCAGCGTCGAAACGGAGAATGTGACCCACGGGACGGCTCGAGGTGTGAAGTGGAACGCTTCGAAACCTGAAATGACGGTTGAGATGAATGCTGGGAGAGGTATCCGGGCTGACCGCCATGGCCAGTGGGCGAGTCGGAAGGGGAGGGACTAGTCGTCTCATGAGCATACTCTTCGAGCAGATGGAAGGTGAAACGGACCACGTCGTCTTGGACGAATGGTTCGTAGGCCAGTGATCGATTTCCAAGGACGGCGAGATGGTGCTGTAGTCTGTGACCATAAGTCCCGAACACGAAACACCGCCGAGAGTACCCACAATATCCGTTGTAGCTGGGAGGTCGTAAAATTAGCTCGTTGACAGTGCGACGGTCCAAAAGTTCTCACTTGATGGTTAAAGCCTTCCAGATCCGTATGTTAGCAGAGCCCAAAGTCGCCCAACAGTCGACTCACCAGTCCCCTTCGGCACATCAAACCTTTCTCCGATCAGCCCAACATCTCAACCCAAGCCTGGACCTGGAGCGCTCACTTCAGATACCTCCCATCCCTTCCCTCGGGATAAGTAGCCCCACTTGTAGCCCAAGGCAAGTTCCTCTGCCACCTCCACTCCTCCGAATAACTAGGCGGGAAAGGTGGACTCGGCTGGAACCCTAATAGCACCACCAAGAAGATGACGAATAAGACTAGTCGGAGGTGTCCCCGCCGGGTTAGTAGAGATTGGAGGGGTTGAAGTTGGTTTGGTAAGGCTGGGAAGCGATTTCGAAGGGAGGAGAAGTAGGTTGTGTCGAGTGTTATTTGTGGTCCGAGTGGGTTCGGAAATGTCAGTCGCATCTCGCCAGGTCTATCTTCAGGCGAGATTGGAATGTTTAAGATCGAGATTAGGATCGCCAAGGTAAGATATTTTGAGGATAATGTCGGAACGCGTTTTGACGCGCAGTAGAGTTTCTTTGGTTCCATACTCTCCCCGGTTACCGGTATTTCGCCACGGGGCTTATTAGGGTTATTAGGTAAGGGAGCGTCGACGTAACGGCACACGACTAGAATATACATATGGCTATGAATAACAATACTTCGGTGACTACGACAAACCCGCACTTCGTGAAGGCATCATCGAGCTACTTGTCGCAGTGGGAGTCGCCGTCCCGCTCATACTGGTCGTCGCGCTGATCCATCCTCCCCACCCCTCGGCGTCCGCTCCAACCGTCATCGATGCCGTGCTCCAAGCATCTGTACCTGTTGAAGTCGCAGTGACCCACATACCCGCGGAGGTGTCCGAAGCGGTAGCAGCGCCGGTACTAGCCGTAGCGATCGTAGAAGTAGCGGTCCCCGCAAGCGCCGTGACCAGCCGCTGATTCTCCATTTCCCATCCCTTCTTCCAGCTCTCCTCATTAAAGCCGTCCCCGTCCGCACCATGCTCTCCACCCAACATAGCTTGTGCAACGAGATCCATCGCGTCGGAACTGTCATCATCATTGCTCTCAAAGGCCGCAGCGGGATGGGAGTCGGTAGAAGTGGACTTATCAGACTGGAGGTAATTGATGAGGGGGTTGTATTCGCCCCCAGTTGGGAGGTTCTGCTCAAGAGAGTTCGCGGTACCTGATGCGATAGGAGGATAAGCTGCGAGGCCGATAATCTGACCTGCTGCGTTCAGGGACGGCCTGACCGGCAATTTGGATGTATCGCGCGACTTCGCCTGTGATCCCCTGCTGGATATTGCCAGCACCGCCAAGCTCACCATGTGCACCAGACGCCGCGTTACTGAGCTGAGAGTCCAGACCCGATGTGACACCGCCGAGCTGGGAACGAATATGGCCGGCAAGACCGCCCGCTTCCGACTGTACACCTGACCCTGACCCGCCCAGGCTTCCCATGTTGCCTCCGCCCAAGCTTCTGACAAGGCCCTGCGCTTCCTGCGGGACATTGATTACAGTCCCAACGGAGGTTAAGTATCTTCCACTGCCGAGAGATGCTATAAGAGTGGGTACGTCTTGGATAACGAAGCTGCCCTGGTTAGTCGGAAGGTTGTTGGCGATACTTTGTACGGTCGACGACTCGCTCTGCAGATTTGTCGTACCAAGAGGACTTGAGAGCGATCCGACAAGAGGAAGATTGCTGACGGCTCCGCCGACCGCACTGAGACCGAGACCGCCGAGGAGACCTGAGACCGGTCCTGATGCCTGAGTGAGGGATGACCCAGTCGTTCCGGTCAGACCGCCAGTCAGGCCTACAACAAGATTGAGCAAGCCGGTCGACCCTCCGATCGCACCGGTGCTTGGGTTCAGGAGTTCGCTTGCCGCTCCGACAGCGTCAGTGACGGGGCTGAGCAAGCCAGTAGCTCCACCGACGGCACCGGTAAGGGGGTTGAGCAGACCTGGCGACGCCTCCTGCTGCACCTGGAAGTAGGTTGAGTAGACCCGTAGCCGAGCCTACCACACCAGTGACCGGGTTGAGGAGACCGCTAGCCGCGCCGACAGCGCCAGTAAGCGGATTGTGCAAACCGCTGGTCGCACCGACAGCTCCGGTGACTGGACCGAGGAGGCCGGTCCCTCCGCCGAGAGTGGCACAGTGACCGGACTGAGCAGTCCCGAAGCGGTGTTTGCGAGCCCACCAATTGGAGAGGCTGCTTGAGCATTGACACCCGCTGGCGGAGTCGGAAGCTGCCTTTTGACGACAGATCGTTATTTCGCGCTTCTCAACGCGAGCGAGGTGGGACGTACTCCATCGACGACCGAGCTTGCCTTGCATGCGATCAGGGTGAATCCCCCAAGAAGCCTCGTCACCTCCGCCAGTCTCGCCAAGGAGAGGGGACTTTTCGTGGTTTGGGTTTGGAGAATGGATGATTATTGTCGAAGTCGGGTATGCCAGAGTTGACGAGGAGAGGGCAGGGGTGAAGAGTAGAGGGGAGGTTGGAATCTTCATTTCTGATGCGATCGGAGCTGTAAAGCAGTAGAAGGATTAATGAACTCGACCAGCGAGAAGGTATCAGGTTGGTGTAGGAGAATTAGATGGAGAAGCAGAAGTGCACAGCACAGAATAGGTGAGATGAGTAGGTGGAGCGGATGAGAACCAAGTGAATTAGAGAGACGCGGTTATATCAGGAATGTCCACCCAGGCGCGCGAGTCAGAATCCCATCTCGGACTGTCTGAAGTGGCTGGGCAGTATCGGTATTCTGCTTCGAGACATAAGTCTCAGTCCGTGAGTTTTCGACTCGGGCATGCATGACGAGCTGTTGACTCAGCTCAGACCCGATCAAGCCACTCACCTGTGGATTCACCAGGACCCAAGTTCCGTCTCTCTTCTGATCTACGAGCCCCTCCCTCCTTGCAGCGCTCAATGACATGTTGAGCTCGTCTCGCGTCCGTCTGTAATCATTAGATAAGCCAAGCGTCCGCTGAAGCCGGTCTAGCGATTGAGGGCCAAGATTCGTGAAGACTTGTTTGATATGCTAAGCGCGATGAGGTGAATCATGCGAGATACCTCGAAAACATACCGGCGCAGTAAATCTGAAATGCCTCGCCTTTGCTTCCATCGACTCGCTCGCTAAGCGCGTTCCCGCTCACGTTGGCTGCAATCATGATCAGCTTATACCCGATGCGGAAGTTGAGCTGACTAGGAGCGGTACCCACCTCTTCGGCGAACTCCAATAACCGCCACAGGCCCGTGGTCCGATCATCCTTCACGACTCCGAAGCCTGCCCAGAAAGCTACTGCCGAGCGAATCTGCACTTCGTCCACCCCAAGCTTTTCGCTTAGCTCCGCCGAGGTCCAGCTTGCCCGCTCTTCGAATAGTTCTGCAACGCCCGCCTGAAGTGGTGTGGCCTCCGCCACGATCACCCGATCGAATAGCTGTAGACTGACAGTAGCAGTACCAATATGCTGCAGCCACCGAAGCCGCTTGTCCGGCTTGAAGTGATGAAAGGCTGATTCGTAGTCTCGTTGAGCACTATCATATCAGCAACGCCCAAGTCTTAACTCACCTTTGAAGCTTCGGTGGGAGGGTCAGTGAAGATGGCTGGACGTTCGGCCAGAACATCCGGGAAATGACCAGAGGGTGTACAACGGACTGACATGAGTTGAATCCACCTCATTCTCTCACCTGGATGTCTCCATGCACGTGATCATTGATCCGCTTGGAGTCGGCCATGTCTTTAAGCATGACGTCGCACACCTGTAATGCCTGCTCGCCAAAGCGGATCTTTAGAAGCTCGATAGTCCGTATCTATCGTCAGCGTAATTTTCCTCAGATCCACCCACCTCCCGAACGGCGTCATAATCCTTCACTGCGAGTAGTCGTGTCGCCAGGAGCACTTGTAGTTCCTTGATGATCACCTCTCGGGTCTCGTATATGCTGACAAGGGTACTGATAATGTCGCTGGCCTTGCCCGAGCGGAAATCTGCGCTTTAGCGATCGTCCTCACCGAACAAGCTCACCTGGGGCCGCGTCGATCGGTTCTGGCTCCCACTTGGGATCCAGGAAGTTCTCGACTGCGCCATCGTTGCTTTGCGATATCAATCCGCTAGCTTCGTTCTCATCTTGCAGCTCCTCGCCCTCGACAAGCGTCGCAACAATGCATCGGATCGTGTCCGAACGGTCTCGGAGATGTCGACGGATTGGATCGGCGATATTGTGCAAGAGGACGCCAAGAGGATCGAGGATGCGGAGGCAGCGAATGGTTGAGACATACTGCGCGATGACGTCCTTCGTCTCAGCGCCAGGGTGAAGAAGACGTTTTAGATTCCTGGCATCAGCGGGCTCGAGGGGTGTACTCACGAGGCCTTCAGCTTCTCGACGAGGATGGAGCGTTGGTTGACCTTGAAGAGGCATTCCTGAATATGAGCGGAACTCGTTATTACTCACCAACCTTTAGATCCTCCAATGCCGCTAGGGAGTCCGGGTAGTCGACGATGATGTCGAACAGCTCATCGGTCCTGCCCTTAGACCCACTCCTCTATTACTGAACTTACCTGATCTCGAAGAAACATTTGCACAGGTAATAGTCGAAGCGGGAGAACATCGGTCTAAGCGCAGCCTGTGCGGCTTCGTTCCCTTCCGATTAGCTCAAGTCGGAAGCAAACCTCACCGTCAAACATCCCAGACAACCAATTCGCTACTCCGTCGCCTACCCTCTGCCTAGCCCTGGTCAATCGCCTCGCTCCCCACCCTTTCGCCGCTTCCTCCTTGGCGAGCCTCTCAATCTCGGTGTAGGCGACCTTGCTGAGAATAGCTGAGTATTTCGGGAGCAGGCCAAGCCTTGAGAAGTGAGGCGATGGCGGTGGAACTCGCTGCAGGTTGATGGGAACGGCTGAGAGGAGTTGAGGGTGTGGTGGGGGATCCAGAAGGTGGGAGGGTAAAGTGGAGAGAGATGAGGTCAGGAAGGATTGCAGGTGAGTCGGGAAGATCGAAGGGAGGATGGAATTGAGGTGTGCATGAAGAGTTGAAGTGAAGTTACCGATAATTTTGGTGCTCCTGGTCAGCCATGTCGACGAAGCAGACTCACTCGTTGAACGAGCGAAGGGGGATTCCCCAGATGCGCTGCCATAAAGCGAGTCGGTCGAGCGTGTCCGCCATAATCTGGTCAGTCTGAGGGACGACCGAAACAGCCGAGGTTTCCTGACTTCAGCGAAGTGCAGATCGGCTACCCACCTGCATACTGTTGACATAACGCTGCACATCTTGCTTGACGAGGTGAAAGCGTTCTTCGACCATTCCTTAGTCCTATCAGTCAGGAGTCCACCTTTTTCACATACCTAGAAAGTCCTGGTATAGTCCCGGACCCCTTCCATCATTCAACAGAAGCTGAAAGGCCGCAGCGATCTCAGGCGTTTCCACTACACATCATGAGCTCAGAATGGACCTCGGAGCACACTGACCAGGTTTATTGGGCGAGCGAGAATTTGCGACGTCTCTCGGTTGAAGGTATGCCCTCGCCAGGCTCAATGCCTCGAGAAAGGTTAGCGTAGACAGACATCAAAAGCGATGAAGTCACCTTAGCAAGCTCCTCGTCCCGCTTAGTCCCAGCTGTAGAAGTCGATGACGCATCCCAAGCCGTCAGCGAAGCTACAAGAGCCATCTCCCGATGTTTTGCGTTCGCTCAAGGTAAAGTCAGGTATCCATGCTCAACGCGCTGTTGGGATTCTGTGCCAAGACCACGTGATACAATTTGCCCGGAGAGGCACTCAACTCCGCTCGCGTTGATTTTTACAGGGACGAGCACTCACTCTATTATACTGACGAGTGATTGTGATCATACAGTAGTTCAGAATGAAGGAGGAATGATTTCATATCGTCATCGCAGGCGGAACGTGGTACCGTGCCGTTGGCAGCTCCAGCAAATATTAAAGTATATGCATCTTTGTGAGTCTCACACACAAGGAACCGTCAAGATTTGTAGCTTCTTAGACTGGATGCCATCTATACCAATACACCTCTGAAACCGCCACTTCACAAGTGATTCGCATCGCCACTCCAAGCGGATGACGAAACAGCCACGTGGCCACGTGGCTCGTCCCCAAACACCCGCAGTCTTTCTCAACCTCTCTAAGCGATATCGAAAAGGTGTTATGATATGTATGCAATTCCCTAGATCGGAACACCCGAGTCAAGTGCTATGAAGGACGCATGGTTCTTGATGGCTATGTGTACCTGTGGAAGAGTAACGGGAATATGATGAAATATTTTTGAGACGCGCTTTGACCCAGGGGCGGCACCTGATTCAGGGAACCCTGAACAGCTCTCCTCACGCCGGCGTTCCATCAACCTTTTGGAATCACCACGTATTGCCTTCCTTCTCTATCCACCTCCATCTTTCTAAATCCATTTCTTAGCACTATTGCATTCGACCTTTTCATCCTCGCCGCGCTCGTACCATTAAAAGGCGACTCATCGAGCCTCGCACGCTCCACCTCGAACTGCGGATCAAAGGAGGCGATTGTTTTCAAGACAATAGAGGACATCCTATAACGTAGAGCATCATTGTAGGTGACTGTTGCGCTATTGTTTGGACGAGCGGACTACGTGTGGGAAGGAAGTTGGGAAGCCGACTGGATGATCGCTGGACCGGCCTTGTTGATCGATTACATCCTTGTTTCCTTATTCCCTTTCAACATCGCCATCTCTCGGTTCGGTCGCTTCTCGTAGTGCTCCTACCTCCCTCTCTAGGCCGTCCGCCAAGAGCCGGCGTGTGTCCTGGCGACAACTTGCATCACTGCTTCTGTGTTGGACTCCTTCTTCGCCCTGTCTCCCTCTGCGCTCGCCACCTCCACACCGCTTTTCGCCCATCCTTCCCATTGCCCTCTATCACTCTGCTGATTCTCTACAGCCATGTCGTATCCACATCCACCACCTCCTCCAAAACATCAACCCTCATCCACCTACTCTGGCTCCTCTGGTGACCCCTTCAACCCGAACCCCTCTGTCCAACAACTTCCTTACTCCGACCAACCAGGGTATAACCCCTATGCACACCCTGGGCCTGGTGGTGCAGGGATAGCGCAACAAGGTGCAGCAGGTCAATATGCTCCATACTTTGATAACGAGGCTACGATGGGAGAACGCTTGGATTCTGGTGGGATGGCTAGGGAGACCTGGGCGAGCGAGAGTGGTTGGAGTCAGGACAGTAAGCGATCGCGCATGGCCTCTGCTAATAACAGACGAACCGAAATACAATGGGTCGTCTGACTATCACGGTCACCAAGCCTACCTCCCATCACGCGCTTCGACTCCGACCTTTACCGAGGGAAGTAAAGAAGGTCATCGCCCTCGCGAGCCATACGTGAGTGCTCACTTCTTGCTTCGCTGATGGTGCAGCCCGCTTGGACGGTCGATGCAAACATTCCCTTGTCAAAGGAGGAGATTGAGGATGTCCTGATCGACTTGGCAAACAAGTTTGGCTTCCAGAAAGGTGAGCAACCCTTGCAATCAAGCTGACCTCAGATTCTTCTCGTAACGTGTATGACTTCCTTATGATCCAACTCGACTCCCGTGCATCACGAATGTCACCGAACCAAGCGTTGCTCACCCTTCACGCCGACTACATCGGAGGCGAACATGCCAACTATCGGAAATGGTACTTCGCTGCGCAGCTCGACTTAGACGACGCGATCGGTGCGGTACAGAATCCCGGTCTCTCGCGAGTACGATCAGTCGCTCGACGCGGCAAGGGTCTAAAAGGCAAGATCGCGCCGGCCTCTGCGCAGGAGAAGTCGCTTGACTCGGCGACTAGCAGGTGGAGAGCGGCGATGAACAATATGAGCCAGTACGACAGACTTCGACAGGTCGCGCTGTACCTTCTTTGCTGGGGTGAAGCCGCGCAAGTCCGCTTCACGCCAGAATGCCTTTGTTTCATCTTCAAATGCGCCGACGATTACTACCGATCTCCCGAATGCCAGAACCGCGTCGATGCTGTCCCGGAAGGATTGTACCTTCGAGCCGTTGTCAAACCCCTTTACAAGTTCCTGCGAGATCAAGGATACGAGGTGGTCGACGGGAAGTTCCTTCGACGCGAGAAGGACCACGATGAGATTGTCGGGTACGACGACGTCAACCAGCTCTTCTGGTACCCTGAAGGCGTTAGCCGGATCGTACTCACCGACAAGACCCGCCTTGTCGACATTCCTCCCGCTCAACGGTTCATGAAGTTCGATCGGATCGACTGGCCGAAGGTCTTCTTCAAGACCTACCTCGAGAAGCGGTCCTTCTTCCACCTCCTCGTCAATTTCAATCGAATCTGGGTCCTGCACATCTCCGTCTTCTGGTACTACACCGCTTACAACGCTCCATCGATCTATGCTGTTAGAGGTACGACACACGCCACGACACCGATGGCCTGGTCAATGACCGCTCTTGGCGGCAGCGTTTCTACGCTCATCATGATCGCTGCGACGCTCGCCGAGTTCAGCTACATCCCGACCACATGGAACAATACGTCACATCTCACACGCCGGCTTGTCTTCCTCCTCGTCATCCTTGCCATAACTGGCGGACCATCTGTCTACATCGCCTTATGGAATCAGTCCGGTCAGGTCTCGCTCATTCTCGGTGTCGTCCAATTCGCCTGCTCGGTATGCGCGACCGCCGCTTTCGCTACGCTTCCATCTGGACGGATGTTCGGTGATCGTGTAGCGGGAAAGAGCAGGAAGTACCTTGCCAACCAAACTTTCACCGCTTCGTACCCTGTTCTACCTCGAGCAAACCGCGCAGCGTCCTTCGCTCTGTGGATCCTCATCTTCGGCTGTAAGCTTACCGAGTCGTACTTCTTCTTAACCCTCTCCTTCCGTGACCCGATCCGAGTCATGACCGGGATGAAGGTTCAGAACTGCTCAGACAAATACCTCGGCCAAGGTCTTTGCACGAATCAGCCCGCCTTCGCACTCGCCGTCATGTTCTGCATGGACCTGACGCTTTTCTTCCTCGACACGTTCCTGTGGTATGTCATCTGGAATACCATCTTCAGCATCGTACGGTCCTTTTCCCTTGGAATGAGCATCTGGACACCCTGGAAGGATATCTTCGCACGGTTGCCGAAGCGCATATACGCGAAGATCTTGGCTACTGCGGATATGGAGGTGAAGTACAAGCCGAAGGTGTTGGTTTCGCAAGTCTGGAACGCCGTCATCATCTCGATGTACCGGGAACACCTTTTGTCGATCGAGCATGTTCAGAAGCTCCTTTATCACCAGGTGCAATCCGACCAACCTGGCAAGCGGACCCTCCGAGCTCCGGCATTCTTCATCTCGCAAGGTGACAAAGGCCTAAAGACCGAGTTCTTCCCGAAAGGTTCGGAAGCGGAACGACGGATCTCCTTCTTCGCTCAGTCCCTCACCACTGCTATCCCCGAGCCGATTCCCGTCGATGCTATGCCGACTTTCACCGTCCTTGTCCCGCACTACTCCGAGAAGATCCTGCTGTCCCTCCGGGAGATCATCCGCGAGGAGGACCAAAACACTCGTGTCACCCTCCTCGAATACCTCAAGCAGCTTCACCCCATCGAATGGGACAACTTCGTCCGCGACACCAAGATCCTCGCCGAGGAGTCTAACATGTTCAATAGCAGCGGCAACCCCTTCAGCGCAGACGAGAAGGCGGAGGCGAAACGTGCAGACGATATTCCCTTTTACACTGTCGGCTTCAAATCTGCTGCTCCGGAGTACACCCTTCGAACACGAATCTGGGCGTCTCTCCGTGCTCAGACGCTTTACCGTACCGTCTCTGGCTTCATGAACTACTCCAAGGCCATCAAGCTCCTTTATCGTGTCGAGAACCCAGAGGTGGTCCAGCTCTTCGGCGGAAACACCGACCAGCTCGAGCGGGAGCTAGAGCGGATGTCTCGCCGGAAGTTCAAGTTCGTCGTATCAATGCAGCGTTACTCGAAGTTCAACAAGGAGGAGCACGAGAACGCCGAATTCCTCCTCCGAGCCTACCCAGATCTGCAGATCGCCTATCTCGATGAAGAGCCTGCTAGGAAGGATGGCGGCGAGTCGCGTATCTTCTCGGCACTTGTAGACGGTCACTCCGAGATCCTGCCTAATGGTCGACGTCGACCCAAGTTCAGAATCGAGCTACCTGGGAACCCTATCCTCGGTGACGGCAAATCGGACAACCAGAATCACGCAATTGTCTTTTACCGAGGAGAGTACCTCCAGCTCATCGATGCGAATCAGGACAACTACCTTGAAGAATGCTTGAAGATCCGTAACGTCCTTGGGGAGTTTGAAGAGTTCCGCGTGTCGAGCCAATCGCCATATGCTCAGAACGGTCATGCGGACTTTAAGAAGTACCCGGTCGCGATTCTCGGTGCGCGAGAGTACATCTTCTCGGAGAACATCGGCATTCTTGGAGATATTGCTGCGGGGAAGGAACAGACTTTCGGTACTCTCGCTGCTAGGTCGCTCTCATTCATTGGCGGAAAGTTGCACTATGGTCATGTAAGTCGGCCATCCTAAGTATGTATCAAGCTCACCTAGGTAGCCTGATTTCCTCAATGCGATCTACATGAACACCCGAGGTGGCGTGTCGAAAGCTCAGAAAGGTCTTCACCTAAACGAAGATATCTACGCCGGTATGATGGCCTTCGGTCGAGGCGGTCGCATCAAGCACTCAGAGTACTATCAATGCGGAAAAGGTCGCGATCTCGGTTTCGGAACGATCCTCAACTTCCAGACCAAAATCGGAACCGGTATGGGTGAACAGATGCTGAGTCGGGAGTACTACTATCTTGGGACACAACTACCTGTCGATCGGTTCTTGACTTTCTACTACGGTCACCCAGGTTTCCATATCAACAACATCGTGAGTTCGATCTAGAAGGGTTAAGCTGACGTCAGCTCGTCATGATGTCCGTCCAGGTGTTCATGCTCGCTTTGGTCTTCCTTGGAACGCTCAACAAGCAGCTTCAAGTCTGCAAGTACAGCAAATCGGGTGATATCCTACCGGGACAGTCTGGGTGCTACAATCTCGTTCCGGTGTTCCAGTGGATCAAGCGATGTATCATCTCGATCTTCCTAGTATTCTGGATCGCCTTCGTCCCGCTCTTCGTTCAGGGTGAGTGCTTGATTGGATCAGTTATCGCGCAGTGCTGACACGTCGCAGAACTCACGGAACGAGGAACCGGTCGAGCCATCCTCCGACTTTGCAGGCATTTCTTGTCCTTATCGCCGGTGTTCGAGGTGTTCTCGACGCAGATCTACATGCACTCGATCCTGAACAACTTAACCTTTGGCGGTGCAAGGTATATTGCGACGGGTCGAGGTTTCGCTACGACGCGTATCTCGTTTAGCATCCTGTAGTGCGTATAACAGCATACAACCCGTCTTTTCGCTCATGAAGGCAGTTCCCGGTTCGCGGGCCCCTCGATCTACCTCGGTATGCGGACGCTCGTCCTTCTGCTGTATATCACCATGAGCGTCTGGGTCCCCCATCTGATCTACTTCTGGATCACCGTCGTCGGTCTTTGTATCGCTCCATTCCTCTTCAACCCGCATCAATTCTCCTACTCCGATTTCATTATCGACTACCGCGAATTCCTTCGATGGATGTCGAGAGGGAATTCGAGAACACATGCGAACTCTTGGGTGGGGTATTGTCGGTTGTCGCGGACGAGGATCACCGGATTCAAGCGGAAGCGACTGGGTCTCCCGTCGGAAAAGCTTTCAAGCGACGTCGCACGAGCACCATGGAAGGCTATCGTTGTTGGAGAGATCTTTGGTCCGATCTGCTTGGCGATCCTATTTGTCATCTGCTATCTCTTCGTCAAGTCATTCGCGGTAGACGGAAAGGTTCAGCCTGGTCTCCTCCGAATCGCCATCATTGCCCTTGGTCCCATTGTCTTCAACATGGCCTTGCTCATTACGTTGTTCCTCATCTCGGTGTTCCTGGGTCCATGCGTGAGTGAATCGCCACTAGTCGGTCTTTTCTAACACACGTCTAGTTGAATTCATGGACGAACCAGTTTGGTGCGACTATGGCCGCTATCGCTCACTTCGGTGCGGTCATCGGGATGGTCGCGTTCTTCGAATTCTTGGTGCGTGGAGCACATTGAGGGCCAGTGATCCGCTGACATCGCTTAGTGGTTCCTCGAACTTTGGGACACCTCGCACGCTGTTCTCGGGATCATAGCGGTCATCAGCGTTCAACGATGTATCTTCAAGATCCTAATAGCTGTCTTCCTATCCCGAGAGTTCAAGCATGACGAGACGAATCGTGCTTGGTGGACTGTCAGTTCCCATTGCTCCCGATATGGTGATCTGAGCTGATGTTTGATAGGGTGTCTGGTTCAACCGGGGACTCGGATCACATGCGCTCAGTCAACCGGCCCGAGAGTTTGTGGTGAAGACCATCGAGATGGGTCTTTACTCCGCGGACTTCATCGCTTGTCATCGTGAGTTGCCACTACCATGCCACCTTGAGCATATCTCATACCATGTACAGTGCTCCTCTTCCTCCTCACCATCCCTACCATCATCCCATACTTCGACCGCATACACGCTACCATGCTCTTCTGGCTCGCACCAAGTCAACAGATCCGACCACCCATCTACTCATTCCGTCAACGCTCTCAACGAAGAAAGATCGTCTTTTTCTGTGAGCGGGTCACGCTTCTCCTCCTACATTTCGCTGATGTCGTCCAGACTCGATCGTGTATCTCCTCATCCAGGGCATCCTGGTCGCCCTCATCGTCCTACCCCCGCTGTTCAAGGGAGTCATAAATCTCACCCCGAAACAGGTTCCTTTCGGTGCGGTGATATAAGTTGGAGTACATCTTCGCGGAGGTGCAGAGTGTAGATAGGTGGATGACGCAGATGGACAGTTTGTGTTATGTAACCTTTTGCGAAATGAATTTCACGTGCATAGTTGGATGACAAATCTCTGAGACATTGACCTTCCTCTTCGTAATTGGCTTGTGAGAAGAAGGTTTCAAAGATTCCCCTTCAAAACCTGCAGCTGTTTCGATTTCGCGTTTTACGTAAGCAGATCCTCTCGAAACCGATGCATTTATCGCTTTTGCATTCTTGACCCTAAAAATGTGCAGGAGATACGGATAGCCCACCTGTACGGCTTAACCTGGCAGGCTCAACGATCGTCATGCAAGGCAAGGCCTTCCGTTTGGACGGATCAAGACCATGCTAATATTAATCAAGGCCTAATTCATTACGCAGATGATTCCGACTCTCTCCCATCTCCCTCCTCAAAACACGCAGGTCCATCCGTAAGTCTCGCCCTTTTCGTGGGTTCCATCGAATCGGAGACGAGAGACACAAGATCACGCTCTGCCCTTTCCTCTTCTCTCTCTTTTGCGAAATATGTTCGGCAATTGGCGATACTTGGCTTGGCGAGGTAGAGGGTGAGAGATGACCAACTCCCCACAGGTATGTCACTTTTCCGCCCATATTTTTCACTGAATGAATTAGAAGAGCGATTGGAAGGCTGATGTTTTTCTGAGTAGCTTCGTCCTCTCGACCTCTCATCCCCAAGTCGAAGATATCAGGCATCAAACTAGCCAAGATCGAATCCCCATCCTCCGCTTCCGGGTCAACAAGCAAACATCCACCTCGCGGACCATCACCTCTCCCTGAGAACCTAACACATACCGCTCAATCCGATCTCCAATCGTCCGAACTCGCCAATGATCCCGTCTCCACATTAGATCCAGGCGGATTCGAGGGGTTAAGCGATGAAGAAGTCTTCCGGAGGATGACTAGGCCGGCGGGGATTGAGGGTGTGAGGGATTGGGGGATACCTGATGAGGTTAATCCCTCCGAATGTAGTCCGGCTCTTACCGTGAGTTTCCGCTAAATCGGTGAGAGAAGAAGCTGATGGCGGTATCAGGCGAAGGTCGAGAACTTCCTTAGGCTGAAGTATGAGAAGGGACAGCATATCAATACTTCGCTGCTTAGCTCGACGAGCTTCGCCAACCCGCATATCTACGCTAAACTCGTAAGTTCTACTTATTCTAAACGACCATTCTGTACATCCACTCTCCATTCACTTTTGGGAACTCGTCTTATCCAGTCACATCCCCCCTCTTCCCCTCTCATTATTCTCCCTGCGCCAGCAACTCCACCCTGGCGACCTCCACTTTTGCAGGGCGAGGCTCACACTCGCCTATAGGTCGAATTCGTAGCCCTCGACGAAAGAGCCACAGTCTTCCCCTCATCCGGCTGGTTTACCCGGCGGAACCTCGAATCACTCATCCCGACTTACGGTCCGAAAGCCCTTTCCGAACAACAACGACTCAAACAAGAAGCTGTCAAACGAGCGCAGGAGGTCGGGAGGCGGAGTGAGATCGCATTCGCACCTGCTCGCAAACGTGATCGAGAAGGAGATGTGAGGAGTGGAGGTGATGATAGGCGGTATAAGGATAGTTTAGAGAGGCGAGATAAGGCGGCGAGGGCTATTGGGGGGATGAAGGGGAGGGAGGGGGGAGGTGGCAGGGAGAGGGAGAGGAGGGGGGAGGGGTCGCGGTGGGATCGGCGGTAGAGTGGCGTCATCTCTGATGCATCCGTATTGGCGTTCCTACCTTGCTTGATTTCTGCAACCTGGTAGCTCACAAGTTTCAATGGAAGAATCCCTTCAGGTACTACTCATTTCGCGAAGATGACGCCAGCGACGTGTTGCAAACTCGCGTACTCGTACTGAACTGTCCTTCTGCTCTCCATCGGTTTACGCTCCCGTTTCTGGGTCATCTCGTAAACGTATCGTCAAAAAAGTACATCCTCGTTCAGCGACGCTGCTCGGGCCCATCGCCATGTCCGAAGCCTCCTCCTCCTCGACCTACCCCGAAGCACCCTCAAAGAAGCACAATGATCTCGCTATCGAGCTCATTTCCGGCAGTGTCGGAGGGGCTTCACAAGTCATCGTGGGCCAAGTAAGTCCCCTAGCTCTACCCAGCTTACATATCATGCTAAGGTGGTTAAAGCCTTTAGATACGCTAAAAACAGTTAGTCCTCCCTACCTACCTACCTACCTATTCGACCGATTGGAAGAGAAGGTAGGGATGCTGATGGAGCTAACTTCATTTAGAGAGCTCAAACAGCTCCCCGAGGTCAATTTAAGAATACACTCGATATCTTCCGATCGACGATCCGGAATGAAGGTGTCTTGGCTCTATACAAAGGTCCGTCCGTCCCGTCTCTCCTCACTCTTTCGACCTTGACCACTGACTCTCTCTCTCTCCAGGAATGGTATGATCCCGAAAATCCCTCTTCTCTCAGTGACAGTTCCTCATGAGACTCACTTCGTAGGCCTCACCATTACTCGGGATCGCAGCTGTGAACTCCCTCTTATTCACTGCTTACGGAGCTTCGCGACGACTGGTCTCGCCGTATCCCGACCTCTCTATACCGCAGGTAGCTCTGGCTGGGGCTATGGCGGGTGCTGCGAATGCCGTACTAGCTTCTCCGGTCAGTCTTCCTTCGTATGTGCATTCTCCGCTGGGTCTGAAAGGAGTTGAAATCATCGCTTGGTCTGGAGAGGAGGGATAGTGCAAGTCGAGGTATCGGGAAGCTGACGAATCGTGTCAGGTTGAGATGTTCAAGATCCGGATGCAAGGGCAGTATGGGAAAGGTGGGAGGAGGTTGTCGAGTGTCGTTGGGGAGATGTGGAGGGATTGGGGGTTTAGAGATGGGATCATGAGGGGTTATTGGGTGGGTTGAAAGGTCATTTCGCTAGCTTCGATCGGTCCAACTGTTATCAGGGCGATTGGCCTTGTGGTGTGATCGAGCTGATCTCGTCTTTGTAGGTTACAGTGATACGAGAAATACCGGCATATGCGGGATTCTACTGTGGTGAGGTCGAATGAGTCGTTCTATACTTTCTTCGGACGGCTCTCTCCCTGTCACCCTCGGCGAAACGTGGACCCCTCTTCGTAAGCAGTGCTGATATCGATCCCCTTGATTCCCAGGCTACGAGACATCCAAACGCTACTTCACACGACACTACCACCCCGACCCACTCCCACTATGGGCTCTCCTAACATCCGGCGGCCTAGGCGGCATCTCCTACTGGCTGACATGTTACCCTCTCGACGTCGTGAAATCCCGTGTCCAGCTCGCAACTTCTCCACCTAGTAGAGGCGGGTGGTTGGAGGGTGGATATGTCGGACGGGAGTTCAGAGCGATCTTGAGGGATGGTGGGACGTGAGTCCTCTTTGTTCAGTAGACGGGAAGAGAGAGTCTAGTAGACGACAGAAGAGGCTGATGGGAGTTCGGTGCAGAGGAGCGCTGTTTAGAGGATTGGGACCGAGTTTGTTGAGAGCTGTCCCCGCGGCAGCTTCGACATTCGTAGGGTTCGAGCTGACGAGAGGTGGGTTTCGCGCTTGGGAAAGGCTTCATGATCGAGCTGACGATGGCATTGACTTAGAGTATTTCGTCAAGCACGGTTTTTTATAGCTTCGGCTTGGACCCATACATGCATCCCTACTGCATGTGTGTTAGACGGTCGACTGTAAGCAAAGAAAGCTATAAGCGAAGAAGACGAAAACGGGGTAAGCGGAGCACAACTGCTGCGTGTTGGCAGTTTTTCCCATGAATACTGTACGTATCACGGATCGCTTATACTGGGATTGAGATTTGTGTGTCGGCAGGACGAGAGTGTAAAGCAGCAAGTGTAGTGTACCACCTAACCAGTACTTAGTACCGTACGTCTTTAGCCAATGAGCGGTTGCGGAGCGCGACCTTTCACAGAGTCTATGATATCCATTGACAACGGGACAAGCTAAAGACCTGAGTTTGCACTCCATGAAGATGGATTGCATTTCAGACGACAAGAAGCAAAGGGGATGGGCAGTTCTTGTATTGAACTTTCACTTCAGTACGTTTGCGCGTTCTCCCTCCAAGCGAATGGAAGTATCACAGAGTTTTGCGCAATGGGACCTGTACGACCGTAGTGCGGGTCAGGCGGAGAAGCTGTTTAGTCCAGAACTCCGATCCGCTAATGTGGGAAAATCCTGACAAGGCATGAAGGCTAAGTAACGATATCCATGGTAATAGGGTTTGTCCACCGTCAAGAGGATAGAGGGAAATGCCCAAGAAGAGGCATGACCATGACCGTAACGATGTGAATCCCACTTCCGACAAGGTCATAGCGGCCAAATACTGTTCATAAGCCCATTTGTTTTGAACGGGCACTCACGGCTTGATACTCAGATTATGATGCACCGCCTTAACCTACCTCGCATTAGTAGCTCATGATGCTTCCCACCTATCAGCGGACTCACCTGCATATACTCCTCCATCCCGTAAGATCCCAACTCCCGCCCGACCCCACTCTGCTTGAACCCACCAAACGGTATCCCATTATGCGTCCATAAATACTGGTTACACCATACGGTCCCCGCGTCGAGCGCCGCAGTCACTCGCATTGCTTGACTATGGTCGGAAGTGAAGCATGCCGCGGCTAGACCGAAGGATGTGGAGTTGGCCAGGGAGATGGCTTCGGATTCGGTGAGGCAGCGGCGATGACGGGACCGAAGATCTATAGGTTGGTTTTAGACTAAATATCGGAATTAGTAAGGAACGGACTTCTTCCTGAACGACTTTCATACCTGAACGTGTTCCAGCGAGTATGGTAGGCTGGACGTAGTAGCCGTTGGGCGAGCCGGACCAGCTTCCTCCGCCGGTGAGAACCTCTGCTCCAGCTTGACGGCCGGAATCGATATATGCGAGTGTTTTCTCTTGTTGTGGCTTATCCAGCACTGACGAGCACGTTGACGAGAGTACCATGCTCACTAGAGGGCCGAACGAGGTCTTCTCGCTTCAGGCTGTACGTATCAGCTCTTCTGCATAGTCCAACACGCCGAGCGACTTACCATTCCAATGGCACATGTCTCAAAAACCGCTCGTACACTTCCTCATGCACAAACACCTAACCCATTCTGTGAACCTTGACTCGCGATATATTGAGACCGCTCACCCGACTTCCAGCGGTACAGTCTTGTCCCGAGTTATACCATATCCCAGTAGCTACCCATTCCGCAGCCTCCGCCAGATCCGCCGACCCAAATATGATGATGGGAGACTTTCCGCCTAGCTCCAGGGTGACCTTCTTCAGGTTCGATTCGGCAGCAGCTATCGAGATCGTCCGTCCGGTAGCGACCGATCCTGTGAAAGCTACCTACTGAAAGGATTTCATTACACGGTCAGGACGGGAGTAAGGACAGACCTTATCTATATCAATATGTCTGGCGATGGCATCTCCAGTCGTCGGTCCGAGTCCAGGTAACGTGTTCAGTACACCGGCCGGAAACCCTGCCTCTTTTGCCAGGTCATTCAGAACGAGCGCGGTAAGTGGTGTGTGCTCGGCAGGTTTCATCACGACGCAACATCCTGCTGCAAGGGCTGGAGCGACCTTCCATGCCCACATCTGAATCGGGTAGTTCCAGGGTATTCTACGGTGCTACATCAGCTCGATTGAGATAATGTAGGAGTATCTCACATTTGCCCGCATACGCCGATGGGTTGATGTGATGTATAACCGAATTTCTCAGTCCCAAAGTGATTGATGGTCTGCCCGTGGAGTTTGTCGGCGAGTCCTGCGTAGTAACGTAGACACGCGATGGAATCGGTAAGGTCTGCTTCTCTAGGATAAATTAGCGCGATACGGGAACGGGAGACGAAGGCACGCACTTTGCCATTCGTATGCCTTTGCCGGTATTGACATTGTAAAGTTCCATTTCAGCATGTTTCTCTACATCACCGAGAAGCGGACCTCTCAAGGGCAGCGAGCTCATCGATATTACTCTCCATAAGGTCCGCTAACCGGAATAGTACTGCTCCATTCCCATTCAGCTCATTCACCAAGTTCAGGTTTTCCCCGGACTCGAGGTGACTGAAGTCTCGCTCTTTCAGTCGCATGTATTTTGTTCCCCCAAGTCGTTTGAAAAGCCTTTCTAGTCGCTATTACAGCCCGGTCCACATCCTCCTTCGTCGCATGAGAGAAATCGATCAATCGTTCGCTAGTTGCAGGGTTATGGGTCGGAAATGTTCCGCCTGAAGAGGAAGTAGACAATTTGTTATCATTCGTGTCAGATTAGCTCGGAGAGATCGCAAAGCGACTGAAAGAGAAAACACTAAAGGACTGGGTCAGGCATAATTCAAGGCGCTGTATGCTGTCCTGAGGTACATCGGTTCCCCTCGGGACGTACAGTACAAGGAAGAGGGATACGAAGAGGGGAGATCAAAGTGAAACGGAATGGTGGAGGCGGAGCTCCGGTTTCACCATGTTCAACCACTTTCCGCCCACTTTTGTTAGTGATTTTCAATATATCCGCGAGCCCGGGATCAGCGGGGACCCCCCTGGATCTCTTATGCCTCTTCTGGGTCGACAGTCAACTACGTATAGATTGTACAAGCAAGTTAGCTCCACGAATTACCTCAGAATGGCCTCGACAGCATCTCCACCTCTCACCAATGTCCTCCGCAATAGCAGGTCACCGTACCTCCTTCAGCACAAAGATAACCCGGTCGCAGTAAGTCACAAGCTGGGGCGATCTTTGTCTTAGAGGCAGCTGATGGACTATGAAGTGGCAAGAATTCACGCCCGAAACTATCAAGCTCGCCCGTCGGCTCGACCGACCGATCTTCCTTTCTTCTGGATACTCCGCATGTCATTGGTCAGTCGCGCTTCAACCCCCTGGGAAGACATACTGAACATCCGGATCAGGTGTCATGTGCTCGCTCATGAATCCTTCGAAGACGAATCGACGGCGCAGATCATGAACGATAACTTTGTGAACGTTAAAATCGATCGGGAGGAGAGACCTGACGTGGATAGGATGTATATGACGTACCTCCAGGCAGGTCGTTTCTTCCATTCACGAGCTGTGTTTAGGTAGAATGATCATAGGCGACTCAAGGAGGAGGAGGATGGCCCATGTCCATATGTGAACCTTAAATCTTGTCTCTGCTTTGTCTGTGGACTGAATTAAGATCGCCAGTCCTCACACCGAATCTCGAACCTTTCTTCGCGGGTGAGCGATGCGGTCGGATCCGAGGAAAAGCGGCAAACCTCTCGTAGAGCTGACCGTATGCCTCTGTAGGTACCTATTTCCCACCTCAACGGTTCCGAGCGCTCCTGTCACGCATCCAGGAACTTTGGGAGGGGGACCGAGAACAATGCGAGACGATGGGGAAGCGAGTCATCGAAAGTCTGAAGGACACGTCTTCGACAAGCGTGAGATTAGAGCTTTCCCCTTCAGTTATCAGCACACTGATGTTTACTAGCAGTCATCAACCCGAACACCCTCCTCTTTGATCCAGATCCTATCCACTAAACCCGCCACGAAAATCTGGTCAAACCTCTTAAGAACCCACGACCCACGCTATGGCGGTTTCTCCCCTTCCGGCGCTCACTCGCAAGGCCCGAAGTTCCCAAGTTGCAGTATGACACTCCAACCACTCGCTCGACTCGCTTCCTACCCTCATGCTGAAGGTGACGGTGACGAGAATATTCGAGAAGACGCAAAAAGGATGGGAGTGAAGATGATCCGAGCGATTTGGGAAGGTGGGATCCATGATTGGGTTGGTGGGGGTGTTGCGAGGTATAGTGTTGATGAGATGTGGATCGTTCCTCATTTCGAGAAGATGCTGTGAGTCAATCGAACTCGAGCTTTTGTGGCGGGCTTCGGTGGTAAAAGCTGAAGGAGGGTATTGTGAATAGGTATGATCAAGCACAATTGGCTAGTTCTGCGTTGGATTTTGCGCAGCTGAGCGAGGAAGAAGGGGATAGGAGAGTGTGCTTTGATTTAGCGGCGGACATATTGGAGTATTCGATGAGAGATTTGTTGGCTCAGGAAGGCGCTTTTTTCGGTGCGGAGGACGCGGACTCGGCGCCTCGACCGGGAGCGAAGAAGTCGGGTAAGCTCTCTCATAAGGTTATCGCACAGCTGAGTTGGTGCTCGGTCAGAGGGAGCGTTTTACATATGGGACAAGGCGGAGCTCGACGAGGTGCTCGGTGAAGATGCTGAGGTGGTCGAACAACTCTTCGGAGTGAAAGAGGATGGGAACGTTTCTGCAAAACATGATATGCATGGGGAGATGACGGGGAAGGTGGGTCGAGGCGTTCGGATCGAGCTGATCTCTGGTAGAACATCCTGTATCAGGCGCACAGTATCGCTGAAACGGCGAAGAAGTTTGGATTGAAGCAGGAGGATGTGATCGAGAAAGTGAAGCAGGCGCTGCCTCTGCTCAAGCACAGAAGGTATGAGACGAAAGAAAGACCGGGACTTGACGACAAGGTATATCGTCACGATAGCAATTCTATCGTAAAATTTCGCTGATGAATGATTGGTTGCCAGGTCCTGGTGGCCTGGAATGGTTTGATGGTGAGTTGTTCCGCACGGAATTGGTCGTACTCGAACTGATGATGACATCAGCTTTCCGCCCTAGCCAAAGCCGCAAGAGTCCTTCCTCGCGATCGATATCCGATTGCGGAGCGATGTATCGATGTTGCGAAAGGTGTATTTGCCTTTATTCGTAACCATATGTGGGATTCAAGCACGGAAACTCTTACCAGATCATGGCGGGAAGGAAGAGGTACAACCGGTCAGACCGATGACTACGCTTTCCTCATAGCTGGTGAGTCGGGCTCTGCTGCCTAAGCTGATACCAGGCCTTTTGGACCTGTTCAAGGCGACTGGCGATGATTATCTTGTGATATGGGCGATCCAGCTTCAGAAACGGCAGGACGAATTGTTCTGGGATGAAAAGGATGGAGGGTACTTTGCGGCTGCTGAGGATGAGCATGTGCTTGTGCGAATGAAGGAGGCTCAGGTGGGTCATTCCAATGACCCGTTACATGTAGCCTGATCCGAGCAGGACGCAGCTGAACCTTCAGCGACGGCTGTCTCGGTACACAACCTCTCAAGACTGTCATTGCTCGCTTCAAACGATTTTGTCGCATACGAGAAGCGAGCCGAGGATACCTACCTCAGCTTATCCGATGAACTCTCTCAGATACCTCGGGCTTTCGCCTATACCGTCTCTGGCTTGATGGACTTAGAAAAGGGTTGCCGAGACGTAAGTCTCCCTCATCATGGCAGCGCTAAGGGATAGGTCATTATCATGGGTGCTCCCCAGGACGATCGGACGAAGGCTCTGCTAAGCCTCGTCTGGGCTTCGTATCACCCAGCACAGGTCGTCATCTACATTGATCCGGCCAATCCGCCGAGGAGACTTGCGGAGGTGAATGAGACGATTAAGGCTTTGTTGGATGTTAAGGAGGATGTACCGAGTTTGCGGGTGTGTGAAGGCGGTGTTTGCGGATTGCCTATCTTGGAGCTGGAGGAGGCACGACAAGCGCTCTACACGTAGGTCTGCATGTATCCACCATGTGAGGGCAAACAACGGGTGCGGTCGACGATCCATATTTGGAGAACAAGCCTGACTGGATAGCATGGTATGCCTCGCAGCAGTTTATCGAACTAACGACGAGTAAGTATTGCAAGATAAGCTTACTTTCTGAGTATGTGAGTAGTACAAGTAGTCGACATCAAGATCGATCTCGCATATACATAATCGGTTTTGCCTACCTCAACGTCTTCCCGTCCTTAGAACAGTGTACGTACCAAACCATCTCGGGCAAAAGACTTTTGTCCCTCCTATCCCTGTGACCGCCTCTCCCTCGTCCTCATCACAGGCTGACCAACCGCGACCGTCCGCTATTCGCGTCGAAAACCGGATGAAACCCGTATCACTCTCTTCTCCACACAGCAAAACACAAGCCATTTCATGCCCAAACATGTCATACCCCTGAGATTAGACCAGGCCAAGCCATCCCCTCACGAACCTCCAAAGTCATCCTGTCCAGCCGCGAAGAGAAAGATCGTCCCATATGCGTCGGACTAGGGTTACGGCTATAGCTATGTTTGCACTACCAGTCACGATGCCGCTGTCCTCGAATCAGGGCGTAGGCGCTGTTGCGCATCCAGCTGGCGGATGTTGGGCCGCAGAGTTTCGCTCGCGGACATGGAGATCGTGGTGAAGGTCAATCTGATGAGGAGTCCGATAACTTCTCAGCAGTTTCGCATTGATGTGGGGATCGATTGTGGAAGGGGGAAGGAACTCGGCGAAGTGTTCATTCTTGTTTTCTGATTGTAAGAGCAATTTGTGCACAGAATACCGGGCTAAATGAAGGAGAAGCACCCTATCGATCATTTTCGTGGCAGCCGGTAACATAGATTCGTGTCACGGTGCTACGTCGACCAGCAGTATGGCCCGACGCTCAGCTCCTGGAATCGACGACGGTTGACTAGGCATCGGCAAAGTTAGGCTACCGTTGTCAAGCTTAGCTTGAATAAGTCGAGGACACGCGTGGGTGTAGCCGAGTAAAGTGCCGGTCGAGTAGCGTAGGCTAGGTAGTGCAAGGACTAGATCAAATACGGCAAAGCTAGGTAACTATGAATGACTATCGTTGACTTTCAATGACTTTCAATCTCGAATCGCTGGTTCTCTCCGTCTCTCGACTCATCTCTCTTATACCTTCTTCTCCTGGCCTATCTTCGACCTTGTCTTGTTTTGAGATCAATGGTGTTTCGTCTTTAGGCGAGGGGAAGGGTGTTGAGTACAATGGATTGATCGGAGACAAAGGGGCGAA
>JAABUH010000928.1_pt1 | contig 37241 bp, 35 predicted proteins | sample 5559121 | NCBI WGS metagenome assembly JAABUH01 (sample SAMN10711871, study PRJNA513364) | rock metagenome | isolation source: Antarctica rocks | place: Antarctica: Victoria Land, Battleship Promontory nord | collected 2015-12-28
CCGTACGCAATGCTTCCTCGGTATCCTCGTCGCGCCATGCCACCACGAACGGTCGCCCTCGTCTCGCCATCTCGGGGTTCTCCTGTCTGACCCGATTTTACGACATCAGTGTGAGGGTTTGGTATAAGTCTGTCCAGAACTCGTTAAAGAGCACTTGTCCCTTCTGAATCAACAAACGTTCTGCAGCCTGATAGGCGAAGCAACTGCCAGTGAAACCCTGGAGTTTCTGCACTGGGTGATCAGTTATAGAGGCACGAGCCATGCCATTTGATGTCAAGGCGGCACCGAAAGTAGCCGTGGTTAACACGACGGCGGTGCAGGCGGTGCGTAGAACGACTCGGATCATCAGCTGTACCCTCTTTCGTGACTGTTGCTTCGATTCCCGTGCATTATGTCACTCAGTAACACGTCGATTACACCACAGTATTTATAAAATGTCAAATATCTTCATAGAGGTCGCGGCATTTGCAACAATCCGACTACTGGGGTGGAGATAACCAGTGAGGACCATGGAGTTCACAATGCGGTCTTGGCGAGCAAACAGGTGTGATTGGCAGTTAGGGAATGACCGAAAGGGTTGGAGCATAGGAGATCGACGTCTGGTTGTCCTGATTGCAGTGCTTGTAATACTTGTCGTTGGCTGCATTTCGCTAATCGCGCGTCCCAAGTTGACAGCGGCATCCCTGCATGGCGACCAGACCGAGGCGGAGCCAATCGAGCACAGCCAGGGCGTGGCATGCGGCGTTGAGCGCCGGTAAACCACCCATCACCAATGCTCGGGACTTTCCGCAGATCTCCGGCACGATCGTGGCAGGCGTGGCTCGGCTATGGGTCGCCGTCGGAAAGGGCCAGGAGCAGACTGTTAATGTTGTGTGCCTTGTTGGAATCCTAGTTCATCCCCACAGGGATCGTGATCCGTAGAATGAGGTGGTCGGAGGTGGCTGCCGTATGACAATGTGATCCGGGGACGTGTGCGTGATTGCCCCCGTTTCACCCCATACGGACTGCCGGGAGCTGATGGTCACGTTGCCCCCTCCGGTGTTCTTCTCCACACTTGCTGGCTCGATGCTGGCGTACCACTGAAAGCACTGCTCGATGTGGTGGCGGTTGATCGCTGACCGCCTGGCGTGGGCTGCGCTCTTCCGTACTTGGATGCTGACGGGAAGGCTGAAATGTCGCAATATGTCCCGATAAAACCCCGAAAAGTAGCCGAAAGTATCCTATCTCGACGAATCCTTGGCACCTATTTACGCAGGAAACTCGTCGAGCTACGCACGAAAATAGGCGGAGTGGCATCGAAATCAATGGGAGAAACCCCCATTCTTGTCCCACTCTTGGTGTACTGTCCCGGCGCGGTCGCATGTAGGGTAAGGCTGTGACCTGCACCACAGGTGATTGTTTCCGACTCGAGGTGGCGGTGATCCGCACGGCCCGCGCGAACGGCTGGCGTTCCGGTACGACCACCTACTCGGGCGCGTTCTACACGCATGTTCTCTCCTGGACGGTGAGCCAGCGCGAGGGGAGGCCGTGCCTGTACTACCGGTGGGGCGAGTGGGAGCAGGGTAAGCAGCCGGTGTACTGTGCGCTCTACGAGGAGCCGTCGGCGGCGATCGGTGGGCGCCGTCTCTTCCGGCGCTGCTTCTGCGGCCGGCGTGTGACCGTGCTGTACATGCCACGAGGCAATCTGAATTGGCCGGGACACGATCCAGTCTTTGCATGTCGGCATTGCTATCGCTTGTCCTATAGCTCACAGCACGAAAGCGCCTTCGACCGACTGTGGCGTCGGTTCCATGAGGCACACGATGCGCTCCACGACCCGAAGACGCCGTCACCTCGATTTCACCAGCTTATCCAGCAGCTGGACGGCCTCAACGCACAGATCCAGGCAGAATCGCAGCGAACCCATGCGCTGATCGAACGACTCCAGGCGCCCGCCGCTCCGCCGCGGTCCAGAGGCCGACCAAGTAAGCAGAAAGAACGCGAACGGCTCCGCGCGGCTCGAGCTGCAGCCAAAGCCGAACAACCAACGCGGCAGCCTGGGCGCCCGAGGGAGAAGCGGGCTTATGTGCGACATATCCTCTTTGTGCTCTCAGAACGGAGGAATGCAATGCAGGCGTTTTGCCCCAAATGCAGGGATCGTCGGGAGATGATCGGCGGGAAGTCCGTTACCTTCAGTAATGGCCGGCCGGCGGTTCAGGGAACCTGTGCGGTGTGCGGTACTCGGATGGCCAGGATTGTGACACGGGGAGAGGCTGCCGAAGCTTGGTCAGCCTTCTCGTCGACATAGGAGCTAACCATATGGAGTCGCGCAGGCATGTCGAGCCCATGTCATTCGATCTGGCCTCTCCACTTGTGGCTGGGGATGAATGGGTGCATCTTCGACCGGCACAACTCCCTGACGGTGGTATGCCACTGAGTCGAGGTCAGTTCATCAGCATCGGCGGCGAGCTGCGTATTATTCTCGAGGTCGGTGAGCGGCTGATACGTGTGCCTGAACTCGAGGAGCCACATGCGAGGGATGAGTACGTATGGCGTCCTGCGCAGACTCGGCAGGGGCTTGATGACTGGTTCCGGCTCATTGAGTAGTGCTGATTATTGGGTCAAATGGTGAAGTCTTGGGCCATTTTGGGCCATTTAGTGATGATGGAAATCGGACAAAATCGGAGCGCATTCGGTTACTTTTGGAAACGCCGTTCTACTGCTAACTGGTGTTTCGGCGTGTCCGTGTCAACTCCTGGAGGCGTGAGAGTAGACGATCCGCAGTCGCCGCCGGCAGATCATCAAGCCGGACGACACCGTAGTGTTCCACTGTCTCACGCTCTGACTTCCCGGCCCGATGGAGCCATAGCCGGACGGCATTCGCCTGCGCTGTGCTGCATCGATCATGCCGGCCGTGTCGGGTGTTCTCGGGTGCCTTCGGCATGGTCTCAGGAGCAGTAAACTGCGACTCCTCGAGATCCTGCGTGAAGGCCTGAGAGAGATTGGCAGCGCGAAGGATCGCGTCCACCATGGCCCGCTTTTCGGCGATCTTTACGGTCTTGTTTGCGTTATTCATGCCGTTCTCCCGGAGCTCGGCGACGCCGCGGCCCTGACCAATTGCAAGGCCGTAGCGGTCGATCACATAGCAGATATAGGCAAAGACGTCGACGCCGGCGGGGCCATTCATCGAAAGCGTGTCAAGGTCCGCGGTGAAGGCGAACCGCCAGCGGTACAACTGGGCGATCAGCTCGGCGCCCGGCTTCAGGAGGGTTGGTTTACTGATGTCCTGGCCGTCGATGGGGAAGACGCCAAAGTGAATGCCCTGCGTGAAATTCCGCTGGATGAAGAGATCGAGAATGGCCCGGTTGCGTTCTGCGCGTTCGGCGAGCGCCTGGAGGTCTTCATCATCCGGCGCATCGATCTCCGTGCCGGTTTCGTCCTTGTATTGCGGCGGCTGGAAGGACAGCACTTCATTGGGACTGAACGCCGTGCCACGGGTGAACGCGTTGGCGAGCTGCTCGAGGGTGTAGCGGTGCTCTGACTGATAGAGGATCGATGTCTCTCTACCCTCCGGCCACTTCTTCCGGTTGGGATAGGGCACAAGGCGTAGCACCCGGCTTTCATCTGAGGCGACGCGAGGATCCGCGCCGATGTCCGACCATCGACGAAGGAGCCCGCGCTGCACCGTGCGCCAGGCCAGCTTGTCAGTCGCCGGCTCAGAGAGCAGATAGAGCACATGGACGCCGTAGCCGGAGTGAACCATCAGGCTCGGCAACGGTGCATCGCCGTCCGTCACATGAGAGACGAGAGACTCGATCGTTTCGCCCTCTGGCATGTCCAGATCGGCGAAGCAGGCGGTGAGCTGCTCCACCGCGTCCTTGCTCTTCCCGTGCTCTCTGGCTCGAGGATTCACGCCGAGGAAGATTTCCGCACCGTCGCGGGCCTGCTCATCGGCCCAGTCCACGGCTTCCGTGAGCCGGTCATAGATGAGATTGTTGCCGTGTGTGGTGGCGATCACAAAGAAGGAGCCACGCGCCTCCATACGGGCCCCATCGATCCGGCGCAGTGCCCGCAGCTCCCAATAGCCCGGCCACGCGGCCACCAGGCGTAGATGTGCGAGAGCCCTCTCTCTCTCGTCCATTCTCGTCACCCCTCTAGATGTAGTGGGGGAGGCGCAATCTCACCAGTATATTAGGTCATAAGTTCTAGAAACAAGGGTGCGAGGAGCAATGGCCCGGCGAGCAGTGGACCCGTCACAGAGTCGCGCTTGACTCGCTGATTCGATGCGCGTTAGCTAGCATGCCGCGCCTCTCGCTGCAGGTGGTAGACCACCCAGGCGCGCAGATCGCCACCAGCGCGGTGCATGTCGGTCAGGTCATTGCCACCAATCGGCCGTACCGGCCGGATGCGAGCCGAGAGCTGCTGTAGGGCTTGTGTGCCTGATCGACCAGCCGCGTCCAGGTCGTACGCTACCAAGATACGCCGGGCGTGGCGCAACTCCCACAGCCAGGGCAGGGACGGCACGCCGGCGGCGCTGCCCGCTGTCACCACGCCTACCAGATCGCCGGCTTGTTGGTACAACAACATCGCGTCAAACTCCCCTTCAGTGATAATGACCGTCTCCGCGCGTTCTCCATCGGTTAAGAGCAGCGAACCGAACAGTGCCCGACGGCTGCCCGCCACCTGCTGGTACTTTGGCGCGCCCTGGATTCGACGGAGTTTGATGGCCCACAGCGTCCCGTCCAGCTCGGTGGGTATGACAATGCCGGCAGGCAGCCACAGACGTCCATTGTCCGTGTCGACGTCCCACTCCTCGGCTTCGACCGCGCCACTGGCCGGGTTGAGTCCGAGCCGCCAATGGCTGATGGTCGCGTCACTCAGTCCCCGCTCACGGTGCAGATACTCTCGTGCCTCCTGTCCGGCCGGAGACATCAGGCATTTATGAGCCAGTCCGATAAACATGCGCCCGCGCCACTGCCAACGGACGGACGGCGGCGATGCATCGGCGACGGGTGCAGCAGGCCGAGCGGAACGGGTACCAGGCGCCACGCCGAGCCGTCGGCAGGCATCGCGGTAGCCGATGCCGTGACGCTGTTGCAGGAAGCTGGCAGCGTCACCACTGCGTCGGCAGACCCGGCACCACCAGCCCGGTCGATCCGCGTTGGGCCAGACCCGGAACCGGTCACGGCCACCACACCAGGGGCATGGGCCGGCATACTCGCCGCCGTTCGTACGGCACATCTGCCGTAGTTGGGTCTCATTGCACAAGAGGTCGAGCAGATCGACGCTCATTGCTCGCCTTTCAAGGAATGGGTTGTGTCAGTTTTGGTTGTGTCAGTTGTTCGACAGAACCCAGCAGAACGGGTTGTGTCAGGCGGATATACACCTGTGACGAAACGCCAAAACTGACACAACCGGCACAATGGGGCGTCTGACAGAACTGACGACACTGACACAACCGGCTCAGTTCGCCAACCGGTAGCGGTTGGTTCGTCTGCCCCCATCCGGCCCAGGCAGCACCGGCACTTCCACTACCTCACCGGTTCGCTCAAGCTCCTGCAGTGCCTGCAGCACTGTTTCGCGCGACGCGCTAAGAGAGCGGTACAGCTCCCGTGCAGTAAGGCCCGCTGGGTCGTCGCCTAGTCTGTTCAAGATGCGGTCCCCGAGTTGATCGCGGGCACCACGTCCGACTAGGGCTATTGCCCGGTGCGCGCTGGCCCGCCACCGCTCCACGACGGCTATGGCACGGGCCATGTGGTGTGGCCCAATCTCCGGCGCGGTGCTATCAGCCTGCCACTCGAGGGCGGCGATGGCGATGGAGATTTTAAGCAGCTGCTCGGGCAGCCGGCCGTACAGCTCATGGAGCCGTTCCGGCACTCGGTCGGGCAGCAGGTCGAAGCCCACGGCTTTTCCGTAGCGTTCCCATGTGGCGAATGCATCGCCCGACAGCGTTGCGGACCGCGATTCAGCCACCGCTGGATAGATCGGCTGCGGCAGACGATGGTGCAGACGCTCCAATCGATCAACCACGTCAGAGGGAGGGGAGATGTCGCGGGCTCGCAGCCAGTCGGGCCGTTCAGTTTCCGGCGTGAGCAGTGCGAACCGCGGCCACCACCCCATGTGCCAGAGCCGGGATGTTGCCAGGTGTGGGGCCATTGCCTCCGGCGTGGAGGCGCCGAGCAATGACAGGCAGGCATTGCGCACCGTCACCCTGCCCGTACCGCGGGTGGACCGCACGTAGCGTTCCGTGCCGTCGTAAAACAGCAGGAGGGCCTCAATCAAGCCCGCCTTATAATCCTTGCCAGCCATGCCTAGCAGTCCACTGAGTTCGTCAATCAGGAGGGACTGTTGGGCGGCAAAATCGCGCTGACGTTGCCACTCGTCCTGTTCCGCGCCTGATAGTTTGTCAAGATTCGCGGGCGGTACCCCTGCCAGATCGCATAGGAGCGCCTCCGGCGTCGCATCGTGTGACGCTAACAGGTGTGGGAACGTCTGCTGCGCCAGTTCGCGGGGCAAGTGCAGGGCCGTTGTTTTTCGCCAGAGCGTGCTCGGCGCGAGCCAGAGCATGAACAGGTTCGGGTAGACGCGCCCATGGCCGGGGTTGACGTACAGGCGACGGGCAATTGCCGTGGCCGTGAGCCAGAGGGCGCCAGATTCGTGAAACAGCGACGGCGACATTGGCGCGCGGGCGTTCGCATACGCCACATAACGGTCCAGGATGTCCGCCGCCGGCGATCCCATCCGCTCCACCTGGCGCGCTTCCCATTCTGTCGGCGTCGCGCCCTCCAGGACATTTGAGGGTAGGGCGGGCATCGGCGACACGGGCTCGGGTTCCCCGGGCGCGTTCCATTCCTCTAGGTTGGGGTCCGCGTCCAGCACCTGCCGCTGGACCGCGTCCCGCTCCTGATCCGAGTAGCGATCCAGCTCCATAGCAAGCGTGGCGTCGCGCTGACCGGGCTGCGTCGCCTGCATCACCGCATAGAGCCGCCTGCCTAGGTCCGTCTGCAATGTAATCTCGGGCGCGCCGGCGCCGGCCAGGAGTCGGGCGATGCACCAGCCGTCACGCGGGGTCACAATCTGGGCACTGTCCTGCACGGCAATATGCGCCATAGCTACCGCCATTTCACGCCGCGCTATGGTCGGCGGTGTCGGTGGCACGGACCGGTTCACGCCGGGCTTGTTTGAACGTCTCCAGGTCGCCGGGCGCGATGCGCACGCAGCGGCCCACGCGAGTGACCTTCAGCCCGTTATCAAGAAACTGATTTATCGTCGATCTTGAGACGCGCAGCTCTCGGCAGACATCGGCGATGGTGTAGTAGGTTCGCGGCTGTTCCACTGGCATCCTCCATGCTGTTCAACGAAGCACGCGGCACGGTGCCGTGTGTCTACGTTCAGCATGGAGGCGAAAAGGCGCTAGGAAACGCTAGGAAACCCCCGAAGAGCGCTAGACAACGCTAGGAAACCCACGCGTGGTGCCGAACATCACGGCTGGCGACCGTTCTGCAATCGCGCCACTACGAGGGGGTAGGAATCGAGCACCTTGTCATCTGACACGTATTTTCTCAGTGTCGACGCTCCAATAGGAGGTTTCATAGATGCAGCAATCGCCTCGTAGGTGACGCGTTTACCTTGCCGAACAAGTGACTTGATCGCCGACTCGTACATTGCTTCGGTAGCGTCCTTGCCGAAGGCCGGCCCCTTGGGCCTGCCACCCACGGTAAGCCCACAGATATCTTTCATGTACCAGCTGCGTAATTCGGCGCTGCGGTGCCGCACGGCATCGGTACCCCCCGGCAGCTCTGTGGTGCGTAGGATCGGGTCGGCAAAGCGCCGGATGTTGCCCCAGCGCTCATGCGTCTCAACCTGCCCCAAAGGCCCAAGCAGCCAGACAGAGCCATGGGGGGTACGGCGTTCTAGCGCCAGGCCCAGGTAGGTATCCGGCGGCAGGCCCTCCCAGACATCCCCCAACTCTTCGGGGCGCAGTTTCACCTCCCCGTCTCGTGCCTGTGCGTTCCATCGGTCAGCCCACTCGTACACCGCGTCCCGGCCGGCTGGCATCGGAAACTCGGCCCAGAGCCTCGGGCGGGCCTTCGTGTACGGTGGATCGTTCCGCATCACCCACCGCTCCAGACTCATCCGGCACAAATCCGCTGATGGCTGGCCAACGGGAATCGCGGCGTCGAGGAGCAGATCGGCTGCGAGCCTCCTCCCCGAAAGCAGTTGCTCCTCCCAACAAGCGGCGCAAAAAATCGGAATGATGCGCCACCCGTCAGGTTTCCGCAAGGGCCATGGCCCAGCAAGATACAAGGGTTGCGGCGCTGAGTCCCCCTCGAGCCCGCAGAAAAAACAGCGGCCGGTCGTCCATTCCATACTGTCACCTACCTGACAAGAGCGCCGGGCCCGACCCAGCCGGTAGGGGCTGGGTCCGCTTGTTCGGGCGTGAGCGACACGCCACCCGGCATCGGTTCTATTGTGTCACCGTCGCCCCAGATCGTGCCCGAGCGCCACGCCGTGCGCCGGCGAAAATATACCAACCGATATACCAACCGGCTCCTGTAGGCCGTTGTACGGCGTTGTCCGGTACTGTCCGAGAGGCCGGCAAAAGTGGCGGATGGACGCCGAAAACTGGTACATCTGGGTACGCGGTTGCATGCCGTTGTATAGCTCTGGATCGAACTTCAAAACCGTTGTGGGGGCGCACCATTGCGTTCCCAGGTGGGTTCGACTCCCATGCACTCCCGCTCTGTTTTTCATTGCCTCGCCCTGCACCCAGCACGGCTGTCGCCGGACAACTCACCGCTCTTTCAAGACGATGGTCTATGATTGAACGGGCGTGACGCCGGACGGACCACCTCGGCGGCTGTCGCCTGGGGGAGACAGTTGGTACCGTGCTGCATCCTGGCTTCGGCCGGCTGCTAGTTGCGGTCTAACGTTCCAGCGAGCAGGGTGAATGATTGCTAGCAAAACCATGCTGAATGGTAATGGCGCGGCGATGTCTCCGGTGCGCTCCGCGTTTTCGACCGGCGTGCGTTTGCTTCAAGCGGGTCGTGCCAGCTTGCTGTTGCGCCATGGCAATGAGCCGGTGCTCTTTGTGGCCGCCGCAGTGGGACTGGACTCATCGCTGGTGCCCGACATTCGCGTCCAGATCGGGAGGGGCATCGCGGGCCTGGTCGTGGAGAAGGGCATTTCCCTCTTCGGCGCCCATGGCGCGCAGACCTTTGTGAGCACGCCCGTGGTCTCCGACCGGGGAATTGAAGGGGCGCTGAATATCACCGATCGATGGGGCGGCCGCCAGTTCGAGGCAGACGATATGACGCTGGCCGACGCGGTGGCCAGGCACATTGGCCATTTGTTGCAATACAGCCGGCACGCATCATATGACCTGGTGTCGGGGTTGCCGAACCGGCGGGCCTTCGAAGAGGTGCTCGAACGTGAAGTTGCCCTGAGTAAACGAACCGGCAGCTCCTTCGCGGTCGTCTTTATTGACCTGGACAACCTCAAGGGACTCAACGACCGGTTCGGGCATGCCAAAGGAGATGAGGTGATTCGCACCGTGGGCGATGCGCTACAGCGCGTACTTCGACCGTACGACTTCGCCGGTCGATACGGCGGAGACGAGTTTGCCCTGCTGCTGGCGGGCGCGGGTGAGACGGACAGCGGGCTCACTACGCGAATTGCAGACGCCATTACTGCCATGGCCCTTTCCATGGGCATTGAGGTATCGACCAGCGTGGGCGTGGCCCGATGCCCGATGGACGGCGCCGACGCAGCCCACTTAGTCGCCGCCGCCGATGCGCGCATGTATGAGAACAAGCGAACCAAGCGATTAGCGCGGCCTTAGTTCACCGTCCCCGCTTGCTCATGGGCCGCCAGATCGAGAAAGCGCTCTACAGCGCGTCGTTCATCCTCCGTGCAGTTCGTGTCTTTCAAGAGCAAACGAAGTGCGCCGATCATCTGTTCGCCGATCCACTCGGTGTGCGCGCTAAATCCCATGCCCTGGTATCTGGTGCAAATCGCTTTCAGATATTCCGACCCGCGCTGGTGAGAATCCGACTGGCTGCTTCCCTCAATCGAGCACAGACGACCGATGTTCATGCGATACCTCCCGTGATAAACGTGCTATGGCTGCGCGGTAGCAGGCGTGTTAATGGGGAGGCGACCACCGATTACGTCCAGCTTAGGAGATTTGGAGACCGCTGTCAACGGTGATCTGTGCTCGAATAGTCGCGCTGGTTGCACCCTACCTCGGCAGCATGATACAACCTACTCGGCGCGTAGCGCCTTCACTCCTTCAAGGACCGTATTGAATTTTCTTAGCTCGCATTGGGCCCGACGCCTCACCGCGTTGGCCTGCATTCTCACTCTGTTCTCTCTACTGCCGGCGTCAACCCCACCAGTTCGGGCTCAGTCCACCACCCAGCACACAGTGTCGTGGGACTCGCGCAGCCTGCTGATCGATGGCCGCCGCGTGTTCCTGTTCAGTGGCGAATTCCACTATTGGCGCTTGCCGTCGCCCGAACAGTGGCAGGACCGGCTGCTCAAGATGAAAGCGGCCGGGCTAAACGCGGTTTCTATCTATTTCGACTGGCAGTACCACTCCAACGCGCCGGGAAAGTACGACTTTACCGGTGTACGAGACGTCGATCGCCTGCTGACCATGGCGGATCGTCTCGGGCTCTACGTGCTCGCACGCGTTGGGCCATACATGAACGGGGAAGCGGATGCGGGCGGCTTGCCCGGCTGGCTGTTGTCGAAGCCCCTCTTTCCACGCTCTCAAAGCTGGAATGGTCAACTCGCTCAGGCGCAGGACTCGCCGCTGTATGAACAGTATGCCAAAGAGTGGTACGACCATATCGTGCCGATCGTCGCTCGTCATCAGATCACCAACGGCGGATCGGTGTTGATGCTGCAGGTCGAGAACGAATACAGCCAGGATCAGGGATCGCAACAGTACATGCAGCATCTGATTGACTGGGCGCACGCCGACGGCATCAGGGTGCCAATCTTTCACAACGACTACTGGTTTAAAGGCGACTGGAGCAAGGTAGTCGACTTGTATGCGTACGACAGCTATCCGTACGGCTTTGCGTGTTGCCACCAGTGGTACGACGAGCACTTTCACGGCATAGACACCTGGGAAAGCATGCTTCGCTCCAGTCTGAAGATCGCGACTCCCATGTTTGTGTCCGAGATGCAGGGCGGCGCCTTCGATCCCTGGGGTGGTGTGGGCTATGACCAAGTAGCCAAAACGCTCGACGGGAATTGGCTCACCGCTCTCGATGAATCCGCCATGGCCCAGGGCACGTCGGTCCTGAATACCTACATGTTCGTGGGTGGCACCTCCTGGGGCTACATGAGTGACCCTGGGGTGTATACCTCCTACGACTATGGAGCGCCGATAGCCGAGTCGGGAGCGCTTCGTCCCGCCTACTACGCCGCGCACCGGCTGGGCATGTTTTTGCAGTCGTACGGGCCGGAACTGGCGGGGGCCGATGCCTCCCCGGCTGCTGCCACTACCACCAACCCACAGGTGGTGGTTCATTCTCGTGTTGGCCCGTCGGGGCAACTGTTTGTCTTTCTGCGCCATGGCGATGCCGGGGCCGCTGTGGATACCCGGCTCAATCTGACGGTTCAGGGCAAGCTCTACAGCGTTCCGCAGCGAACCGATACGGCGATAACTCTGCCGGGTCATGGAGCGGCGCTGCTGACTGCAAATGTCGATGTCGGCCCGCTGCATCTGAATTACAGCACCTCTCAGGTTCTCACCGACAGCGTGACGGCCCAGGGCCACTATTTGGTGCTCTACGGTCCCGCCGGTACCGCGGGTGAAACCGATTTCGTCCTGCCATCGTCGCCCACCACCGTGGTCCATAACGCGGGAGTCCGGGTGACGCGCACCAATCAGGAACTTCGGCTCAACTACTCTCACACCTCCGAACCCCGAACCGTCGCGATCACGACATCGAGCGGGGTGCTTCGGATCTTGATTACGACGCAGCAAGTAGCATCGCGGTTCTGGCAGTCGGGAGATACCTTGCTCTCCGGTCCGGATTTGGTCACTCCAGACAGTCCCACTGACCGGATCTGGCTGTCGAAACCACGCGAGGTTCGGAGCTATGGCGCGCCAGCCGCGACTACCGACATCGTGAACGGCGAATCGACCGCTACGCCGGATGCGGTCATGGGTACCACACTCCTCGGCACGCTCCTCGGCGCATCGGCTCTTGCCTTACCAAAGCTGACGACCTGGAAGTTTAGCGCCGAGGCGCCGGAGACGGCCGTAAACTTCGATGACTCCTCATGGCAGTTGGCCAATCACACCAGCACTACCAATCCGAATGTGCCGCCAACGTCCACCCTGCTGATGGACGACTATGGCTTCCACTATGGGTATGTCTGGTACCGCGGTCATTTCACACCGACCGGTACCGAGTCCGGCATCACGCTGTCGGCTCGGCAAAGCTATAGCGTCTACCTGAACGGTATGTACCTGGGGAGCAGCGATGAATCGCTGGCCGACCCGCCGCATCCATACGCGGTACCTCGCTCCTTTGCCTTTCCCCCGGGAGTCCTACGACCAGCTCAGGATAATGTCCTATCGGTGCTGACGGAGAGCCTGGGGCACGACGAGGGATGGTTGGCGGGGCCGGTCGCGCAGAGTCCGCAAGGCATCCTGAGCGCGACCATGAATGACTCGCCGACGCCCATTACCTGGCGGATCCAGGGAGCCGCGGGCGGTGAACAGCCGGCCGATACGGAGCGAGGGTTGATGAACGCCAGTGGGTTATTTGGAGAGCGACAGGGCTGGTATCTACCGGCATACGACGATCGATCCTGGAGCACCATAACGACTCCGGACAACTGGCAAGCACGAGACCAGGGAGCCCCAATCGGCTGGTACCGGAGTCATTTTCGTCTCAATGTCCCGTCTGGCTCTCAGGCGCCGCTGGGCCTACTGATCCCGCATGCGAGTGATAAAGCAACCATCTGGCTCAACGGATGGCTGATCGGACGATACTGGGAGCAAAAGGGGCCGCAGCACCTCTTCTATCTCCCATCCGGCATCCTGAACCCAGGCGGCGACAATGTGCTGGCGATTGCCGTCTGGAACCGAGGTGGCGTCGGGGGATTGACGGCTACGCCCCAGCTGGTGCAGTACCCATCGCTCGCCCAGCACGCGATCACGACCGTCTCCGCCGGCAAGCCTCAAACACCGGACTACTGGCACACGGCGGGAGATCGCATTGTCGACTCCGCTGGCCATCCGGTCCGCATCGCGGCGGTCAACTGGTTCGGGATGGAGAACCGATGGTTCGTTCCAGCGGGGTTGGAGATACAGCCGCTTGACGCGATCCTGGCGCGAATCAAGGATCTCGGTTTCAATACCATCCGGTTACCGTTTTCTAACCAACTGGTGGAAGAGAATCCAGTTGTGACGGATCACCTCGACGCCAACCCGACCTTGAAGGGCCTCCATGCCCTTGACCTGCTGGACAGAATCATCGCCGCGGCCGGTCAACACGGCCTGCGCATCATCCTCAATGACGGTCGCTCCGAGGGCGGCACCCAACCGGAGAGCAACGGACTGTGGTATACGCCGGCCTACCCTGAGTCGGCGTGGATTCAGGACTGGCGAACGCTGGTGACCCGCTATCAGGGGAACGCTACGGTGATCGGGGTGGATTTGCGCAACGAGCCGCATACGGGGCCGCCCGGCCCATGGTCGGTGCAGACGTATCTGCATCAAGGGGCAACTTGGGGACCGTACCACGGGGTCGAAAGCGCCGCCACCGATTGGCGGCTCGCCGCCGAACGAGGCGGTAACGCGGTCTTATCGATCGATCCGCATCTTCTGATTTTTGTCGAGGGCATTCAGCAATACCCCGACACCACCTGGCCGGGTGGCGTTGAGTCGTACTGGTGGGGCGGTATTCTCTACCCGGCCTTGCACTATCCGGTGCGCCTGAGCGTTGCGCATCACCTGGTGTACTCACCACATGAATACGGTCCCCTCAAGTGGCAGATGCCGTTCTTCGGGCCGCACATGACGTATGCCAGCCTGGCCGCGGTCTGGGACCAGCATTGGGGCTTCCTGGAGCACCTGGCGTCGAAGCGAGAAACGCCCATCTTCATCGGCGAATTCGGCACGTGTGGCAACACCATGGCGTGCCTACAGGACCAAACGGCTGGTTCCGAGGGACAATGGTTCGGGTTTTTGATGCGGTATCTCAAGCAGCACCCCGAAATCAGCTGGGGCTTTTGGGCTGTGAATGGGACCAATCATCTAGGCAGTCCAACGCCGGACTACATCCTCACCAAAGACTGGCATTCTCTATCGCTTCCAGGCCTGGTGCAGACGCTGCGGGATATCGAGTATCCGCCACCACCGGGTAACTGACCGGCTAGCGGGCGGGAGACTCAACCGCGCGAAGGAGTTCCCAGTGCGCGACCCGGCCGCCAGAGTCTACCTCCACGGCTACCACGTCCACCCGGTAGCGTTCCGGGGACAACGCGCGATCCGCCAGGTAGAGTTGAATCGCGGTTGCCAGGCGAGCAAACCGGATTGGAGTGATAGCGTCAACGGGCGAGCCAAAGCGGCGCGAGCGGCGGCATTTCACCTCCACGAACACGAGTTCGTCGCCATCGTAGGCGATCAAGTCGATCTCGCCCTCACGGAAGCGCACGTTGCGGTCCACCACTCGGTAACCCTGGCGCGTCAGTAGTCCAGCCGCCCATGCCTCGCCGAAACGGCCTAGCGACGTTAATCCCGCCATGCCGCCACCGGCGCGAAACTGCGGCGATGGAGCGCGCACGGCCCATGGCGCTTCAAGGCTTCGTGATGGGCACGAGTGCCGTAGCCTTTGTGTGAGGCGAAGCCGTAGGCGGGATAGCGGCTATCGCACGTCACCATCCACCTGTCGCGCACGACTTTGGCCACGATGGAGGCCGCGGCGATCGAGAGCGAGAGGCCGTCTCCTCGTGGCAGGCAGACTTGAGCCAGGGCGCACTCAGACAGCCGAAAGTAGTCGACCAGCAGCGCTTCGGGCGCTACCGGCAAATTTCGCACTGCCCGCTGCAAGGCCCGCTGATTGGCCGCACCCAGGCCATCGGCATCCACCACATGGTGCGATGACCATCCAAGGGCAACCGAGGCGCCGATATTCATAATCCGTTGGAAGGCATCCTGCCGCTGTTCCGGCGTCAATTTCTTCGAGTCATCGACGGTAGACAGCAGCACGTTGATGTTGGCCAGGTGGAGTGGCAGGATGACCGCTGCCGCCACCACCGGCCCCGCCCAGCTACCTCGGCCCACCTCGTCCACACCGGCAATCCTGCCGTAGCCCTCTGCGCACAGCAACTCTTCATAGCGAAGCGAAACACCGATCGCTGCACTACTCATAACCGCTGCGCACGACCTGAACTGTCCTTGCCGTATAGTGGCGCGCAGTAAAAGGCGATGACCAAAGGCCTCTACCTACGTTTTTCCTTGATACGCGTGGCCTTGCCGACTCGATCTCGCAGATAGAACAGGCGGGCTCGACGGACATCTCCCCGTCGGACCACCTCAATCCTGTCCACCCGGGGAGAGTGGATGAGAAAGGTGCGCTCGACGCCAATACTATGAGCCACACGACGCACCGTGACATTCCTGTCTGGTCCGCCGCGTGCAACCTTGATGACGGTTCCCTCGAAGATCTGGATGCGCTCGCGGTTGCCCTCGACGACACGGGCGTGTATCTTGACCGTGTCTCCCGGAAATATGTCCGGCAGATTTTCCTTCAGTTGCTGTTGCCGGATGCTCTCCAGAATCAGCCCCATCGCGTCCCCCTAAACAGACTAAAGAGGCGCCCAGCGCCCCCAGTACTTCGCTTCTTTGTCTTGTGAAGTGTAACACGGGCAAAGGCGCGGAAAAAATTATGAGGGTATCGCCGCCGGTGGGTTTGGTTGAATTTTTTAGCGCATGTTAGATTGATGTCGGAGAGGGGTTCCAATTGACTCCCCGAACGTCAACTACGCCACAACGTCGCCAGCGAGGCGGCTTTGCCTTGGTCGGGACGATCGGGGGGTATTTTGCGCTCTGTATCCTGGTGGGGCTCGGGCTTGGATTCACTCTAGATCGTATAGTCCACACGACGCCGTTGTTTCTGATCTCGGGCGTCGTACTCGGATTTATCATCGGTTTTTACCTGGTCTACAAATTGGCGATGGGAGAATTAGGGGAATAATGATACACGCCCGGTGGAGTGCCCTCGGGTCTGGACGTGTGAATCCCATCGTCCCGGTGGCTGTGTCAGCCGCCGGGCTTTGCATGGCGTTCGCAGTATCGCCCGCGATTGGCGCAGGGGTGGCAGTTGGCGCCGCCCTCGCGTTTCTCAACGGGCTGGTTCTCTCGGCGCGCGTCAACCTTGCCGCGACCTCCGGTGATATCGTTCGAGCGCTGATGGTGATGCAGCTCAGTCTGTTACTGACACTGACGGTAGTTGGTGCCGTTACAGTGCTGTTGGTCAAACTTTCACTTCCGATGGCGGTGGCGGCGGCGGCCGGCTTCGGGGTTACTCAACTGGCTCTGCTGGCGGTTTTTTATTGGACACGTGGCCGCGGCGATACCGCGGAAAGGATGCCATCGTCATGAACGTCATTGGTACAGCCCTTCCCATTGGCGAGCACTGGATCATCGGCGGCAAGAACAGCGTGCTGAATCTTCACCTGGACACCGTGCTGCTGAGCTTGCTGGTGTCCGGTATTCTGCTCGTACTTGGGCTCTTGATCCGCCGCACGGTCACATCCGGCCCGCCCTCTCGGCTCCAGAACGCGGTCGAGAGCATCATGGCTTTCCTCAACGCCATCATCGAGGAAAATCTGGGCGCCAATCCGGGCCGCATCGCGTCCATCGCGCTGACTCTTTTCTTCTATATCTGGATCGCGAACCTGTTGGGCTTGATTCCTGTTCCGGTCTACATTCACTCGCCGACCTCTGATGTCAACGCCACCTTCGCGCTCGCGCTACTCGTATTTATCTTGCTCCATGCTCGGTTTCTCGGGACGAGTGGCCTGAGCGCCTACAAGGGACACTACTGGACACGGGGGATCCTGGGCATTGTGCTTAATCCGATATCAGTTGTTTTAAACCTGGTGAATGAACTCTCGCGCCCACTTACCCTCTCCTTCCGTCTTTTCGGCAACATCCTGGCGGGCGAAGTCCTGTTGATCGTCTGGGCCTATTTGCTGGCCCCCGGCTTCGGCGCCCCCGTAACGGCGGTCTGGAACACCGTATTCATTGCCTATGGCGTTTTTGTGGGAACGATTCAAGCGTTTATTTTCACGGTGTTGACAGTGGCATACATGGCCATTGCCAGCGAACCGGCACACGATCACTAAGGGAGGATGAACTTGAGCAACCTACTGGTTTTTCTGGCAGCGAACCCAACATTGGCGGCAGGCGCGTACATCGGGGCCGGGTTAATGATCGGCGGAGGGGCCATTGGGGCTGGCGTCGGAGACGGTTTGGTGACCTCGCAATTGGTCGCCGGCCTCGCCCGCCAGCCGGAGGCGCGGGGGCTCTTGACGACCTGGATGTTCATCGGCGTGGGACTGATCGAAGCGTACGCGGTTATCGCGCTGGTGTTCGGTCTGGTTGTCCTGTTCGGTAAGCCGTAACATTCGATGCTGGGCCCAGTAAGCATCAGTCTCCCGACGCTCGTTATCGAGCTGTTCATTTTCCTGGCTACGGTCGGGATGATGGAGCGTCTGGTCTTCCAGCCGATTCGTCACGCATGGGCGGAGCGGGATCGCAATATACAGGAGGGGCTGGCTTCGTCGACCGAGGGTCGAGATGAAGCGGAGCGGGCCGCCGCTGAGGTCCGAGAGATCCTGTCACGAGCGCGGCGTGAGGCACAGGGCAAGATTGATGAAGCAACTACCGCCGGGGGCGAGGTGCGCGACACGTTGGTGGCGCAGGCGTCCGAAGAATTTCGACGGCTGGTGGAGCAGGCCCGCGCTGAGCTGAGCGTGGAGAGTGCGCGGTCGCGGGATACCTTGCAGCGACGTGTGGTCGACATAGCACTCCTGGCGGCCAGCCATGTGACGGGCCAGTCGTTCGACCGGCCTCAGGTGCGCGAGCTGGCAGCTACGGTTGTCCAACGCGAAGGTCTCGCGAAGGTCTAAGGTAGGAAGAGAATGCATATCGATACCGTCCTGACCAGCTTGAGCGGAACGTACCCGCTGTGGTGGATAGCACAGATCGGAGCGCTGGTGATCGTCGTGGCTTTGATCCTGCGCTGGCGCCCGAAATTCTTGAAGGGCAATACCATAGGCGGCTCGCTGGGTAAAACCCTCGACGCGCGGGAGGCCGAGATTCGAGTCCAACTGGAGGCAGCCCAGCGAAGCCGTGAAGAGGCGGCCAGAATTCGAGAGCAGTCTGCCGCCGATGTCGAACAGGCGCGGCAAGAAGCGAATGATATCGTCGCCCGCGCCACTCAGACCAGCCAGACAATCCAACACGAGATCGAAGTGCGGGCGCACGATGAGTATCAGCGGGTCGTCGGCCAGGCGCGCAATGAGATTGAGTACGAACGGCAACAGGCCGAGTCCAGGCTGCGACGGGAAGCTGCCGATATTGTAATTGATGCAGCGCGCCAGGTCATCGACCGCCATCTGCAGGAAACGACCGATCGTCGGCTGATTGAAGACTCTCTGGCGAGCATGAAGGATGGACGATGAGGCCGTCGTCCATTGCTACCCGGTATGCACAGGCAGCCTTCGAGGTAGCGGAGAAGGACGGCGATATCGAAGGATGGCTGCGGGAGCTGCAAGAGGCAAATGACGCTGTGCAGGATCGAGAGGTCGCCGAGTATTTCAAGGATCCAAGTTCCTCCATGGAACAACAGCTCGACACCCTCACCGGGCTCACGGACAACGTGCGCCCTCACGCCTTGAATCTGCTGCGGGCCCTCGTGTCCCGGCACCGGCTGCATCTCCTGCCGGCAGTGGTACGTGAGTTTGAAAGCCTGAATCGCCAGGCACGCGGCATCGAGGAAGCGTATGTCACCGTGGCGAGAGCCCTGACGGAAGAAGAGATCAAGGGTGTGGGTGAGCGCCTATCAACCATGACAGGAAAAACCATCGAGGTCTATACCCGGGTGGATCCATCCATCCTGGGTGGAATTGTGGTTCGCATCGGAGATCGGCTCTACGATGCCAGCATTGTCGGGCGTCTGGAGCGTCTGCGCCAGACCATTGCCGTGTAGTTTGTTGGGTAGCAGTTAGACAGGAGCACAGGTATGGCTGTTGGGGCCGACCAAATCGAACAGATCCTTCGTCAACAGATAGAGAGTTTTGGTACCACGACGACCGCCACCAACGTTGGCACGGTCATCGACGTGGGCGACGGTATCGCGCATGTGTATGGGCTGGAAGGCGCCCTCTTCAACGAGTTGGTGCGGTTCGAAGGCGTTATCGACCCCGCTACCGGTCAGCCGGTGCTGGGAATCGCCTCCAACCTGGCTGAAGACACGGTGGGTGTCGTGGTCCTCGGTCCCTACGAGGACATTACCGAAGGCACCCAGGTGCAGAGCACTGGAAATGTGGTCGAGGTGCCGGTGGGCGATGCCCTGCTGGGCCGCGTGGTTGATGCGCTGGGACGTCCCGTCGACGGAAAAGGCCCCGTCGAGACGACCAGGACCCGCCCCGTTGAGCGAGTTGCGCCCGGTGTGGTGGAGCGCTCCCCGGTGAACGTGCCGGTCCAGACCGGTATCAAGGCCATCGACGCCATGACGGCCATTGGCCGCGGCCAGCGCGAACTGATTTTGGGGGACCGCCAGACGGGCAAGTCGGCGATTGCCATCGACACCATCATCAATCAAAAGGGGCAGAACCTTCTCTGCATCTATGTTGCCATCGGACAGAAAGAGTCCAAGGTAGCATCGATCGCCGCAACGCTGGAGCAGTACGGAGCCATGGAGTGGACCACCATCGTGTCGGCCTCGGCTTCCACCTCCGCCGCGCTGCAATGGTTGGCCCCCTTCTCAGGGTGCGCTATGGGCGAGGAGTGGATGGAGGCGGGCAAGGATGTCCTCATCGTGTACGACGACCTCTCGAAGCACGCCTGGGCTTACCGCCAACTGTCGCTCCTGCTGCGCCGTCCCCCAGGACGTGAAGCATATCCAGGCGATGTCTTTTATCTGCACTCGCGCCTCCTGGAGCGCGCCGCGAAATTGAGCGACGAGCGCGGTGGCGGCTCGCTCACGGCCCTGCCCATCATCGAAACGCAGGCCGGCGACGTGTCGGCCTACATTCCCACCAACGTGATTTCCATCACCGACGGTCAGATCTACCTGGAATCCGATCTTTTTTACGCCGGCATACGCCCGGCGATCAGCGTAGGACTGTCCGTCTCGCGGGTGGGCGGAGCGGCCCAGCGCAAGGCAATCAGCAAGGTAGCTGGATCGCTGCGGCTGGATTTGGCCCAGTATCGCGAACTGGCAGCGTTTGCTCAATTCGGATCGGACCTCGACCCGGCAACCAGAGCGCGACTGGAGCGGGGTCAGCGCGCCACCGAAGTGCTCAAGCAGCCAGAGAATCATCCGCTCGCCATGGAGCAGGAGGCAATGATCCTCTTTGCTCTATCGCAGGGATACCTGGACGATATTCCGGTCGACAAGATTCAAGAATGGGAAGCGGCCTTTCAGCAGTACATGACGGCCAGTCACCCCGGCGTGGAAGAGGCCATCCGTACCGATCTGCAGATCACGCCGGAAACGGAGAAGGACCTGCGAGCATCAATCGACGAGTTCAAGAAATCCTCTCAGTTCTAACGAGGAGTCTCGAACCACAGGCGACGGGCGATGAGGAGCCACCATGGCATCACGGCGTGACTTACGACGTCGAGTAAAGAGCATCAAAAATACCGCGCAAATTACCAAGGCTATGCAAATGGTGGCGGCGTCGCGTATGCGCCGCGCGCAGACCCGCGTTGCCGAATCACGGCCCTATTCCGAGCACATTCGGGAAATCGTGGCGGATGTAGCCGGGCGCAGTGGCGCCGAAACACACCCGCTCCTGGTCCAGCGCGAGGTTCAGAACGTTGAGATTGTCGTGATCACTCCCAATAGGGGCCTGGCCGGAGCGCTGGTCACCAATGTAAATCGCGAGGTCGTTCGACTGCGCGGCACCATCAGCCAGCCGATCCGCACTGTTGCCGTGGGGCGAAAAGGGCGAGACTTCGCGATACGTACCCGAATGAATCTTATTTCGGAGTTCACCGAGTTTGGAGATCAACCCGAGGCGGGCGACATTCGTGGCGTGGCACAGCAGGTATTGGGAGACTATGAGGGTGGTGAGTGCGACCTGGTGTACCTGGTCTATACCGAGTTCATCAGCACCTTGCGTCAGAAGCCCACGACCGTTCAGCTCCTGCCCGTCCTGCCGCCCGAGTCCGAGTCGCCGGTGACCGGTCCGTGGAGTTACGAGCCGGATAATCCCGGCCTGGTGCTCTCGCAGTTGCTGCCAAGATACGTGGAATTCACGATTTATCAGGCGGTGCTGGAGTCGATCGCCAGCGAGCACAGCGCTCGGATGATTGCGATGAGCAACGCCACCGAGAACGCGCTGGACCTGGTGAAGGATTTAACATTGCTGATGAATAAGGCTCGTCAAGCCGAAATTACCAAGGAAATTTCTGAAATTAGTGGAGCAGCGGAGGCACTTCGTACCGGGTAGACGTCCTCTTCCAGTTCATATCGGGTCAGTACCGACCCACACCGGCGTAGCGCCATTGCGGAGGTTAACGTGGCACAGACAGCTGAAAGAATTACGACTGAATCGACAGTCAAGACAACCGGGAGAATTGTACAAATCACGGGACCCGTGGTCGATGTCGAGTTCGCCGAAAACGAGGTGCCCGACATTTACTACGCGCTGGAAGTGGAGGGAACGGCCAGCAAGGTGGTGCTCGAAGTCGAGCAATCGCTCGGCAACAACTGGGTCCGCACCGTCTCCATGGCGCCGACTGAAGGGCTGTCGCGAGGCATGTCGGTGAAAAACACGGGTGCGCCAATCAGCGTACCGGTCGGCCAGGGTGTGCTGGGACGGGTGTTTAACGTTACCGGCGATGAAGTGGACAATGCCGGTCCGGTCGATGCCACAAAGACGATGCCCATTCATCGCGAGCCTCCCTCCTTTCAGGAGCTGGTCACGAGTCCGCAGGTTTTTGAGACCGGTTTGAAGGTTATTGACCTCATCGCCCCCTTCTCGAAAGGAAGCAAGGTCGGTGTCTTCGGCGGGGCCGGCACCGGGAAGACGGTCATTATCCAGGAACTCATTCGAAACATTGCCGCAGAGCATGGCGGCTTTGCCGTGTTTGCCGGTGTGGGCGAGCGGACGCGTGAGGGCAATGACCTATGGCTTGAGATGAAGGAATCGGGCGTTATCGAAAAGACAGCCTTCGTCTTTGGCCAGATGAATGAGCCGCCGGGCGCCCGTATGCGGGTAGCGCTCACCGGTCTCACCATGGCCGAGTACTTTCGCGATGAGGAAGGTCGAGATGTCCTCCTGTTCATCGATAATATTTTCCGCTTTGCTCAGGCCGCCTCCGAGGTCTCGGTGTTGCTCGGCCGCATGCCATCCGCGGTAGGCTACCAGCCGACGCTCGGTACCGACATGGGGACACTGGAAGAGCGGATCACCTCGACTACCAAGGGCTCGGTGACCTCGTTTCAGGCCGTCTACGTGCCCGCCGATGACTATACCGATCCAGCTCCAGCGACGGTGTTCGCCCATCTCGATGCCACGCTGGCCCTGGAGCGTTCCATCGTGGAGAAGGGCATCTTTCCCGCGGTCGATCCGCTCAATTCGACGTCGACTATTCTGGATCCTCGTGTGGTGGGTCAGGAGCACTATGACGTGGCGCGGGGCGTGCAGCGCGTGCTCCAGCGATACCGAGAGCTTCAGGACATTATCGCGATCCTCGGAATCGACGAACTGTCGGACGACGACAAGCTGACGGTGACCCGGGCGCGCAAGATCGAGCGTTTCCTGTCGCAGCCGATGTTCGTGGCTGAGAAGTTCACCGGAACGGCCGGCACCTACGTGTCGACGCGAGACACGGTGCGCGGCTTCAAGGAGATTCTCGACGGAAAGTGCGATGACATGAACGAGAGCGCGTTCCTCTACGTTGGCACTATCGAACAGGCTCGTGAGAAAGCCGAGAAGGGCTAGGCGGGAGCCGGTTTATGGCCACCATTCAACTCCAGGTTGTCACGCCCGAGCGCGTGGTGCTTGAGGAAGACGCTGACATCGTGATCGCGCGGGGGGCCGAGGGCGACCTTGGTATCTTGCACGGCCACGAACCGCTGGTCACGCCACTCGACGCCGGCGAGCTGATGTACCGCGCCGATGGCCAGGAGTATCACCTGGCGGTCGCGGGCGGGTTCCTCGAGGTCCGGCCGGATCGAGTCGTGGTGTTGGCCGATCTGGCTGAACGATCGGAAGAGATTGATCGCGCGGCAGCGGAAGAAGCGCGCGTGCGGGCCGAGGCTGCACTGCAGGAGCACCGCGGCACGGCGCTGGAGGCCGAGGCCGCCGCATCGTTGCAACGAGCTCTCCTGCGCTTGCGAGTATCCGAGCACCGCCGTCAGCGCGAGCGTCCCGGTCCCGGATCGGGGGGGTAAACTGCCAAAGCAAATCGGAATTGACCTGGGCACTGCAAACGTGCTGGTGTACGTACGCGGGCGAGGCATCGTCCTCAATGAGCCGTCCGTGGTAGCCGTGACTGATGACAACAAGATCGTCGCGGTCGGCGACGAGGCGCGTCAGATGTTGGGCAAGGCCCCGCCCAGTATCACGGTCGTGCGCCCGATGCGCGACGGCGTGATCGCCGACTACGTGCGTACGGAGGGAATGCTGCGCTACTTCATTCGGCGGGTCTGCGGCACGATGACCATGTTCCGCCCCGAAGTCATGATCTGCATCCCGGCCGGGATTACCAGTGTGGAGAAACGGGCCGTTCACGACGCCACGGTCCAGGCCGGAGCCAAACGAGCCTTCTTGATTGAGGAACCGATTGCTGCGGCGATCGGGGCCAATGTTCCGATCGCCGGCCCCACCGGCAACATGATCGTGGATATTGGCGGTGGCACGACCGAGGTAGCGGTAATCAGCTTGAACGACATCGTCATCAATCGCACGGTCCGAATCGGTGGCATGAAAATCGACGAGGTGATCGCCAATCATATCCGACGGAAGTATGGTCTGATGATCGGTGACGCCACGGCTGAAGAGGTAAAGATTCAAGTCGCCAGCGCGTTGCCACTCGACGACGAGCTAACCATGGACGTTCGCGGTCGCGACCAGGTAACTGGCCTGCCGAAGTCGATCCCAGTCCGGACCAACGAGATCGTGGAAGCCATCGCGGACCCGCTGACCAGCATTGTGGACGCGGTGCGCGCGGTGCTGGAAGAGACTCCGCCCGAATTGGCATCGGACATCATGGATCGGGGAATGGTGATGACGGGTGGCGGGTCGCTACTGAGGAATATTGACCAGCTCTTGACCAGGGTTACCGAAGTGCCCTGCCACGTGGCCGAGTTTCCGCTCTACTGTGTGGCGCTCGGCACCGGCAAGGCGCTCGAGAACTACCACATCATGAAGCGGCACCTGGCCTGAAGATCGGCAGTTCGCGCGAATACTTATATGTCGCTCACGTCGCTCGGTTCGGGTCCATGCGCAAGAAACCGTTTGACACGCCGCTCGAGATCCCGTCGCGGCAGCAAAACTCTCCTTCCACAGGTTGTGCAATGCACACCAATGTCCGCGCCGAGGCGGACCACATCCCACTGGTAGCCGCCACATGGGTGCGGCTTACGTAACTGCACGCGATCACCGAGCCGGAACTCGACAATCATTGGATCGTCTCCACGGTCTGGGCCGCGAGGGAGCGTGCGGCATGGGCGGCGGCGAGCGCATACTCCGTCGAACTGGAAGCGAAGATCACCTGACGGGATACGGAAACCAGCGCGTTTTGTCCGGATCCATTCCCACCGGCGTCAATCGCTTCCCGTGCCGAGGCGCCCTGGGCGCCAACGCCCGGCATCAGGAGTATCACGTCTTCACCTAACTCCCTGACAGCGCGAAGCGCCGTCGGCTGTGTCGCGCCGACCACCAGGCCGACGTCGGCCGACGCTTCCAATGCCAACGCCTCCCGCGCAACGCGTAGGAACAGCGGTTCTCCCCCTACCTGCAACCCCTGGAGATCAGCTGATCCGGGGTTTGAGGTCCGGCACAATACGAACACGCCTTTTCCCTTCTGCGACAGGAAGGGGCGCAGAGAGTCCCAACCCAGATATGGGCTCACCGTGACCGCATCGAAGTCGAGATGACTGAGAATCGCATCCGCGTAGGCGGCGGCACTGTTTGCGATGTCGCCGCGCTTCGCGTCGGCGATCACCGGCAGTGTGGTTGGTATCGCGCCGCGAACATCTTCCAGAGCCGCCCAGCCGTCTCGCCCCAACGCTTCAAAGAAGGCAAAGTTGATCTTGAAGCACGCCGCTGATTCCGCCGTGGCCTCAATGATGTTCCGGCAAAAGTCGGTGATGCCAGGGGCGGTGGCGGGGACGGACGGCGGCAGCTTTGCTGGGTCCGGGTCCAGACCAACGCACAACCAGGACCGGCAGCGCTCCGCTCGGCTCCGCAGCCTGGAGGAGAAGGAGCCGATTTGGTCTTTCGTAGCTAAATCAGTTACCATAACAATGCGTGGCCTTCATTGTTGATGTCGTGTAATCGGCGGTAAGGTTTCTTCCCCGCTCTGTTGGAGACGCTTGACTCATACTCTCCCCTGTGTTACTCTAAAGGTTCGCCGCACACGATAGCACTTGCCTCTAGGCAAGTGCTTCTGCCCGTTTATTGCCACCCGCATGTTGGTTCCCGGTAAGGAGTCTGAATGGCTGTACAAGTCTCTGGAGACAGGCGTGTCTCATTTGCCCGCTTCGCGGAAGTTCTGCCGTTACCTAATCTTATCCAGATGCAACTGGATTCGTTTCGGTGGTTTCAGCGAGACGGGATTAAAGAACTGTTTGAGGAAATATCCCCTATTACCGACTTCGCCGGCAAGATGTCCCTTGAGTTCATCGTGCCGGACGAGCCGTTTGGTCGTCCAAAGTATACCGAAGCGGATTGCCGTCTGCGTGATATGACCTTTTCGGCGCCACTCTCGGTGAAAGCGCGACTGGTAAAGAAGGTGACAGCGGAAGGCGAGCCGCTGGGTGAGATTACCGAACAGGAAGTGTTCATGGGCGATTTCCCGCTCATGACGGAACAGGGCACGTTCATCATCAACGGCGCCGAGCGAGTGGTGGTCAGCCAGTTGGTCCGCTCTCCGGGGGCGTACTTCACCAAGGAAGAAGACCCTTCATCAGGCCGGACCATGTGGGGAGCCAAGCTGATCCCAAATCGGGGCGCCTGGCTCGAGTTTGAGACGAGCAACCGTAACGTGCTGACGGTAAAAGTTGACCGAAAGCGAAAAATCCCGGTTAGCACCCTGCTACGGGCCGTCGGGTTCGGCACCGATGAAGAGTTGCACGAGATATTTGCGGACGTTGATACCGATACCAGTCACCCGTACCTGCAAGCCACGCTCGAGCGTGATCCCACCCATTCGCAGGACGAAGGTCTGGTGGAAATGTACAAGAAGCTGCGTCCTGGTGATCCGCCTACCCTGGAGAACGCGCGCAGCTTGATTAATTCCCTGTTCTTTAACGATCGTCGGTACAGCCTCAATCGCGTTGGCCGCTACAAGCTGAATAAGCGTCTGCGGGTAGGCGATGAGTCAGGACCGCAGATCCTTACCAAGGAAGACCTGGCGCGGATCGTCCACGAAATGATTCGGCTCAACAATGGACAGGGCAGGCCGGACGACATTGACCATCTGGGCAACCGGCGGGTGCGGGCGGTGGGCGAGCTGCTGCAAAACCAGTTCCGAATCGGCTTGCTCCGCATGGAGCGTGTCGTCAAAGAACGCATGACCATTCAGGACGTCGAATCGGCCAAGCCAAACGCGCTGATTAACATCCGCCCAGTGGTGGCTGCGATGAAGGAATTCTTCGGTGGTAGCCAGTTATCCCAATTTATGGGACAGACCAACCCGCTCGACGAGTTGACTCATAAGCGGCGCCTCAGCGCTCTAGGACCGGGCGGACTGTCGCGCGAGCGCGCGGGATTCGACGTACGCGACGTCCACCACTCTCACTACGGTCGCATCTGCCCGATCGAGACTCCAGAAGGCCCGAACATTGGCCTGATCGGGTCGCTTGCAACCTACGCGAGGACCAACGCCTACGGGTTCATCGAGACACCGTATCGTAAAGTTCACAACACGGTGCCGGTCGATTCGACCACGCTGGTGGGGCGAACACTCCGTGAGGACATGCTCGACGGCGGTGGGGACGTGCTCGCTACGGCCGGGACTCGCGTTGACGAGGGCCTGGTTGAACGCTTTCGCACTGCCGGTGTGGACGACATCGCGGTGCGACCGTTCGCTTCAAGCCAGATCATCTACCTCACCGCTGACGAGGAAGAGGACTTCGCGATTGCCCAGGCGAACGCCGTATTGAACGACTCAGACGAATTTATGGAGGAGCGGGTATCGGTTCGGTACGGGGAAGGCTTCGAGATGGAGCCGCCACGACTCGTCAGCTACATGGACGTGTCGCCCCGCCAGTTGGTAAGTGTGGCGACGGCGCTCATTCCGTTCCTCGAGCATGACGACGCGAACCGCGCCCTGATGGGCTCCAACATGCAGCGCCAGGCTGTTCCATTGCTTCGCCCGGAGTCGCCGTACGTCGGGACCGGTACCGAGCGTCGCGCCGCGTATGATTCGGGTCAACTGGTGCTGGCTACCAGCGATGGCGTCATCAGCAGCGTCACTGGGCGAGAGATCGTCATCACCGACGACACAGATGGCAAGGCTGAGCATCGTTACGCCCTGCGCAAGTTTGTCCGATCGAATCAGGGCACAACGATAAACCAGCGGCCGATCGTTGACAAAGGACAGCGTGTACGCAAAGGTGATGTGCTGGCCGACAGCTCCTCAACCGAGCAGGGTGAATTGGCGCTGGGCCAGAATTGCCTAGTGGCCTTCATGCTCTGGGAGGGTGGCAATTACGAGGACGCGATCCTGATCAGCGAGAACCTCGTCATGCAGGACAAATTCACCTCGATCCATATGGAAAAGCATGAGGTCGACGCGCGCGACACCAAGCTTGGTCCCGAAGAGATTACTCGCGACATACCGAACGTCGGCGAGGAGGGATTGAAGAACCTCGATGACCGCGGCATCGTCTATCTGGGCGCCGAAGTGGAACCGGGAGACATCTTGGTTGGCAAGATCACGCCGAAAGGCGAAACCGAGCTGACCGCCGAGGAGCGTTTGCTGCGCGCCATCTTCGGGGAGAAGGCCCGAGAAGTGAAAGACACCTCACTCCGCGTTCCACAGGGCGAGCGCGGCAAAGTGGTGGACGTGAAGGTGTTTAGCCGCGAGGCCAGCGACGAGCTGCCGCCGGGTGTCAATCAATTGGTGCGGGTGGCCATTGCTCAGAAGCGGAAGATCTCCGAGGGGGACAAAATCGCGGGGCGTCATGGCAACAAGGGTGTTATCTCGAAAATTGTGCCCAAGGAGGATATGCCCTTCTTGCCGGACGGCAAGCCGGTCGAGATGATTCTCAATCCTCTCGGCGTCCCGTCGCGCATGAACATCGGGCAGGTGCTCGAAACACACCTCGGGTGGGCCGCCGCCGACCTTGGAGTGAAGGTGGCAACCCCGGTCTTCAATGGAGCGAGCGAGGGACAGATTGTGGAGGAGTTGGCCAAGGCCGGCCTTCCTGCCTCCGGCAAAATGGCCCTGTACGACGGTCGAACCGGCGACCGATTCGATCAGGAAATTACCGTTGGCCAGATTTACATGCTCAAGCTGTCCCACCTGGTCGAGGACAAGATTCATGCTCGGTCCACCGGCCCATACTCGTTGGTGACCCAGCAGCCGCTGGGCGGCAAGGCACAGTTCGGCGGCCAGCGCTTCGGCGAGATGGAAGTATGGGCCCTCGAGGCGTATGGGGCCGCACACATTCTGCAGGAGTTGTTGACGGTTAAATCCGACGACGTTATCGGCCGCGTGAAGACCTATGAGGCCATCGTGAAGGGTGAGAGCATCCTCGAACCAGGCGTCCCGGAGTCATTCAAGGTGTTGGTGAAGGAACTGCAGAGCCTGGCCCTGTCGGTCGAAGTCCTGAACGAGGATGAAGAGGAAGTTCACTTTGCCGACGAGGCCGGCCTGGACCAGATACCGAGCCTTGATGTCAACATCACCGGGTTCGAAAAAGGCGACTAAGATCCACGACCTGTCGGCGCCCCGTGAGCCGGCGACGCTGTCGTCCGCCTCGGGACGCCGCACCATTTGTTCCACCTGGAGGGAACATTGTTAGAAGTAAACGACTTTAATGCAATTCGGATCAGTCTGGCTTCACCGGAGCAGATACGCGGCTGGTCCTATGGCGAAGTAACCAAGCCGGAGACGATCAATTACCGAACGCTCAAGCCGGAAAAAGACGGCCTGTTTTGCGAACGTATCTTCGGGCCCACCAAGGACTGGGAGTGCTACTGCGGTAAGTACAAACGTGTCCGCTATAAGGGCATTATTTGCGATAAGTGCGGCGTGGAAGTGGCTCGCGAGAAAGTCCGCCGCGAACGCATGGGCCATATCGAATTGGCCTCTCCGGTAAGCCACATCTGGTATTTCAAAGGCACTCCAAGCCGGTTGGGTTTACTGCTCGATGTTTCTCCGCGCAACCTGGAACGGATCCTCTACTTTGCTCTGTACATCGTTACGCGCGTGCATGAGGACGAAAAGCGCCGGGCGATCGACAAGATTCGAGCGGACGACGCCGAGCGCATCCAGGAAATTGAGAGCAGTGTCTCGGTGCGTGGTGAAGAGCTGGCAGTCTCGATGCACGAGGCGGGTATGCAGCGGGTCCAGGCGATTGCCGCGCTGGAACAACATCGCCTCGAGGCAATCAATGAGGTGATGGCAAGTGGCATCGACCTGCAGGCGGCAAATGCTCGGGTCGAAGAACTCGAGGGTCAGTACGAGCAGGAACGCCAGACGCTTGAGGCGCGGCACAGTGAGGATGCCGACAACGAGCAGCGTGTCGCAGACGCCGAACTGGCTCAGGTCTCGACCGGACTCGTTGATCAGATTGACGCGGTGCGGCAGGACACCCAGAAGCGCATTGAGGATGTCGAGTCGCTGAAGTTCATGACGCTCCTCAATGAGATGCAGTATCGGGACTTGAAGGAGCGCTACGGCTATCTCTTCGAGGCAGGCATGGGCGCTGAAGCAATTCGCGACATTATCCTGCAGTGCGACCTGGACGAGCTGGCGGTGGAGCTTCGCAACGAAATTCGTAACTCCAGCCAGTCGAGCCAGCGACGCAAGAAGGCCACCAAGCGCCTGCGCGTCGTGGAATCCTTCCGCAAGTCCGGCCAGCAACCGGAGTGGATGATCCTCACCGTGCTGCCGGTTATCCCACCCAACCTCCGCCCGATGGTGCAACTCGATGGCGGCCGTTTCGCCACCAGCGACCTCAACGACCTGTATCGGCGCGTTATTAACCGAAACAACCGGCTGAAGCGGCTGATTGAGTTGGGAGCGCCTGAAATCATCATTCGCAATGAAAAGCGAATGTTGCAGGAAGCCACCGATGCGTTGATCGACAATGGCCGTCGCGGTCGAGCGGTCAACGGTTCCGGGAATCACAAGCTCAAAAGCCTCTCGGACATGTTGAAGGGCAAGCAGGGTCGATTCCGTCAGAACCTGCTGGGCAAGCGCGTTGACTACTCGGGACGGTCCGTGATCGTGGTTGGCCCGGACCTACGCCTCAATCAGTGCGGGCTACCGAAGAAAATGGCGCTGGAACTGTTCAAGCCGTTTGTCATGCGCAAGCTAGTCGAACGGAACTTTGCCCATAACATCAAGAGCGCCAAACGCATTGTCGAGCGCGTTCGCCCTGAGGTTTGGGATGTACTGGAAGAGGTCATCAAAGACCACCCGGTGCTGCTGAACCGTGCACCCACGTTGCATAGGCTGGGCATTCAAGCCTTCGATGCGGTACTGGTCGAGGGCAGCGCCATCCAGATCCATCCGTTGGTGTGTACGGCATTCAACGCCGACTTCGATGGCGACCAAATGGCGGTGCACGTGCCGCTCTCCAAGGCGGCCCAAAAAGAGGCGCGCGAGCGCATGATGAGCTCGCATAACCTGCTGTCGCCGGCTAGCGGGGAACCAATCGTCAACCCGACCAAAGACATGGTGCTTGGCTGTTACTACCTGACGACGGAGAAAGAGGATGGTAAGGGCAGCGGGACCGTGTTCTCGTCCTTTGACGAGGCGCTGCAAACGTTCGAACTGGGCCGCATTGATCTGCACGCCAAAATCTTTGTCGGTATCCCGCAGCATCAACTAAACGGCGATCTGATTCAGACCACGGCCGGCATAGTCAGTCGGGACGACCTGCAACTGCTCCCAGGCAGCACAAAAGCCTGGGCCTTGCGGACGACCGTTGGTCGCGTCATTTTCAACGAAGCGCTCCCGGGGTCGATTCCCTACAAGAATCAGATTCAGGACAAGAGCACGCTGCGCGACGTGGTGGCCGAGGTGTATGCGATACACGGCCAGGACAAGACGGCCGAGGTGGCGGACGAGATCAAGCGCCTCGGCTTCAAGTACGCCACCCACTCCGGCATCACCATGAGCATCGCCGACATTACCATTCCGAAGCAGAAGCCGGCCATCATTGCATTGGCCGGGGAGGAAGTCCTCCGGGTGCAGGAGCAGTATGAAGAGGGGCTGATCACGGAGGACGAACGCTACCGCAAGGCGGTGGACGTCTGGACCCAGGCTAGCCAGGAAGTTGAAGCAGCAGTGACTACCTCGCTTGATCCGCTCGGTCCGATTTACATGATGTCGGTGTCTGGGGCGGCCAAGGGCGGATTTACCCAGGTCCGTCAGATTGCCGGCATGCGTGGCCTCATGGCAGACCCATCCGGCAAGATCATCGATCTGCCGATTCTGTCGAATTTCCGTGAAGGCCTCACGGTGCTCGAGTACTTCATCTCGACCCATGGCGCTCGTAAGGGACTGGCAGACACCGCGCTCCGCACGGCGGAGTCTGGATACCTGACCCGCCGGCTGATCGATGTGGCCCAGGATGTCATCATCCGCGAGCAGGACTGTGGCGCCACGGCGGGCGTTGTGCTGCGCGACCGATCACAGTCGGACGGCATCTTGCAGCCGGTGGCTCTGCGTGCGATCGGACGATGGACGGCGGAGCCGTTCTTCGACCCGGACACCGGAACCCTGGTTATCGACGCCAATCTTCCAATCGATCAGCGCACCGCAAACGAGATCGAGGCGGCCATGACCAAGCGCCCGGAAACCACGCTCCTGGTGCGATCGCCTTTGACCTGCGTGGCCAAGATGGGCATTTGTCAGCATTGCTATGGCTGGAGCCTGGCGACCGGTTTGCTGGTGGAGATGGGTGAAGCTGTGGGCATCATCGCCGCCCAATCGATTGGCGAGCCTGGCACGCAGCTCACCATGCGTACCTTCCATACTGGAGGTGTCGCTGGTTCCGATATTACCCAGGGTTTGCCCCGTGTTGAAGAGTTGTTCGAAGCCCGTGTGCCAAAGGAAGTTTCGACCATCTCGGAAATCGACGGCATGGTGCGAATCGAGCGGGACGACAACGAGCAGCGCATCATCGTCGCCTCCACCGAGGAGGAAGCCACCGAGCGACATACCTTAAAGGCCGGCTATGCCCTGGCAGTTGCCAGCGGCGAGCTGGTCCAACCAGGTACGGTGCTGGCTCGTCAGGCCAAACGCACCAAGAAGCAGGAGATTGGCGAGGACATTGTGGCCACCACCGCCGGCATGGTGAGCGAGCGCGATGGCCAACTGCTCATTGCTCCAGAGCCGCTTGAGGTGCGGACTTATACCGTCCCAGCCCTGGCGCGAGTCAAGGTGCAGGACGGACAGTATGTCATGGCCGGTACGCCGCTGACCGATGGCGCGTCGAACCCGCAAGACATTCTGCGTGTTATGGGTCGCGAGCCGGTCCAACTTTTCCTGGTGGACGAAGTGCAAAAGGTGTATCGCACCCAGGGTGTGAACATCAACGACAAGCACATCGAAGTCATCGTCCGGCAGATGCTGCGCAAGGTGCGAGTCGACACTCCTGGCGACACTGAGATGCTTCCCGGCGAGCTGGTCGACCGCTTCAAGTACGAGGGCATCAATGCCGCGGTCCTGGCTCAGGGCGGCGAACCCGCCACAGCGACGACCGTGTTGCTCGGCGTCACCAAGGCTAGCTTGACCACCGACAGCTTCCTGGCAGCCGCGTCCTTCCAGGACACGACCAAAATCCTGACGGATGCCGCCATAGCGGGGCAGGTCGATCGGCTGGTTGGACTGAAGGAGAACGTCATTATTGGCAAACTGATCCCCGCCGGCACGGGATTGCTGGCACGCGCCCAACAGCGAGAAGCGCTGTTCGCTCGCGAGGAAGACCTGCTTGGCCTCAATGGCTCAGGCGAGGATCTGACGCTGTCGACCTCCGGCGTGGACGGAATGGATCTACCCGCCGACGGGGACGGAGACCTGGTTGAGGTAGGCGCCACCGGAGCGGGCGTTGACCAAATCACCGTAGATTGATATACTGATAGAGCGCAGTTCCCGCAATCGGGGAACTGCGCTCAGTTCGTGATCGAGGAGAAGGATTTGCCGACGATCAGTCAGCTCGTACGCAAGGGGCGGGTGCCGGTCGAAAAGAAGTCGAAGGCGCCCGACCTGCAATATGCCTATAACACGCTGAAGCAGCGACGGTTGCGGCTCAAAGGCGCCCCGCAGAAGCGCGGAGTATGCACCCAGGTGCGTACTATCACCCCGAGGAAGCCGAACTCGGCACTTCGAAAAATCTGCAGGGTGCGCCTGAGCAATAATCGCGAGGTAACAGCATACATACCCGGCGAGGGTCATAACCTTCAAGAGCACTCTGTGGTGCTGATTCGAGGGGGGCGCGTTAAGGATCTGCCAAGCGTTAAGTATCACGTCGTTCGAGGCACACTCGATGCCTCCGGCGTGGACAAGCGGAGGCAGGGACGATCTAAATACGGGGCCAAGCGTCCTAAAGGCAGTTGATACCCAGGCTCTATAGCTTGCGGTCAACAAGTTAATCATCGTTGAGGCACTGCCAGGCGTCGCACATATTTATGGCAGTGCCTTAACATTTGTCAATCACATATCGGACCGAGCCGGCTGCGAGGGCCGGCCCTCTTCACCAAGTAATCACTGTACTGACTAGCGAACAGAGGAGAAACAAGTGCCAAGGCGAGCAAAGGTATCGCGACGGATTATTACTCCTGATCCGAAGTACCGCAGCCGCACTGTTGCCAAATTTGTCAACAACCTGATGCACGACGGCAAGAAGAGCGTCGCGCTATCGGTGTTCTACGACGCTCTGTCCATCGTTGAGGAGCGCGGTCGAGGCGGCGCCATCGATGCCTTTGAACTGGCCCTCAGGAACGCAACCCCGGTGCTGGAGGTCAAACCCCGCCGGGTGGGTGGCTCGACCTATCAGGTCCCGGTTGAAATCCGGGGCGACCGCCGGCGAGCTCTTGCGATGAGATGGCTCATTACCTCCGCCCGTCGACGGGCGGGAAAATCCATGGCTGAAAAGCTGGCGAATGAATTGCTCGACGCTTCTCAAAACGTCGGCCAAACTATCAAGAAAAAGGAGGACACACACCGCATGGCCGAGGCCAACCGGGCGTTCGCACACTACCGGTTCTAGCCTCCCAGCGTTCCTTTGGAATGCGTGGCGCCGCGGCGTGCCGTCACACGTTATGGTACAAAACAACTCTCTCGAAAAGACCCGAAATATTGGCATTATCGCGCACATCGACGCCGGGAAGACGACAACGACGGAGCGCATTCTTTTCTATACCCGAAAGATTCACAAGGTCGGCGAGGTCCATGAGGGCGGCGCCACCATGGACTGGATGGCCCAGGAGCGCGAGCGCGGCATCACGATTACCTCCGCTGCCACGACCTCGTTCTGGAAGGATCACACCATCAACATCATCGACACGCCGGGACACGTCGACTTCACCGTGGAAGTCGAACGGTCGCTGCGCGTGCTCGATGGCGGCGTTGTGGTTCTCGATGCCGTGGCCGGCGTCGAGCCGCAATCCGAGACCGTGTGGCGGCAGGCTGATAAGTATCGAGTACCGCGTTTCGTCTTTGTCAACAAGATGGACCGCATCGGCGCTAATTTCGAACGCTGCGTCGACATGATTGAGGATCGACTGGGCGCACATGCTATCGTTCTCCAGCTTCCAATCGGTAGCCAGAGCGAGTTTGTCGGCATGGTCGACGTGATCAACATGCGCGGGATCACCTACGCGGATGATCTGGGCACGCAGGTGGATGACACCGAGATTCCGGCTGACATGGTAGCGGCGGCGGACCAGGCGCGCGAGAAGCTGTTCGAGCAGTTGTCTCTGGTCGATGACGAATTCGAGCTGGCCTATCTCGCGCATATGGACGGCGAGGCCATCACCGTCGACCAGATCCGCGCGGCACTCCGCCGGGCGACGATTGCCAATAAGGCGGTACCCGTGTTGTGTGGCTCCTCGTTGCGCAATAAAGGCGTGCAGTCGATGCTGGACGCGGTGATCGAGTATCTGCCGTCTCCGCTCGACATCCCGGCCGTGACAGGAATCAACCCACGGACGGACGCCGAGGAAACTCGTGCGGCCGAGGCGAGTGAGCCGTTTGCCGGTCTGGCCTTCAAAATTGTCTCAGACCCATACGTGGGCCGATTGGCCTACTGCCGGATCTACTCGGGCAAGATGACATCGGGCTCCTACATCTATAACTCGAAGAAGGACATTCGCGAGCGCGTAGGGCGCCTCCTGCGCATGCACGCCAATCATCGCGAAGACATTACGGAGGCTTCGGCCGGCGATATCGTGGCGATTGTGGGGTTGAAAAACACCTTCACCGGCGATACCGTTTGTGACCCGGATCACCCCATAGTGCTTGAGTCCATCGTCTTTCCCGAGCCGGTTATTTCAGTAGCCGTCGAGCCCAAGACCAAGGCGGATACGGACAAGATGTCCGAGGCGTTGGTCAAACTAGCCGAAGAAGATCCAACCTTCCGTATGCGGAACGACCAGGACACGGCACAGACGATTATCTCAGGGATGGGCGAGCTTCATCTGGAGATCATCGTCGACCGCATGCTGCGTGAGTTCAAAGTGCAAGCCAACGTTGGTCGTCCGCAGGTCGCGTACAAGGAAACGATTACGCGCAGTGCCAAGGCGGAAGGTCGGTTTGTGCGTCAGACCGGTGGGAAAGGTCAGTTCGGCGACGTGTGGGTCGAGCTGGAGCCGGCGGAGCCCGGAACGGGCTTTGAATTCGTCAATAAAATAGTCGGCGGCTCGATACCCCGCGAGTACATCAATCCGACCGAGGCGGGCATCAAAGAGGCCATGGAGGGCGGCGTCATTGCTGGCTACCCGGTCATCGACGTGCGGGCTATCTTGTACGACGGTTCGTACCACGATGTTGACTCCTCAGAAATGGCCTTCAAAATTGCCGGTTCCATGGCGTTCAAGGCGGCGGCGGAAAAAGCGGGGCCGGCGCTGTTGGAGCCAATCATGCGAGTCGAAGTGACCACCCCAGAGAACTTTATGGGCTCGGTAATTGGCGACTTGAACAAGCGGCGGGGCCGTGTTGAGGCAACTGAGCAGCGAGGCAATGTTCACGTCGTGCGCGCTGTTGTTCCTCTCTCTGAGATGTTCGGCTACGCCACCACCGTGCGGTCCATGTCGGAAGGACGAGCTTCCTACAGCATGGAGCCCTCGCACTACGAGCAGGTTCCCGCCAGCATCGCGGAAGAGATTAAGAAGAAAAACCGAGCAGAACCCGAGGCGGCCGGCAGCCGAAGATAATCGCACTTGCGGCCTAAAGCGGTCGCGTTAGGAAAGAGGACGAGAAGGAATGGCGAAGCAGAAGTTTGAGCGGACCAAGCCCCACGTCAACGTGGGAACCATTGGGCATATCGACCATGGCAAGACGACGTTGACGGCAGCCATCACCAAAGTGCTGTCCGACCAGGGGCTGGCCGAGAAACGGGACTTCGACTCGATCGACAACGCGC
>JAABUH010000932.1_pt1 | contig 37112 bp, 46 predicted proteins | sample 5559121 | NCBI WGS metagenome assembly JAABUH01 (sample SAMN10711871, study PRJNA513364) | rock metagenome | isolation source: Antarctica rocks | place: Antarctica: Victoria Land, Battleship Promontory nord | collected 2015-12-28
GGGGTGGGTTTGGTGGAAGAGGGGGTTACGGTGGTCAGAGGGGGTTTAGTAATGGGAATGGGGTTGGAGGGGGATATCGAGGTGGGCGGGGACGAGGGAATGGGCATGTTACGCCGCAGTGAGAGAGTAAAGGAAGACACATCATGAACCTATGTATTCACGAGTACCCATTCCGTAGGTGGTGACAAACCCTCCAGTAGATGATCGACGACCAAACGGCATGTCGCCCAGTCTAACCCAAATTTAGCGACCAAGCTGGATGCCGTCTAGTCTAATCTAAAACAAAGGTCGTCCCAAAGTCCGTGACCAAACCAGATCAATCGCCTTTTGAACCCAACCTTCCAACCCCGGTTTCCCCCTCCAAAACTCCAACCAGCCAGCAGCCATCCCACAACCAAGTACGACCCCACCCAAAACCTGTGGAGGTGTATGATAGCCCAATTCAACCCTACTCCACAATCCACCTATCCAATACCCTATCAATCCGAGTTCCGCTAACCATACTGGGAAGGGTAGGAAGGGAAAGTGTTTTGAATCAAGGGAAGGGATTAAAGGGATGAGGTAGGTTGCGTAGAATGATAATGCTGTGGAGTGGGTTGAGGGCATACCGTAGGTATGTTTCGGTCGGATTGGGGATGGTTTTGATTGGGTCGGTGAGGGAGGTGGATGTGGACGTGGGGAACGGATTAGGTGTTTGATTGTTTTGGCTGAGAGTGATAAAATCAGCTTAACGAAATACTTTGAAAAAATAACCCTATCGGTGAGCAGGAGATGACGAGAAGGATTGGGTCTGTATAGAGAGCAGAAGGAAAAAAGAAGCAGGAAGTGAAGTAGGGGCGAACCTAGGGCGACACACAAACAGAGTAACCGATGAGGGGTTCAGTTTGGAGGACGTACCGGTAAGTGAAGAGAGGAGAGCACCTGTTGAGAACCAGAGGACGTGAGCGTTATGGGTGTAGAGGAGGGCGAAGCCTGTTGTCGCGGTGACGAATATGTGTGTCTGAGAGATCATCAGTAAGATAAAGTATCAGCCTGAATAGCAGCGATGCGTTGTCGTGCGGTTGAGGTGAAGTGAGGGATAAAGCCGCTTACATGATCGAAGAGGTAGAGGAGGAAGGAGGGGTAGTCGGATGGTGAGTGAAGGTTGAGTATACCCATGTGGTTTTGATTTTCGGACAGCCTTGAGGGTGAGGTAGGGTAGAGGTCGATCTATGCATTGAGGCTGCCCTCATAAACGTCGGGAAGACTCGGGAAAGCGATTTGAAAAGTGGGGGTGGTTAAGGTATCTGTTACTTTTGGGTTAGACAACCTCCCATCTTAAGCTTGAACTTTCGACTTTCACCAGCTTGACAACCCTCTAAACCCAACTCGATTTCTTGTTTCTCTACCTTATGTGACCCAAGAATCACCCCAGAGGCTTCCCTACCGCCTGAGTCACCAAGCGAAAACTCCACCGAATCGATCTACACTCAATCCTCCGTTCAACTCACTCACCACCCCCGACCCGATGACAGGCCGAGCTTGCCAGAACGCAAGAGACGAGTTGATAGCCTGTCTCCTCCGATCAGACTGGTAAGCTCCAAGCTTCATTCCCTAGCCTCCCAAAAGGTTCTCTTCCAACAAACCCCCCAGAACCAGACTCAGATCCACTCTTGGTCCATCTGGTCGTACCATCCAATCAGTCTGACCCGTGTTTGCTTTCCTTTCCGGATCTGTCTGCATTCCTTTGAGCGCTATCACTGATACTGATCGATCGTTTTGATTCAGCGTCCTGAAGACCGGGAAAACACCTGGAGAATGTATACGATCACCTGATGAGTTACCTTTACAATGTCAACACCTCATCTCGAGTTATGCGGATTGTAAGAAAGGGATGGTGAGTCCGATGTTCATCTTACCCACTCTGTTAGTCTTTTCTCCCTTCAACGACTTCCTTTCTCAGGATCAGATCATGTGACGACCAATAATACCTCCCCGCTTTGTTTCTCTTCGTTCAAAGAGCCACCCGTTTTCATCCGCTGCATTGGCTTGCATTGACACTGATACCCCGCTTCACTTCCAGCTCGATATGCGACGCCGGTTTCGAGGGAATCATTTGAGTGATAAGGATGTGAAGAGTGATCGAGGGAGTGGGACGATCGGGGTGTTGGATATCGGGCCGGAGACGGGTGAGAACAGATGATACCAAAGGGTGGGCGGGATTACCAGGCTGGGGACGAGGAACAGAGGGACGGCATGTTGGTTCCTCGAATGGCATAGCAAAACATACGGTATCAACAGTCATATCTCATCGTGCTGGGTATCCCTGGCTTCTAAGTATCAACTCCTCAGATGTCTCCGGTGTTCTTTGCTGGTATGAAGAAGGTCAGGACCCCGCCGGCTTCGTTAATCTCGCCTGCAAGCATTACGACCCCTTGGTTAGCAACTGCTGCTACAGCGGGACGGACATCTCGCTCACCTATGTAGACGTATGCAATAACACAATGGTTCTCGCAAATGCCTTCGGAAACGTTCAGCTCTAGCTATTGAGGCGACTCGTAACGGTAATAACGAGTGCCAATCAAATATGCGAGCTCACAGGCGATGGTCACCCCTCCGACTAGATGACTTGTGAGGAATTTGAGCAGACCTCCGATCGAGACGAACGTTGAGAACATCTTGTTCCTCGGCGGTGGCTCTCCGTCACCGTCCTGATCGGCTATGCGCATACGTTATCTACTTTTCTGGCCAAAGTACCTCCTCTTCGAGGGGTGCTGGTGCTGGCTAAAAGGATAGCTACTTACCCGTTGACTGCGGGATGTGAAGCTCCTTCCAAGTTGTAGTCAGATTCACCCGCCCACTCCTATCCTTCACAACGAGTTCCATCGTTCCTTCCTGTGCATTCGGATCAGCGAGGGGAGGACAATCGTCATCAGTAGCGCAAGCAATACGTGGCAATATCGACTCACCAGGTTCGCAGACATCGTTACATCATCCGCAATATGGCTCAACCTCGAGACGATATTCCTCAGCTCGCCAAGATTGGGCAGGACGAAGTGAATCTGGATTCAATCAGCGGACGTCAAGGTCAAGGAGGTGCTCACGTCAGGTGGTGGACAGAGCGGTTCGTTGAGCTCGGACTGCCGTCGAAGCGATAAGACATGCACGAGGACTTGATGTGAGATGGTCATTGGTTTATGATTGTTACTCTGATCGTGATAGAGTCAGCTTCTCCTCCCGAGAGGAACAGCAAAGCCCTGTCGCTCAGCAGTTGAAGGTCACAGCTCACCTCGCCTCGGATCTCAAAAGCCCATACCGCCTGTGAAAACTTCTTATTCAATCTCAAAGTGACCTCAGCATTGGTAATGGTAGTGGCGTTTCGAGACGCATCGGTCGCACTGCCAGCTACAAGAACAGGATCAGCTAGGTTATCCCCAGCATGGAACTTCGGAACCAGCTTTAATATGGCTGTAGAAGCGAGACTCGCCGGAATTGTCCGCGCTTTTCAGCACTTTGAGCAGAGAATCCAGGTTGACCTCGAGCCAGATCTCGTTATCACTATTTGATTCGATCCTAAAGCCCGCGAAGAGCGTTGTCTGTATGACCGCCATCGTATAAGCGGTCGATCCAATTTCGAGCTGGGCTGACGCACTACTTTCACCTGTCTGGATGTTCCCAATATCAGCTTCAGGTTTAGACGTGGGCGGATCGCATTGGGGTTTACCAAGGCCCACTCCACGACCGCATAGTAGCTGGTGGAGGCACATGAGGTGGAACTCACGACCAGACCTGAACTCCATCCCTTCCTTCATTTCCCGGTACTATGAAGTGAACCTTCTCTGGCGAAAGGCGGACGACACATTGTCGAGCGAGTGCAGAGAGGGAACGGACGATCTCTGCGACAATACGATATGTTATCATCAACTCGTGCCCGCGACGATGACGTACATCAAATAAATAGGATGATCAAGTCGGGAAGACAACGAGCTGTACGCACTGTGCATGAGAGGGACGTTTGAGATTTGGGTCCGGAACCGCATGATCTCAAGGCATGAGGGTACGGCGAGAACCTCGGCCACCCTGAGCCAGAAGCTCCTCCAACGTTTACCCCGGTATTGATGCTCGTCTTGAGGAAAATATATGGTAGGAATCGATGCGGAAAAAGAGATTCGCAAGTCAGAAGCTTTCACAACCCCTGTACGCTGAGTGATTTCCCTCCACCTTCCCACGGCTGTCTTCCTCTGGTATGAGCTGCTGGTCTCCAATCTCGGCAATTCCTCTAGTGGCATCAGAAACGCGACCCGAAGCGGTGCCCAGCTGCCTTTGCGTCACATTTCTCGCACAATAGCTACTTCACTACCCATCAGCTTTGCCTATTCTTTGATTCACCTTTCACGGCACCTGCTTCGTCACAGAGATTGACTTCTCTCAATCATCCGTCATGTACGTGATCAAGTCCTTCCGGCCTCGCCGCCATTGCTTCCCTCGGCTGATAGGCTGATATGTTGCAGGTCCTCCGAACCTTATGACCCATATATCCCATCGGGCTCACGACCGGGTGCTGCAGCTGGAGCACCTGCTCAAGCTCAGGGTGGGCAGCAGAGTAAGAAGGTTCGGAAGTCACCGAGATATCCCAGTTGATAGATCGCTGATGATGGGGTCATCTTTTCTCCTTGTATTCTTTGCCGCGACCTACGCCATCATCTCGCCATGCGCTCAAATGTCAACGGTACTCGTTTCACTCGCTATGGAAATTCACTCGCTGTTTCTGCTCTGATGTGACCTTGTATTACTCCATGGCCGATATTTCTCGTCTCTCAGATCGCAGCCATCCAAGAGCAGATCGACAGGTCAGTTGCAGCTTCACCAGGATCTCCCGGTAGCCTGACTGGTCATTGCTGAGAACCCCCTCCTAGTACCGTCAATGTCATGCATGAGAACATTACGAAGGTCAGAACCGACCCACTCACACGTCAACGACAATGCTGAGATGGGATATAGGTCGCGGAGAGGGGAGAGAGATTGGATGCGTTGCAGGATAAGACCGGTGAGTCGAGCGCTTTCGGCGAGTAGCCGTTGTGAGAGACGGTGTACGGAGCGGTAGTGTGTAGAAGAAGGTCAGGAGTCGAGAAGCTGAGTAGCACTGGGTCTGGGCGGATGATTTACGCATCCGCCATCCGCTTGCGGACCTTGCTCGTCATCCGGGGTGTGTTCTCGGGACATCGCTGACCTATCTGTTATCCTCAGACACCCTCGCCGTCTCCGCTCAGGGATTCCGACGAGGTGCCAACCGAGTCCGAAAGCAGATGTGGTGAGTCTGCATGAGATTCTAATGAACGTGAGCTGATCTCTTGATCCTTCTTCGATTCCTTTTTCTTAATCCACCAACGTCATTCGACTCCTGCTCATCTGTCAATGAATTCGCCCTTCCCTCCTTCCCTTGTCTTCCTCACGCCTCGCTCGCTCGCTACGCTCGCTTCGCCTACAGGTGGAAAGATATGAAAATGCGCGTCGTCATCGGCTTCGGTCTAGCCGTGCTCATCATCATCATCATCGTCCCCATCGTTAAGGCGTGAGTCAATCCGAGCTGCTGTTTTGGTGTCTTGCTGATCAGGACGAACGGAGCAGCATTCAGAAGAAGAACAACACCTCAGGAGGATGATACTTGGAGGGGTTTTGCGCAGGGCTTTCAGATACCCATTTTATACAGGTGCTGAGGGAGATGATGTATACCTGAGGACTTGGGCGGACGGACTATGAGCCTGATGGTTTCTTTTTTCGTTGACCGTTTGTGAAGCCCGTCGAATCTGCTGAAGAAGCGCCTTGGGAGGTGTCGCATGCTGTTGCGGAATATCCGGGAGCTATCATCGAGGGATAAGTATATAAGGAGCTGACGAGTGAAAGTGAGGTTGCGGTGATAAAAGGGATTTATGGTAATACTCAGGAAGCGGGGGGATCCTGTAGACACGGATAATACTCGTGAACGAGGTATCGGGTTTGACGTATCTTTGAAAGGCATTCGCGTTCGAGCGAGATGGATCAAGGCTTGGATTCTAAAGTGCGTATATACTGAGTGAAACACTTGTAGTGTTGATTGAGATCATCTCCATATCGATGAGATCGCTTTCGCTATGAGATTCGGTACCATGGCTTCGATGGTATCAGTTTCGAGCTCGGACCCCAAATGTGATTTCGATGGTTCCTTTTTTTCCTTCATCTTTCCGTTTTGGCATTTTCTGATTTCTAGTAACGACCACTTTCTATAAGCATCTACAGCTGCTGAATAACACTTTCATCGTTTTCGAGGGATTGTTCCGGCTGAGAACGTATAGCGGGAGTTAATGGATCGATTCGCATGATTGGAGGGGATGAAGTGGCAAAAACGGCCACCAATCTGTCGTCGAAAGTATATCCAGTCGAAGGGTCCAAGCTCGGGCATGAAGGCATTACAGACTCATAGATGTCGATAAGATGCAGCTGACATCTATTCATAGAGCTTACATATAATGATGGATTACCAGGTCAACCCTACTGCCTTTCACGGAAATGTATATCGTTCGAATAGCTTCTCGCTTAGTCCAATTCTCCTCTCGCAAACACCTCGTTACTTCAACATCCGCCTAGGAGTCTCCTTATGCATCCTCGGGGGAATGCCCGGATCCCTCTCCCACCTCCTCGTCCTCGGCATCGTCATACTCATAATCCTCCCACTTGCGTTCTTCATCTATCAGCTCGATCTTTGATTCGGTATATCCATCCTCGGCCCAATTATTCAGGACAGCCCAAGCTGCTTCCGGCAACTCTATCCCTCTTCCTGGCTCATTCCAAGCCCATGCCATGCCTGCTGCTTCGTATACTTGCAACAACACGTCTACAGGGACATGATGACCGTTGTAACCTGTCGGGTCTGATCAGCGTTACTCGTCGGTAATGGTGCAGGCGAGCTTCTGCTCGATTCCGTCCTCGAAGTGATACGGCTGGGCATCATAACCGATGAAATGGTCGATATCGATGATGATGTTACCTGTAAGCGGCATTTGACGTTCGTCACCATCCCACTGAGGTGAGGGAAGATATAATGTCTTGAATTTCGACCAGGAGAGGAGGCGGATGTGAACGAGGGTGCCCATCATGCCTGAGTAGGTTCGGATCAAGAGGTGAGCGTGGGGTTCACTCTCCCATTCCAGATGAGCGTTTCGGTCCGTCATGGTAAGCTGTTCATGAAACGATGCCGGGAAGGGTCGAAAATGGATTCGAGAAGTCGTGGCGTTCCCTCTAGGCCAGCGATGGACTGGCACCCAATCGGACACGTATCAGGCTTTGTCGAAAGTTCGGCCAAGTGCAAGGTATAAGGTGGAGTCGACAGACCTGAGTGCTTTGCGTTCATGATCGCGTCGATACGCTCGAGATTCGGCATTCTATGTAGTTTGACAAACTGGCACCGCTCAGTGCTATTGATATCATCATGTAAACCTCACTTCAAGGCGAAACATCGATTTCGCAAACAGAATACGCTCGGTCAGATGAGTCAAAAATTGAAAACCTGGATCGGGAAACTGGAAGTGTTGTACGAGAGGCTTCTCTCCGAAAATCTGCCAGACGAAATGTCACAGATTAGGATGATGACTCAGAGCTCGTGGACACCTGTAAGGCCGGACTTTGCCATTCGTCGGGTAACGATTGCGGTAGCAGCGATTCAGGGCTAGATGCAGGTAGTTTAAGTTCGGAGCGGACTGGAGTATCGATTCGATAAAGCTATTTACCAAATTGCCGTTCCTTCCACCGCATACAACGATTAGTCGATCGAGATGAGGGAAAGGGGATGCAGTTGGAAGCTTGATAAAGATGGAGTGATTCTGGTGATCGCTGCACTTGTCATTGCCGCACGAAGCGCTGTGCTCCTGAGTGTAAGGCCACCAGATGTCCTTCTCGACCAGGGATTCTTTTGATTCCGGGACAAAGCCGGGGTCGTGAATCCGAATACAACGCAGTGAGGGAGCGTTCCGAGTGAAAAGGTGAAGTGAACCCAACGGGGCTGCATTTGCGCCTTCCTGCAGGAGTTCGAGGTGTTTCAATTGCGGGAAGGATAACGCGCTTCGCTCCCAACGGGTGTACAAGCCGATGTCCTCTCCATCCCGCATTTCCAATCGCTCTAGTCGCTGGCAGGTGCTCTGGAGAGTGTCGGAGGATCGCGTCATCGATCTCTTTCATGAAGCGAAAGCGGAAGATCCGAATGTGATGGATTCGGTCATCCTTCTTTTCGACTAAGTCCTCGAGGAGAGTGGCCCGTCTAGCGATTTCGAGACGTCGAGAGAGTGCTGCATTCCCCTGCCAGTACTCAGTGCCGGGAAAGACGTTCTGTGCGAGCTCGCTTGGTTCGGCATGGAAGTCGGTGTTGCTGATGAGGGAACGCTCGCCATAATGAGGAGAAAGCATCAGGCTAACATGATTCCAAATTTGTACCTCGGCTGCTGGTCGGATGGTCTTGCAGGTCAAATCGAGTTGTCGAGCGGAGTTTAGATCGAGAAGAGAAGCGATGATCTCGTGGAGATCTTCAGGCAGGGAAGAAAGATTGTGTGGGCTTGCAGCTTGATTTGAAAATGGTTCGGTAGTGAGAGGTACTGATGGGTTGACGCTTGTAGTTGTAGCTGGTCTGGTGTGATGAGGAGATGAGTCGGGAATGATCACAGTCTGGTAGAAGTCAGTCCTGGTCCTCGGGGTACACGGAAGAGGCGGACAATGACGACGGAGGCTCACAGGTAGAGAAAAGTGAAATCTGATGATCCTTAATTCCCGCTATAAAGAGGAAGCCTCCAACGATTGGCAGGAAAACGGTATCTCCAGTATTGTGATTGAATATGGGGCTTATGAAGTGATTGAAAAGTAATAAAGCGTGAGAAAATAATCGAAGGAGCAGGATGAAAGAGAAAGAGAAAAATCAAGAGAGAAGAGGGAAAAGAACCATCAAACCACTTGAAGGGTCCGAGCTCGATGCGGCTTACCAAATTTGATGATCAACACGATCTCAGTGATATGGGGGATGATAAGAGTGATTTCGCTTTGTACGGTATCAACCTTGACGTTGGTTGATACAGTATATGCGGCTCTACGACTCAAGTCGTTCGGATATCCTGAAGAATCCACGCTTGAACGCGCCTGCCTTTCGAAATGACGTACCAACCGCCGTCCGATAACTTACACCTCATACCACGACATCTTGTCACCTATACCATCCGTGTCCAAAGCCTTCCCTGCTTCCTCGGCGCTGATACTCTCTCATGTAAGTCATCACAGGCGTGTAGAAGTAAGTATGAAGTTGACACACTTGTATATACAGAACATGCATATGATTTGAGCCGATATAAACATGATAAACTACCAGATCGACGCTGCTGGCATTCAGGGAAGTCAACATCTTCGAACAGCTCCCCGTTTGGATCCCCTCAGTGAGACACCTCGCCTTCTCCATCAGTCTTTCTACGCTCCCCCTTGACGTCTTCGGCAGGATGGTAAGGTCAATCCACATCTAATTCCCCCTCGGATCCTTCCTCCTCCTCCTCCTCCTCCTCCTCCTCCTCCTCTGGCGTATGCACCGTCAATCCCGCCATTACGTTCATCATACCCACGATAAGGTCTCCCGTCGCCGGATCGATCACTATCTGAAGGTCACCGTGTGCTGCAGCGGGACTGTAGCTCGTCTCGACCTTCGATCCGGGATACCCCTCGGCAGCCCAATTGTTCAGCACCGCACAAGCTGCATCCGGGAGCTCCATGTCCCTCTTTGTTTCCATCCAGTCCCAAGCCATCCCCGCAGCCTCGTATATTCACATCAAAACGTCTGCCGGAACATGATGGCCGTTATAGTCGGTCGGGTCTGACCAATGTAGCTCATTCCGCTGTAGTGAAGACGCGCTTGTGCTGGATGTCGTCTTGGATGTAATACGGCTGGTCATCTGGATTTGGAAACTGATCCGTATCGATCATCTGCTAAGGTTCGCGTGGTGAGGCAGGATCAGGTAAAGGGCGATCCGCTGTCTTGAATTTCGAAAGCGAGAAGAGGCGGAGGTGAATGAGGTGACCGAAGAGGCCAAAGTAGGATCGTATGAGGATGTGGGAGTGAGATTCGGCCTCTCACTTGGCGTGAGTACTTCGGTCGGTCAACGCGAGCTGCTCGAAGAGGAAAGGGATTGGGTCTCAAGTCGATACGAAGAAGAAGTGGGGTGTCATCCAGGTGTGCGAGAGCGTCTGAGCCGATCGGACACGTTTCCGGTTCCTTCGGCGATTCGGCAGTGCGTAGCGATTGTGCGTCAGCTCTAGAGCCGAGAGCAGCGCTGGCGCCGGTGAAGAGAACGAAGAGGCGCTCGAGGCCTGGAAGCTTGTACAATGATACAAACTGTGGTATTCAGAGACGAAAGATAAGCATACTTATCGAGCTCACCTCAAGCCGAAGCATCGCCTCTGGCAAGACTTGCTTGCTCAATCATCAGGTTGCGGAGTCGCTCGAAGCCAGGATCCGCATGCTGCAATTGTCGATCGAGGGAACGATCCCCATAAGTCTGCCAGGTAAAAACTTTTGCAGCTCCGCAAGAGCGCTTGACCGTCTCGCGATCTCTAATCGTCTCAATTGGGCGACACTTTCGAGCCAGTACTCGGTACCCAGGTAAGTAGTGAGTGTGAAGATGTTCGGGCTTCGCAAATTCGGCATGGCCGATAAGTGGACGCTCGCCAAAGGGGGGTGGAGTCATCAAGCTGATACCTCTCCATGTACGGGATGCCGCCGGCTGGTCGGACAGTCTTGCATGTCAAGGCGAATTGATGAGCGGAGGGTACATCGAGAAGAGAAGCGATGAACTTTAAAAGGTCTTCAGGAGACTCGTGAGGATTGGCTGGCTTAGGCGGTACATCGAGGGGCGCTGCATGATTGATTGGCGCGGTGATTTTCGGCAGCAGGGCGAAAGATGGCGTGGATGTGTCATGGGAAAGAGTCATTGCTAGGAATGATGAACAGGTTGTAGATATCGAGGATGGTAGAAATGATGGAGGAAGAGGGAAGTGGAAATTGAGATCAATCTACCCCTCCATCAAATACCTCGGGCTAAACCGCTCGGACACCTTTCTCCCTGTGACGAAAAAATGCCCTAGCGCAGATCATTCCCTGACATGCCCAGAACGTCCATAACCTATCGCAATCGATCCCAAGCTTCCTCATCCTCCTCCGTCAACCTCACTCTCCCCGCATTATCCTTCACATCCAAAGGCTTCCTCGGTGTCCCCTCAATGGCTTCCTCCTCATCATCCTGGAAGATCGGCTCGTACCGCCTATTCCCTGCTAGTGTCCTCCTTGGACCACCACCGGAGAGTTGACGTTCGGCGACGGCTTCTTCGTCGTCTAGGTCTAGATGTAGATCGAGGGCTAGAGAGGCGGTTCGGGCCTGGGAGAGGTCGATTGGTTTTGGGGGGTTGAGGAGGGAGTGACCGGAGCTGAAGGCATGAGCTCGAGTGTTATGTAAACAGTCTGAGAGGGGTACCTACCGCCGTAAAATGTTGCCTAGTCGAAGGAATTGGACTGCATTCCGGATGACGAGTAGAATAGTATCGAGAACTTCTTCCTCTGAGAAAGAAAGCCAATGTCAGGACTACGTTCACCGATGCGTAGCTTAGACACAGCTGCTGATAGGTGAACGACACTCACGTCGTGTTCCTTCCGAACAAGGACTCCCAAACACCAATATCAGAGTGAGCGTACATAGTAGAACCAATCCCAGGTCGATGACATTAAGCAGAGTCATCGGGTAGTTCTACCACACATCAGCGAGAACAAAGGGAGTAAACAACTTCACTTACCTTCCCATAAGCCACCCATCTCGTCGAGACCTCCACAACCATCATGACATTCACGATGATTTCAAGGACATGCCAGGCGAGAGGAGGGCATACGTGGGTATCTACGTCCATCAGTTTGCCTCTTCTCAAGTATAGGATAGCAACCGACGTGTAGCCATCAAGCTGAGTACCACAGTGGTGAGACTCAGAGCCATCATGACGAAATAGAACAAGATGTAATATCGACTGAAGATGATCCGGTTGGCTACGCCTCGGAGCTGTTCCGAAGCGGGGAGATGGTAAGGTGAACGTGAAGGGTGAGGTTGGAGAATAGGTTGGGTTGGGAGGGTTGATCCGTTCGCATCATCGGGTAGGTCGGGGTCTTCGGCTGTGAGGCTTGCAGGGTCTGGTGCTAGTGTGGGTGACATGCTGGATGAGGGGTTGACGTTCACATGGAATGCGAAGGTGCATGGAGAGCACAGCTGCTCGTAGGTCGGGCTTGAGCGCCTTACGTAAGGATTTTCCTGGCTCTTCCTCTCAACCTACTGCTCTGAGATAGACTTGAGTACACTACAACAGTCTTGACCCGACCCTTTGTTTTCAGTAGCAGAATACGACTTCCCCCGAGCGCAGACGTTCTATCATGCACAAGTACACCACCAGATCGCGCTTGCTTTGTGCGACCTTCCTTCCCTTTCTCAGGCTCCCCGCTCAAAGATCACGATCGATTGTCCCCCTCGGCGACTCACCCGTCCCATCCGCTTTTACACATCCGTGTTGATGGTGATCTCGGCACAACTCTTTCCGACTTACTCGGTTCGAAACTGTGTGAAGAGGAGATTCAATGTTGATCGGTTTTTTGATTGTTCCTGATGGTCCGAGCTCTTGAAAAGGCGGTTAGTCCGAGCGTGGGGGCTTGATGAGATTTGATCGCCGAGGGATTGATGCCTCCCATCTACATTCTCCAACTCACATTCATATCCACTTTCTTTCTCGACCATTGATTCCTCCAAACCACCCTAAATCCTATTTCCCCCTTGTCACGCTGTTCGTTCCCCGACCAGTCCCGTCGCGCTAAACTCCCCCCACACAATGTGTTCCCTCAGTTTTCCCTCCGAGTCTAGCGTATCTAGCGTGACTTCACTCCCTATTCAATCTCATTCTCACCCCATCCTGACTAAACGAGATACCACTCCCACTTCTTCTTTTCTCACCTTCGATAGCCTTCAATCCTCTCAATCGAGCAAGGCTTCAACGTCTATGGCAGTGAGACGGCGTTCCGACCGACCGACCTTACCTAGATCCGATCAAGATTTCTCCCCATTCGGTATCCCACCCATCTTACTAACTCCTTTCACTCGCTCATCCGGCTCACAGCAGCCACCATTACCGCGTCCCGGTCAATCGTTCGGACCATTCTCGACCGCAGAGGAGGACGGAAGGATGCCTTGCACTCCCGACAATACCGGATCATTCGCATCCAATCTATTCGATCGAAGGCCGTTCATCGGGAGAGGCAAGGGGAATGAGAGTACTTTTGGGAAGAGAGATCGAAGGGAGACGATGAAGTTACCTATCATGGCACCGCCGAGCAGTACGGATAGTCCGAAGACGGAGAATGATATCGATATAGGTTTCGAGGAGGCGATACGAATCTCTCCGGTCGACAGCATAAGTAAAATAGGTCATGGACATACAGGAAACAATACGCACCGCGAGGGTCTCCAGTCTTCACCCTCCCCAAGGATCAGCAGGTCGATCGATCTTGGACCGTTTGAAAATGGGGAGGGGGAGATGAGCTTGGTCGAGGTTCTCGAGCTGCTTTCTGGACATCCACACCCCGTTGACGGCCCTCCAACTCCTGCCAGCAAGTCGATCAGCTCGTCGAGACCTATAGTAAAGAGCGCTGGCCAGGTCACATACTCCTACCCAGCGTCACAATACTCAGCTCCGGCTCGACCTTCCACCGATCGACGATCCCTCTCGCCTACTCACGCTTACCGTCCGCCCCCGTCTGTGCCTCTCCTGGCTCGAATGTCAAGCTTCCTCGATGGTCCGCTCCCGCCTGTCCCTACTTTGTCGCCTATCCCTACTTTGGGCGTACCGCTGTCTCCGCACATCGAAACGGTTACTATAGCACCACCGATATCGCCGAAGTCACCGGAACGAGCCCTGCTGTCGTCCAGATCCGAGACAGGGAGAAGATCTACGAGCTTTTCTGGACTTGACGATGCGGAGGGGCAAACAGTGCCGCTACTATTGGCGTCCGAGGTGTTTCTGGGGGATCAAGAGCAGATCAAGGAGCTGGATGTCATTTTAGCGACTCCGAGAAGGTATGTGGCCCCCTTTTTCAGTCCCAACAGACTGATTCTCACAGTCCGTCTATCCAACCTATTCCATCCCATCCCCGTGGCGTTCCCGCTTTCAGCCGCGGAAGTTCAACGAGATCGATGACCTCCCTCATTCCGGCAAACCTACTTCCTTCGCGCTTTCTTCGCAACAAACGTCCAGCAACATCTCCGACATCGCCTTCCCAGTCAAGCGGTCGTCCTACCCCTTTGATTCGCCTTGTACCTCGAGACGAGCAATCCCCAAGAGAGCTGATTCGTACAGAGTCTGGAAAGCGGGGTATGACCGTCCTGAGCTTCCTTCTCAACGAGGCTCGACAATCGTCTAACCAAGCTCGATCGGACAACTCGGGAGATCGGCCTTCAGTCGAGCTAGCTCGACCTGACTTATCTGGCTCGCGACACATCATCCCGCCTGCAGAACTCGCGAAGATCACCTTAAAGCGGTCGTTTTCCGCCTCCTCGCTCAACGTCGAAGCAGGCCCGATCGCTTGGCTACCATCTTCCCCTCTCACTTCGCCGTCTCTTCGCACACTCCCAAAGCCAGACCAGGACCTCGCCTTGACATCAATCCTCCCAACGCCCCTCTCGCCGCCTCCTCGTCGTCGCGGCGCTCCGTCGACGCTTATGACCCCGCCTCCATCAGCAGGCCGGACAATCACCTTCGCCACGCGGAGAATCACGCTCGATGATCTGCCGGATACTCCCAGTACACTTTCTCATGCTGGACATGATGATGGACTGAACTCGTCTCCCAGGACGCAGGGGAGTGGGTGGTCTAGCGAAAGGGAGAGGGAGAAGAAAAGGTTGGAGGAGTGGCTGGCTAGTAAGCCGACGAGAACGAAGGGTAGAACTAGCAGAAATTAAAGTACGAGGCTTTATGAAGCCTACACGAGTGGACATATCGAGAGTACACGTCAAGTGGGGATGTGGAGTTCGACCGGGACCGAATATGTGCGTTTTCAATCTCGTGTGGGAGACGAAGTTGAGAGACGGGAAATACGGACGGGGTCCGCGACATGGGAACATGGGTAATTGGACGTTTTTTCATACAGTTGAGTCATATGCAGCTTCTCGCTCCCGTGCTCTGGACCTACTCTGTTCTTGACCTCACATCCTCGACATCGAACCTAGCTCAACCTTCGTCAACCCCGCCTGCCAGTCCGTCAGAACCTTCCACGCCTTATCTCCAACTCCCACACCTCGACCCTTCCACTCATCAACCCCTTCAGCCTTTCGCATCCTCCGATTGATGATAAGCGGGACACAGACCCCGTTGTACTCGGTCGAATCTTGCCATACCAGCTCCTCGGAAGTCGTGTAGGTATGTTTTGTCTCCCCTTCCATATGCGAATCGAACTAAAGAGTTTTCCCTCCTATCCTCATCCTCGTCCTCACTGTCATCCTCATCGTCGTCCAGATCGATCAGACTATCCGAGACATGGTCACCCTCCGTACCCTTATTCTCAACGGAGTAAGTGAGCGTTCGGGCATGGTGGAGCTCCTCGTTTCCATGGCGAAGTGAGCGGATCACTGCTCCGCGTACCCTCTTTTGCTTTCCATTCGGAGACTTCGATGGAGTTCGGCTCGTCCCCGGCAGCTTAGAACTGGATGGTTGTTAGGCTGGGAACCTGCTTGATGTGGTCAAGCACAGAGGGATCGATAGGTCCCGCATCGGCGACGGCGTCGGGGAAGATTTGGTTGTCTTGCGCGGTGATGGCGGGATAGCGAGAAGAGGGATAACGGACTGGGATGAGGATCTGCTCCAGAAACGGGATGTGCGGGATGTGAAGGCCCTGGAAGATCAGCGTCAGGACTCTAGACAGCCCAAGCTCACCTCCGTACGTACGTTCGTGTGCGCATACCTCAGGGTTACGGACAAGTGGCACTACCTTTTCAATCAGGATTGGATGAAGATGACGACCGGAATGATCCGTGTTGGGAGTCTTCGCACACGCCAAGTCGACATGTATGGACGCATGCACTGTTCTCGTATCTAAATCGGTGGCGCTCGAGGTCCAGTTAAAGAGTGGGCATCGACAACTCCGCGGTATGAGGTGATATCCAGAGAATACTTGAAACTACGCGCTCTGACACATGAAGAGAGGTTGAGCATCTCATCTGTTGCATCGAGCTTCACAAAGGATGAGGAAGGAGACTGTTTGAAAATATTGTACAGCAACCGTTGCTGTGTTGAGACCATCTCTTCCAATCTTTGCCTATATCCCTCAACCATTACCAAACCACTTCACACTTCAATAACTTACTGGAGCTGTCTGCCCAAAGCAGGCATACACGACCCTGACTAGTACTTGTGCGCTCTTTCGTTCAAGCTTCTTGCCACTCGACAGGTTCAACAGCAAGTCACCTGATGCCGCAACCCAACAGTCATCAGGGTTGGAAGTAAGGGTATCATCGACGCCCTGGACGCTCTGTGAAGCCATTACCAAAACCGCTTGCAAAGGTGAGTGTCTTGTTTAAGTAGAGTAGATTCTAGTTGACACATGCAGCATACTCAATTACGAGCAGATTCACCTCTTACCTCCTCTCAGCAGCTCGGACCGTAACTGCCTCACTATATACAACGGTCTCCGGTTGGTTCGGTCGAAAGAGAGAAGTGACGGAGCCCTACACGAAGCACAAACACTCCTTTATCGAATCGATTGACAACGAGAGCGAAGAGGCAACGATGGGTGGTTCTGGCGTCGCCGGCTCTACAGGTGCAACCCTTTCCGCCGATTCTTCCCAGAGTTTCGACCGATTGACTCCTCTTGCGCAATCCTTCCACAGACCCGCAACCACCTCAAGCAATTGTGACGAAGAACCTGTTGTGATCAGAAATAGTCCGGAGTCAATTGCCGCACTGGAAGCTGAAGCGACCAAGAGAGCAAGTCCAAGATGGCATGAAGCTATGGACAAAATACGTGCTGATGAGGGAAGTATGATACCGACTATTACTTCAAACTCAAACAATTATCGAGTAATATGATCTGTGCCTCTTGTGAAGGGCTCAAAAGAAAGGGAAAGGGAGGGGACAGGCGAGAGTGGTAAGGGGCCCGTAGAGTTTGAGATGGGGGCACAATCGAGGAATTGCTGAAGGGTGGCCCTGCCAACTTGACGTAAAATCATGCTTATAGTGGATGATACAGTATACTCCTCAGGGTCCACTGACTGCACCTACCGGGGCACCAGGAATCTTCAGCGCACAGCGGACCCCCCGTTTCCCAGCTTCCGTATTGCATCTTCTTGTATTTCTTGCCAGTATTCATTCATCTGTATATCTACTCGCGTAGTCGTCGGGACTGCGAGCGCAGACCCACAAAATCTTGTCGTCTTTCGCTCAACGCGTCCCGCCTGAACACCTTCGAACTCTGACGCTCTTGACGACTGCATTGACCGCATCACGCCAACCCCTTTTCCCATTGCTCTTCGTCTATACTGCATCCGCACATTATACTTCCCCTCACTATACTTTCCTAGGTGGAGGACTATTCCCGCCTCTGCCTCAAAGGCATCACATCGTTTCACCCCCTCCTTTCTCATCCAGTATCCCCCAATATTCCGAGATGCCCAGCATGACAGTCCCTTCCTCACCATATACGAGCACTCATTCCTCCTCACCGACCACCCTGATCTCACCCTCGATGCCTCAGACACCTCAGTTGGCTTCACCGAACGGGAAGGAGCAGCGGTTGATCGTGGTTTCGAATCGGTTGCCGGTGACTATCAGTAAAGATGCAGGAGGGGAGTATCATTTCAAGGTCAGTCCACCGGTCTTCTTTACGGAGCTGCGTGGTGGATGATCTCAATGAATTCTCTCATCTACCTTTGACCACCTCAGCTCGTTTCTTGCCATGAAAAGTCGTTTTGCGGTGGAAGCTCATGTACACTTTAGATGTCCTCCGGCGGTCTCGTCTCTGCTCTATCTGGGTGCAAGAAGACGATGAGCTTCACCTGGATAGGATGGCCTGGAAAAGACGTGAGCTACAATGTCTCGTAGATTCGGATAGATGCTGATCTGTTCACTCAGATCCCAGAGGCCGACCGAAAGCTGGTCACTTCGCGGTTGTTGGCAGAGTACAACTGCGTACCCGTCTACCTGAGCGATGAGCTCGCAGATCGGCATTACAATGGTGCGTTAGCTATTCTCAGGACCGCCACGGCGCTGAGCTTTCGTGTATTGTCCTCTCTCAAAACCCCATCTCCTTCGATACCCGATACTCGCTTCTTCCTCCTTTTCCATTACGCATCATCCACCTTTTCGGCTCGAAAAACCTCGTCACATCGTGAACTGTCTATCCATTCGGCTCGGTTCCCTCCACAGGCTTCTCCAACTCCATACTTTGGCCGCTGTTCCACTACCATCCCAGAGAGATGAACTTTGATGCTGCAAACTGGCTCGCCTACCGAGAAGCAAACATGCGATTCGCCGATGTCGTCGCATCCATGGCCAACGCAGGGGATATGGTATGGGTTCAAGACTATCACCTCATGCTCCTACCGATGCTCCTCCGATCTATCATCTCCGGAGAATCGGCTCAAGGTGAGATGGTGAGACGGGAACTTGGGCGAGTCAAGGAAGGGGTGGATGATATTGTTGTCCAGGATATTCTGGGGATGATTCATGGGGTCGCAGCGGGATTGGATGAGGGGGTTGAGATGCTCAACGATGTGGGAGAGGAGGAGGAGCTGTTGCAAACTAGACCGGAGAAGAGACCTACGTTTGTGAGAGGATTATCGGCGTATCAGAAGCAGGAGATGGCGGCGAAGGAGATGGGGAAGGAGGGTATTCGGATTGGGTTCTTCTTGCATACACCGTTCCCCTCGAGCGAGATCTACCGGTGAGCAGAATACCCTACACTAGGCAACAGCTGACCCTTGCAGGATTCTACCAGTACGGCGAGAGATCCTCCTCGGGGTGCTACAATGCGATCTCATTGGGTATGTCTGCCTTTAGCACTTCGCTTTCTTTGCTAAGAATATGCCCAGCTTCCATACATACGACTACGCCCGTCACTTCCTCTCCTCCTGCACCCGTATTCTCGGCCTGGAAACCATGCCAAACGGGATTGAGTTCGAGGGTCGATATGCTCAAGTTGGGACATATCCCATCGGGATCGAACCCATGCAGTTCGTCGATGGTCTTCGGCGAGATACTGTCCAAAAGCGACTGAAGAGCTTGGAGCAGAGGTTCAGCGGGTGCAAGGTTATCATCGGGGTAGACAGACTGGATTACATCAAAGGGATACCGCAGAAGCTGCACGCGCTGGAGGTGTTCTTGGCGCAACATCCGGAATGGGTGGGCAAGGTGCGTAAAGAGGTATCGAGACTAGGTCCAGCTGATCAAGGTTCTCCCCTATGGTCATACCCTCTATACGCTTACCTTCAACTTTAACCATCGCTTCGTCATCATCCCTTTTTCCCCTCTCAGGTCGTGCTCGTCCAACTCGCCATACCATCGCGACAAGATGTCGAAGAGTACCAAAACCTCCGAGCATGCGTCAACGAGCTCGTTGGGAGGATCAACGGTCGATTCGGTACAGTCGAGTTCATGCCGATACACTTCATGCACAAATCGGTGCCATTCGAGGAATTGACGGCAATGTACGCTTTGGCGGATGCCTGTCTTGTCACAAGCACTCGGGACGGCATGAACTTGGTGAGTCGCCCTTCGTCCCCCTAGATTCTTGACCGTCGAGCTGATGGGGATGGCAGGTCGCGTACGAATACATCTCGTCGCAAATAGATCGACATGGCTCGATGATCCTCTCTGAGTTCGCTGGTGCTGCGCAGAGTCTCAATGGGAGCTTGCTGGTCAATCCATGTGAGTCCTATCTTCCCCCTCTTCAAGGTAAACTGAACCGCCTGTAGGGGACGTCCAGTCAACTGCAGATCAGATCCACGTAGCTTTGATGATGAATGCTGAGCAGCGGAAATCTAACTGGCAAAAGCTCTTCGCGGTGAGTTGCTCGACTTCATGGCACATTCATGCCTAGCTGACGATGTGTAGTATGTCAGCAAGTATACCGCTGAAGCATGGGGCGTCTCATTCGTGAACGAGCGTTAGCCTATCTTCGTACCCGCGTGTCGTCGGTTTTTAGCTGATGGATATCTTGTACTCGCAGTCACGAGGCTATCCGGACAGGCTCCAGCAGGTCCAATCGTAGCAGGACGGAAGAAGTCGGGAAGTCTGAGCAGGACGAGCAGTAAAGCCAGCATCAAACTGCGAGCCGGTCACGGCTTCACGGAGAAGGTGACGGTCTGAGTGAGGTGAGGTGAAAGAAATAAAAGGCGTGTTTTTGTCTTGGGAAGCACATGTCTCGACTAGTCATCCTGTATGTATACACGTAATACCTCCTCGTCCACAAGCCGTGTAAGGGACTCGCCGGATACTGACCATGGGAACACACCCCTTCAAACCCTGATCGATATAGAGCTCACCCAGATGGAGACATCGCAGACTCGTCATCTTCCCGAAAAGACTCCTGTAAGTCAAGCGGAAGCAAGACGACCATATCATTGCGGCTTGTTTGCATAGACTGAGACCATCAACACCCATGCGAAGAATGCGAACTGTGAGCAGAATGGGGTATATGTACTGTATGAAAATATGAGAAACGTAAAGAATGTATTTGTCTATTCGTTAGCTAAACGAGACCCCGCCTCACTTCCCTTCCTCCTTCCCAAGCCCACCAACTTTCATGAACCTAGACAAGACGTTCTGCGTATCCCTCTTCCTTACATCGACATCCGTACTCGGATCCCAAATCCTGCTCGTCCGCGGTTCCGGACTATCCGAGGTATATTGAGCTGGAACAGTTGGTCTGATCGGATCATGAACGGGAGTGAGGAGGTTGGGAGTCGGACGAGCCGTATCAGAGGAAGAAGATTGCCGAGTCACCTGTCGACGATCCGCTTTGTTTGGTACGGCTGATAGAGGAGGTACAGGAACTGCTTGAGGAGTCATGGGCTGAGGTCTGGGACGGAATCGAGCGCTAGATGGGAAGTCGAGGGGGAGATCGAAGGTGCTTTCCCGGGATTGTCCCACGCTTGGACTACTGTTCGTTTCGATCGTGTCTTCCTCATCATCTTCGTCATCACCATCTCCTGATACGTCTGATCGCCTATCTGTGCTGAGATCGCGCTTGGAAGAGGTTTCGTATCGTGGGGTACCGGGGACCGACTGAAGACCCATGACATTCATCTCGCGTTTGGTCGATCTTGCTCCGGTACCGGTAATGGTGTTGACATACCGCTGGATCGAAGGCATCTCGTCCCAAGCGTTTGTATAACTCGATATCGCTTCTTGCATCGTCTTCGGCGGAGTCTCGTGGGGAGGTGAAGGAACATGTGGTGTGGCTTCACGTAGAGAGATGGAAAAGTCATGGCGACCCCTTGATGGAGCAGGAGAGTCGCCGTGCGGGAAGACGCGATCAGGTCGGCGATGCGTCCCTTCCTCCCAAGGGAAGATGGATTGTATATTACCTCGATCAGGCGAGGATCCGGTAAAGGTTTTGTACCACTCATTACTGCGGACATTGGCGGGAATGTCGGGATATTGCGATTCGTCATGAGGTGTAGAGTAGTATGCGGATTGAGTTGGAGGAGGCTGATCCCACGCTGGAGCGTAATGATGATTCATCGGGACTAGCATCTCGGCCCCGCTTGTCTTGGGCGGCGACTCGCGAGAAGCGTCCCAGGTTGCTGGTTGAGCGCTTTGTTGCTCATAAGATGGGGGAGGGGGTGCGAATAAAGCAGGGGAGGCGATGGCTGTAGGACTGCCCGTTGATGGAGGTAGGGTAAACTTCGGCTTCGGCTTCGACATCATGAGATCGACTCGACCTTCGAGGGGCAAACTAATATACTGTCCAGACTTGAGCGAGGTAACGCCCCGCTCGGCTGCACTTTTCAGCTCCGACAGGTCGAGCCGGTCATCTGGTTGGTGAGGGACTCCCCGATTCCAGACGGCAATGGTATCGGGAACAGCGAAGCGCTGAGCCAGGTCGGGGTGATGTGCGGCGGTAGAACGGATGTGTCGGTCATATACAGCATACCAGCGGTCAACGAGGGAAGGGTCTAACGTCATTAGCCAAGCAAGGGGACAAAGAGGCTTACAATCGAAATTCGCTTCCTTGCCTTTCGGTTGAGAAACACCTGCTGGTCGACCCGAGAGCTTGGACCAAGGTTTGTCGGGGCCAATGAAGTGGACAGCGTTGATCTTATGACCATATCGGCGATAGGCGGGTTCATACTGGTAAGCGGCGGTGGGAGTGACATTGTACCTGAACCAGCATAAGCATATAGTCGTCTCCGCCCGCCTGGGATCGCTTACAGGAAAGGAAGTCGGTGCCAGTCTCCTCCACCTCCCTCCTCCGAGAACCATTCATTCAGCAGCCCTTGATCAGCTCCGTCAAAGCTCCCATTCCCGGACTCGTAAACTCCATCCTCCGCTTCACCATTCTTCAGCAAATCCCGCAGACCTGTCCAATCTGAGTTCTGAGGCCGGACTACCAGGACGCCGGAGTTGAAGCAGTCCGGCCATCCCGTATCTGGACAAGCGGATAGGACGTGTGGGTTGGTGGTTGTGAAGAGGTGGGCTAGGGGTCGGAGGGGGAGGACATCGGCATCGAGATATATCAGGGTGGAGAAGAGGGGATGGAGGCGGAAGATGTGAAGTTTGGTGAGTGCGAAGTTGAGGTCCGGTCGGCCTGGGCAAGGTCAGCTAAAGGGCTGGTTCGAGAGCCGTTTGATTTACCCATGAGGTCAAGCCCAGCCCTTCCTGGTATTCCACTGCCGATAGGCTCCACTCCTATGACAAGATCGAATCCAGCTTTCCGCAACTCGCCTATCGTCCGCGCATCGACTGTTTCTGGAGTGACAAGACATACTATTTTGAAGTCTCGTGGGGCTGGATGAAGGTCGATGAGGGAGTGAAGGAGGACGAGAGCACCGGGGAGGTAAGAAGGGGTACAAAGGAGGGTGACGAAGGCGTCAGGAAGGGACATGATGGACGTTTGATCCTCTCCAGCTCAATGCTGACTAAACGTTGACCCTGCCCATTCCGTATCAATACTGCAAGTGACCGCTGAAATGGGGAAGAAGCGGGCATTCCACCGAAAAGGGGGAAACCTCGGGAGAACTCACTCGAGACCCAAAGCGAGGAACCGGACGGAGATCGGCTGTGCAAATCCAGAGGGCGACCTTGCTTAAACCTCACGAGAATAAAGTGAATACAGCGATCAGCTCTTGACCTCCCCTCACCTTCGCATTGCTATCGAGGGACGAGGAATTTTGGGTCAAGGTCCGCACAAAGACCGGCCCTAATCAGTCTTGGGGTATGACGTGTAAATTTTGCCTTATCATCATTATCTTCTGGGTTGTGTCCGGTCATTCATCAGTTGCTTGACGCGCTTACTATCCCTCGTCAATATGTCGATCACCCGATCTCTACCACATCTTCCTTTCGAGATCCTTCGCCAGATTTCCGGGCATCTCGACAAGAAGACAGCGGCTTCCCTCGCCCGGTCATGTAAGGGATTGAGGGATGCTGGCGAGCTCAAGCTATGGGAGACTCTCGACATCACGTCAAAATATCAAGGTAAGCTCTTTCGGTGTCATCAGTCCGCGCCCGCTGCTGACGATCGTGTCCCTTCGCAGCCCACGACCACCTTGGCGAACCCGGTCAACTCACCCACGAAGACCGACGCAACCTCGTTAGAGACGCAGCAAACTCCTTCATCTCAAACTGTCAATCCTATCCCTTCCGCACCGAATGCGTCAAACACCTCCTAGTCGAACCCAGTGACTTCCTCGTATGGCTCCTTGTCGATCTCATCCAACGATTCGTCAAAACCCTCGAGAGCTTGACCATAATCCCCCTCCCTCTGCTCGGTTTAACCCATAACCCGATCGTCACCTCGCCGAAGTTTAAGCACTCCGATTTCTTGGAGAGGCTTGTAGCTGGAGTGGAAGTATGGCCGCAGCTGAAAACTTTGCGCGTGACGATAGGATTGGATTCGGTGATGTTCCATCTGAAAGAGTTAATTGGACGCATGCCGAGGTTGGAGAGATTGGATTTTGAACCCCTCGAGTATGACAGGGCATACCTCAATGCACAAGAACCTTGGCCGGTTCTCCCGAATCTAGCTTATCTCAACTTCGATCATCGAGAAGAAGCCTACGCCCCGTTGTTCCTTGTCATTCTTAACGCTGCGCCGAACCTGCATACCGTACTCGTGGAAGGGAATTGGAGTCCATACAAGTCTTCTCCGGCTGTACAGGCGCTGAGGAAACATGTTGGGCTGAAGAGGGTCATATGGGTGTGCGACGATATGAAACTGGGACATCTGGTGGATGGGGCAATGAGTGGAGTTGAGGAGATTGTACTGCAGACTTATTGGTTGGATGAGACAGAGGAGATGATCCCGGATGTAAGTCAAGCCTCACTCGCTCAAGCTGACTAGAAGGAATTGAAGGTGCCTCGGATGGCAGGGATCAAGCGACTCGGCGCTATCACCGGTCCTCGCCTCACTCCAAAAGCCTACGCATCGCTCGGCGTTGATCATCCCGACAAACCCGATTTTACCAGACGTATCCCTGGACCATTCATACGCAAAATCACTCGCGCACCGCTCCTCACTCAAATCCAATACCTATCCGATAACTTCATGTCATCATTTCCTAGTATCCACTCTCGAGACCCCGCACCATTCAGCATCGATTCTGCTATCCTGTCTCCGCCCTCGGAATGGGACATGGACGGATCGAGAGGTATGCTGATCCGGACATATACCTCTCCACTTGCAAAGGGCGATTTCTACCACGTCCGGATCCTCACCCGGACTACTTCGGCTCCAAATTACGGAGTACCTTACGTCGGAGCCAGGAGAAAATGGCACGAACATGTGGCTTATATGGACCGTATCGTCCCACTCGAAACCCTCCTCAAGGTATACGAGCTGAACGGAGAACCATGGGATTGGATCGAAGGTGGTCGTGGATTGAGCTTGAAGAGGGAAGCTTGGGATTTACTAGATGCCTGGTTGGAAGTGACGGATGCTAGTGAATGGGGGTTTGATCCGGATGAAGATGAGGAGATGAGTACGGGTAGTGAGGATGAGATGGATGATGAGGAGGACGAGGATTATGAGGATGATGATATGGGTGGTGGGGGGGGGATGGGGAGTGATGATGGTTGGGAGACGGAGGGAAGTGGGGTTAGTATGGATTATTACTGAGGGTGAGGAGGGTGAGAAGATCATTCGTATGGCTATGGTATTGGGCTGAATCGTTTACTTACCTGGCTAACGTTTTGGTTGACGTTTATTCGTACGGGTGCGAGATATTGGACTGAGCTGACTCTTCCCACTGGCTTGTTCAAGGCTACCGGTTCACGCCATGGCGAAGTCGAGAGGCGGTGTGTTGCGACTTCACGGCCTGCATCGATGATCGTAGCTTGCCCTCGGGATAGGGAAAGGGAATGGGGTTAATGGAATCACTAATCTACTCGACCGCTGTGGCCGGAGAGTTACGGCGTGTTACCAATCGACGATGAACGTAGCCGGACAACCACGGCGTCTCAGCTTCGAGGAGGGTCGTAGCCAGAAAATTGCAGCTATACAGCTCTCTCTCCGGATCGTAGCCGGACTTCTGCAGATTTACAGCTACTCGTCGCCGGACGATTGCGACGTGATGTCCTGCTCTCAGGGCTGTAACAGACAAACGCACGCAGCCTGACAGCTGTCACTGGCGGTCGTAGCCGGACACTGCGCGGCTTCACTGATTTAGTGGAGCTCTTCAAGGCAAATCAATCGCGATGGTTCGAGAAGTTATGAAGGAAAAAGAAGAAACCAATGAACGTCAGGGGGAAGGTACACAGCCAATGCATCCAACGACTACCTCCCTGACCACTATTTGTCCTTCGACATCCCGCCTCACCCCCTCCCGCTCCAATCCCTACCATGCTTGTAACCTTCTCCCCTCGAAAACCAACCTGAGCGTGAAGGTTGCGGTACAGGTTCCGGCGCTACGAATTGAGTGGCCACTGAAGGTTCCGGTTCCTGCTTACCGAGAAACCCGGCTGCCGTACTAGCCAACGATGGTACCCAACTCACCACGCTCATCTTGCTCACCGCACTAGCTCCACTCTGAACGCCTGATACACCTTTACTCACCCAATTGGAGGGTTGTATCTGGGATATCCCGGTGTAGCCGTCGATGTTTGACCAAGCGGATTGACCTAGATTGGATGTGTAATCCTTTGCGGTGCTGAGACCGGACGTGGCGTGTGATAGACCGGTTGAAGCGTAGTCTTTCGCTGTACCAACACTGGAGGCGAGCTGGTTCCCGATCCCTGGGAGGACTTCCGGGTGGACGGAGAGGTAGGTGTGAGCTCCGTAACCTGCTGCGGCTACTCCGAGACCGATGACGGCGGCTTTGGCGACGTTGCTTTTGGTGAAGTAGGATGTGCCTGCTTTGCTTTGGGTGTTGGTGGTGTTGGGATCGATGGTTGAGGTGTTGATTTTGGAGACTCTTATGACGCGACGGGCGGGTTGGGACGATTGGCGGGAATGATGATCGGGCTGAGAGCTTCTTGTTTCGGGACGGTCGGTGATCGACTCGTCCTCTGATTTCTCGGCTGACCGTTGCTGGCCCCGAGCAGTCTGTTGATCGCCACGAGATGTCTGCGTACCAGGGTTAGGAGTCGTGGTTTCAGAGCTAAAAGCTTTGGTCAAACATGCAGTCTATCATCTTGAGAGCGAAACACTCACCTCTTCGTATCCCGATCGACGTAAAACAGACTCGCCTCTTCCCTCGCTAACGAATCACAAAGGCTACTCAACGCCTTCGTCCTCGTCACATCCTTATGCATCCCCTTCTCCAGACCATAAATCATCTTATCCCTCAAACCCTCCAACTTACTCTTCCCTTCAGACAGAGCTAAGCAAGCAGAACCTACTGTATTGCCCCTGAAACCACCACCCTTGAACAATTCGCTAAGTCGGGACCAGACTGGATCTTTCATGGCGGAATCGGCGATTGCATCGGCTGCGAGCAGAGGCCCGGAAGGGGTAGAACCATTGTACCATTCCGACCAACCTGGTTTTAGCGATCTCCGGTAATCGGATTGGGCTTTGGATAGGTCAGCGAGGGATCGTTTGAGCTCATCTCCGTGGACTCGGATGTGTGCGTCATTCACCAAGTTGCTGCGCTGGATCATCGAGGACTGTACTTCGCTTAGACGAGAGAGGATACCTCGGTTGTCCGTCCTTTCGGCTGCGCTTTCACGGGAGAGGATATCTTCTCCGTCCTCGTCATCTTCATCTACAGATTGTGGACGAGGGACTGGCGGTCGGTCTAGGAGGTTGGATCGAGCGGTCTGGGGATGCTCAAATCTGGCGGTATCACGAGTATCATGCCGGGAGACAAATGTCTTACCGCCTTTCAGAATCCCTCCTCTGCTAGGCGAGACCGATGCTGACGGACACTGAGATTGGGTGGCAGAGACATCTCGTCGATCCTGCTGTCGTCTAGGTTGGAAAGATGAGAGCCTCTCTATCTCCTCCTCCTCGTCGTATTCCCGACTAAAGATAAAGCTCTGCATGAACTTGGATGGACCCTCTGCATACGGCTTCCCTCTTCTTCGTCCGAGGACACCGTTTATATCTGCTGAGCTTTGGTCGTCGGGAGGAAGGGCGGTAGAAGTAAAGGCGGCGCTGTGGGAGGACGGGACTGAGAAGTTGCTTTGTTCCGGCGGGCGATGATATTGGTTCATGGTGGTATTTTGGAGGTTTGTTCTAGAATCGTAGTGTGTTGATGGGTCTGGAAGGTGATGACGAGGATATGTGGTGAGATCTGATCGATGGTTTTGTATAGAGTGCTTGGTGTAGCGATATGGATGGATTTGCCAAACATACCTGGGAGTCATTTTGGTGCTGAATGAAAGGAGGTCAAATGTGACATGTCTGATACGCACAAAGGTTGTTTCATCCTCTTATATGCATGGCGACTTGGCAGAAAACAGTACCACCTTGCATTCCAAGGTTATATTCACATGCACACGAGGTCTATACCGCCGGAATCGCTCATACCCTACCATGCGGACACTGCCACAGTCAGGGTTCGGCGCACGGGCCTCCGCAGGTCTCCCAAACCTTCTTCATTTCCCATCATTTCACAATCACTTCGTCCCTCTCCACATCAGAAGTTATACGACAGCTTGAAAAGGTGTATCAGCGACGGCGCCGGATTATCTTGTTGTTCAGGCGGCGGTGAGTATTCCCCTTGTTTTCGTTCTTCCTCGCTGATCGGATTAGGAGAAGCTGCTCTTTCTCAAATCAATGAAGCTTGAGAGGTATCCCTTCACCACATGGTGATGGTACGTCTGACCTTATAAGAGCGTCACATTCAATGAAAAGGCTAGAACCATTTGCACCCAAAGGTCCCGGCACCATACCCCTCAGCATCAACCCCATATCCCATGAACTTCCGAAATCTACACCCACACCCGGTACGCTGAGCAGCTGTCATCAACCTCTGGTCTACTGAGTGGTTTTGCCGGTCCAGTGACCCTCCGTCGAACGGAGAGACTTCCGGTCAAACTCGCTACAACACAGGTTTCAGGCGACACTCAACGATATTTCTCGGAAGTCCAGCATCACCAACGAGATGACCCGTACTTCGGCGATCTCCAGCTCCCTCCAGCTTTGACAAAGGCTCTTCGAAAATGCTACTACGGAAGTCCATTCGATCGGCGAGAAGATAGAGGGTTATAAGGTAGATAGCGGGAGGTACAGGAGGGAGAGGGACGAAGCAAATCAACGGGCTGATCGGTTTGAGAGGGAGTTGAACGAACTAAAGCGTGAGCGGATGTCACCGAGTCGATCCACCTCGGAAAAAGCGGTCCCGCCTCATCTACATCTGCCCTCTCGTATGACTACCGATGACTTCCCTCCGATTTTTCATACGTCCGCACATCCCAACTCAGTCAAGCAGGTTGGAACGAAGTCGAACGCCATTCCTCTTCCATCGAAGCCGACCAACCCACCGGGAATCACACTACCTCCTCCACCAAACACAACCACATCATCCATCCCAACCGGTACTCAATTCCTTCAACAGCATCATATCCTACCCCGACCAGCCCTAGCTGCCGATATCAAACCTCATATACCCTCTGTTGGTCCTGCCTCTTTCGAGCTCAAGAGCCACTTACAACACCTCGAAGGGAAGCTACGATCAGCCAAGACCGAGCGAGGTATCTTCACCGAGAAAATTCTGACTCTGACCATGAGCGACAGTGAAGTCGAGCACTAGTTGAAGATTCTCGAGTCGGCCCAGGCTGGTGATTCGAGTTTCAGTCTGAGCAAAGTGGAGAATCGGGTAAAGTCTGCAGAAGGACATTTGAAGGGCATCGGCGAGAAACTGAGGACGGAAGAGCGGAGAGTATTCATTTGAAGAAAGAAGTCGAGGAGATGAGGGTGAAGCTGAAGGCAAATAGGGAGATACTTGAAGATGTGAGGATGAAGGAGAAGGTTGAGAGGAAGAAGGTGAGGATGTTGGAAGATCATCTGAGAAGGAGGGATGGACGGAGGTGATGAGGGGTTTGTCTTGGGGTTTAGAACCTTTCCTCAGAAAAAAATTGAAGCGAGAAGGAATGAGACAAGGACAGAATACGAAAGCAGCGAGATTACTATACGCACTATGTCAACTATGTTCTTTCCCTCTTGGGTTTTGAATCATCGACATTGATTTCGTCACGTAGGTAGATCGCAATGACTCTGAGGGTGAAGTGAAGGTTCGGGCGATATACTGTCGCTGCATATCGGAACGCCTACACCCATACGGACATCCCTGGAAGCCTGCTCGGACGACCGCTTGTACCCTGAGAGGAGGACGTAGCCATTGTGGCAGATACGAAGCAGGTTGCACGGAGAACAGCTCAAGTTCTTTCATATTCATCCTCCAGTCCTGTTCGAAACCCTTCAACAAAACAGACTTATACATGGATCTGCTATCCAAGTTGAATGAGATGTGGAACAATCACTGACAGGAAGTCGTGATAGTGCATCAAGGGAGGGTCTCCGTTACCTGAAACGTCAAATTCCAGGCCAAGATATAATGGTCACATTGAGCGTTTTCAACTCTCATCACATCACCAAAACCCCTTAGTTTGGGATTGCAATACGATGGACTCGAGCAATGCGTCGATCTCCTCGGATCAGAAGAAGCAGACTGATCAACAGCCGAGATTCCCTGCCCAGAACTCCTCGGTTGAAGGTGAAATCGCCGACATCAGATCTGCTGGACAACTACCTGAACCGATGGATCCTGGACCAAGAATTTCTGACAGGTATGCTTTGGTCTTTGAGCCCTGCTGGAATTACAGTGGATCGCTAGCTCTGTTCACACAGAGCAATCAGCTCCTAGACGACCTCGACCAATCAATGTGATTACGACTCCGTTGATCATCGATCAATCTCTGTCAGCAAGACCAAAATCTCGGCAAATCCCGACCCCATCACTCGAGGAAAGGCTTCTAGCTCTCGAACAGTGGAGGTTTGAGGGGAAGCCGAAGTTGACGAAGGAAAGGGATGAGGCGAACGAGCTGGCGATCGGGCGGAAAGGGAGTTGGCCGAGACAATGTCAAGATTGATGCCTGGACCGCAGCAGGCAGATCCAGGCTCAGCTACTCAGCTGAAGAGCTTGGGAGAGAAGGTAGATCTACTGGAGGGGATCGATAGGGCCGATACGCTCGAGGGCCATTGATTATGGTGTGAGTTTTTCTTCAGGTCATTTGCCAGTCCATTTTCAAGTACCTCATTCTTGCCGCATAGACCTTCACCGTTGTGAACGGCCTTCTAGGGGTTTGGTGTCTGTGGAGTCTCGAGCGATGCGTCTTTCAGACCATCTGCCAAAGCGGGGACCATGCACCGGAGCCATTGATGGCGCGTTCTCCTAGAACAGGGATTTGCTGGGATTGCATTCGGCCGCTTCGCAAACCAAAACCTTTTGCAAGTAACTGATAGCTCGTAGACCTACATATTCGATAGCAAGACAAGACTGGAGGCCTTGTGATATGATCTCGGCAAGATCACGGGTATTGCTGAAGCTAACGTGAGTGAGGTTTTGAGACTCGTCTGATCTGTGCAGGAGTTTGAACGACAAGCTTCAGTTGCAAAGACACAAGCTTTAGTAGCGAGGATTAAGGTGGAGAGAGAGAGGGTTCGAAGAGAAGGACACGTTGAGGCAAGCGAAAGACAAAGCGATCAGTATTTTACAAGGACAACTTGCTCAGGCTCGAGCGCGCATCGACACTCTGGAAGGTACAAATCAGTCCCAAAAGGAGGAAATCCGACGTTTGCAGGACCAGCTCCGGAAACGTAACGACATGCAGTAGCTACCTTTCATGCAAGAGACTGTTAGTGCATATCGGTTGAGTATAAGCTACATGATACGTCTTGTTGAATGCGGACTTTGAGGTCACGATCCCACCACAAAGCAACCCCTCAGGAGACCGACTCCTCCCCCTTGATATTCTTGATATACAGCAACTGACCCCCCGTCAAACCCGTCTCCTTCTTCTCCCTCCGTAGTCTCGTCAACTCCTCCTGTAACAGTTCAACCTCCTTCCGACTCTCCCTCAGATCCTTTTCCATAACCTCTCTCTTCGACGTTTCCGCTTTGAGAACGCCTCGGCATTGATCGGCGTCTTGCGCGATCTGCTTTTTCTGCTGTACGAGCTCGCTGAACTGGGTTTGCAAGGTAGTACTAGCCGAATGACGTGTCGAGATCGTCTGGCTGGTTTCGTGGAGTCGCTGTTCGAGGTGTGCTTCCTTCCCGGGAATTCCTGATTCGTCATCAGTCGTCGAGTGTACACTAGAGATTTTCGACTCTGGACTGGACATACTTCTCAGATACGTCACCTCCCTCTCCAACGCCATCACCCGCATCATCGCCATCCGGTTCGCCTCCGTAGCAGTCCAATGATTTCTCTCAACCACATCTCTCTTATGCTTCTCAAACCCGACCAGCTTGTTCGCCTCTTCCAAAGCTTTGGTCAAAGCGTCCCGTTCGGTCGTCATGATTCGGAGTTCCTGACGGATGGCGTTACCGGCTTTGGAGAGGTGTCCTATGGATGCTTGGAGGGCGAGGACAGATTGAGCTTGGGTGTCTGTCGATTGATGGACTGCATGGAGTATGGGATTGGAGGTGTGCGATGATGTCATTGAAGGCTTCTGAGGAGGCGGTCTTTGGCTGGGGATTGGAGGGGTTGGTAGGCGCTGAGCATACTGGGGTGGGAAGTTATTCAGCTGAGAGGTATGCCGAGATATGGGCTGATGATTGGGGATTGAGCCGTCAAAAGCTGGTGGAAAGCGGGGAAGGTTATTGGCGGAGCATGGCCTGGAAATGATGTCCGCTGCAGCCGAGTTTGGAGGAGTGGGGAGTGGAGCGAAACGACGGTCGAAGGTGAACGTATCGTATGGAGGTTGGAAGGAAGTAGTGTTCATTGGCTGGGTCATCGAACGTCTCATAGGTACTGGAGCGGGTTGTGTAGGAACAGGTTGAGAGTAGGGATATGAAGGAGGTCTCCAACCGTTCAGGCGGACGGTAGTTTTTTGGGCAGGTATCTTCAATATGACGGAGGGTTTTGACTGATCGAGCTTCATCCGTTTCTCCTGTGACTCTGTATATCATCAGCAATGGAGTCTCCCGTAAGAGCAGATTCAGCGTACGAGTTGATACCCGCCGCTTGAGGCCTTGGCTAGGAATGGTGGAAACCTCTATAATTCTCTCATCGTCTCGAGGAGTAGTCGGCGCTACGGTGTCAGGTGAGAGCTGAGGTGTTTCCATCGTGTACTCTTAGGAAGTGGGCACCAAGAAGAGTGTACAGTAGGAAAGAGGATCTGAGGAATGCATGAGAAAAAGAGGCCGAGCGTGTGATTGATGGGAGAGACGGTTCTGAAACATTCCTCTGAATATGAGGTGGCCCTTGAGTGGAATGTCCATCTCATTCTACGTTCTGTTAGCTGTTTGATTTCGTACTACATACAGTGAGTGAAGTGAAAGGTCACATGGTACCGCAAGGGAGGGGACGAAGAGTAGTATAAGGGAATAAGGGAATAAGGGGAGTAAGGATAGGGGACGCACAGACCGGTAACAAATCCCGCCATCCTCCGACACAGACTACCTCGCTCATTCCTCTTTCTTATTTACTACCTTCTTACCTCTCCCGAGACGTTTTCCAGGTCCCATCAGAGCTCGGTTTGACAGTGTGAGGAGAAGATAGGTCCGCTACTCCGCTGAGCCTTCCTCCAGAAGACATCACCGTCATGCCTCATCCCTCGGGATACAAACGCCCTCCCCTTCGTCACAGATCGTCAAGTCCTGCTCCCCGAATCAAGTGCGAAATGGAAGACCCCATACCCCGTGCCAGAGTACATCCCTAAACCAGCAAGCCCTTCGACCTAAATCAAGTCAGAACCAGCTAGTTCCATACCATGGAACGACGACGACTGGTATCCAAGTTCGCCAGGACCGGCAAACATCCTCTACAGAACACGGACTCCACCCAGGTCTCAATACCGCACGAAAACGAACTCATCGTCGCACGAAAACGAACTCATCGTCGAAGCGGAACAACAGCAAGAAGAAGGGGAAGAAGCGAAGTGATTCTCAAAACTATCGAACCCAAACTCGGAGGAGCGTACGAGATCGAACTCCTACACCTATGCTCGGTCTATCCGACAGTATACAATCGCCAAGTCCGGAACCTTACCACTTCTGCTACCGCACTAGAACACGAGTCGGTCCCGATAAGCCATGGATCGACTTCGTCAACGACGTGAATCGGATGAAACTACTCGAACATGAGAATCGACGTCTTCGCGATCAGCTCGACCGACTCCGACGAGATCGATGCGAACCATTCGAGAAGCTGATAAATCGGTTCTCCAAGTATTTGCGGAAGAATCATCCGCGCGCCTACGACGATGACAAGGACGAGAACGAGCTTCATCCAGCATATTAGACGATCGAATGCCTCGGAGCGGAGTTGAAAGCAGTCGAAGAATAGGTAGAAGATTCCTCAAGACCGAAGAGGCGCTGTCGATTGCGGAAGAGACGATCGAGCAGCTGAAGGAACGAGTGCTTTGGAGTCATTGGGTGGAAGGAGTGTGGGCGGAGGGGAAGGACGGATGAATCGGAGCTGAGGAACAGGGAAACCGAATGCGATGATGAATTGGAGGAGGAGATCAAAGAGGAGTGGTTTTGGACTTGACCGAGGCTGCAGTTTGAGTCAAGATAGTCATGGAGAAGCACACCTACGTTGGCGGGTTACGAGTCGTATTTGTATGACGTGAAAGCAACTCACCCGCCTTATTCACTTCATTTTGCTTGGTTGGGGACATTACCGGAAGGAAAAGCATCCGTGGGAAAGTCAGTTCTGGCTGGCTAGTGGTTGACCATCAAGCGCGTCATAGCAAGCCTTGAGTACTAGTACAGCGGAGTCTTGCAAAGGGCTCAGCTGGCTTTCCCAGCATCCAAAGGTTTCACTAGTATCCTGTGAACCCCTAGCATCGTAAAATGTCCCGCTTCGTCCGTCCCGTAAGTCACTATCACTTCCTTATCTGAGTTTCACAAGCTGATATCCCCTAGTCAAAATATCGCCATGTCTATGGCGAAAAGGCCAAGACGCACTATGAGAACGCCAAGATCAGCGGTAGCGCCTGGGATACCGATCTCGTCTCAGCTGGAGGGAAGTACCTAGCTGTCAACTGGCAGGTCTCAGGTGGAGGGGTACGCCCATATCCCCCACCTTACTCACCCAATTCAAAGCCTTCCTCGGTCTAGCTAACATCGTTTCCAACAGGCATTCGCTATCCTACCAGTCTCCTCGCCCTTCACAGCTCCTAGTCCAGCCGGCTTCCCGACGAAACTCCCGGACATCCTACCTCTTGCAAGGGGACATACGGCTCCTGTTTTAGATACAGCTTGGTCGCCTTTCGATGATAACCTCGTTGCTTCTGCCTCGGAGGATGGGAAGAGTGGGTCAAGTCTACTTGGGATATGACTGAAAGTACAGTCTGCATCTGGAAGATCGAAGACTCCTTGTTCGAAGGATGGGGAGAGGATCATTGGGTACCGGAAGATATCAGGGCAAACGGGAAACTCAATGCTGGGGGACGGTGGGTTCGTAGGTTTGGGTATAGCTAAAGGGAGCAGGAAAGTCGGTCAAGTTATGTTCCATCCGACTGCTTCTTCCCTGCTTGCTTCCGCTTCTGGAGATTACCTCATCCGACTCTGGGATATCGAGAAGGGGCAGGATGCTGCAACTACCACGTTAAAGGGGCATTCAGATACGATCCAGAGTCTCTGTTGGAACGCGGTGGGGACGACTTTGGTGACGGTGAGTTTTCATGTCGCTTAGCTCCATGCTACTCAGCTCGAGCTCTCTGCTGAATGTATGTAGACTTGTCGAGATAGGAAGCTACGAATGTTTGATCCTCGAGCAGGTGTGGAAGCGGTACGGACGGCAGAAGGGCATTCCGGGGTTAAAGGGTCTCGTTCGGTATTCCTTGGGGATAGGGATAGGATCGCTACGACTGGTGTATGTCGGGTCGGATTCAGCTTGAACTCTCTTTGTGCTGATTAAACGCAGTTCAGCAAGATGTCGGATCGACAAGTTGGACTGTGGGATACAAGCAGTTTCAAGAACCTGGACATGATGTCGCTCGACTCCAGCGCGTATGCTGATCCTTTGAGAGCTGGGGCATTGCTCATGAATCGCAGGGGTGTGCTTATGCCCTTCTTCGCTGAGGGTAACGATGTCCTATTCCTGGCTGGGAAAGGGTAGGTTGACAATGCCCTTGCTTAGCATATCTGACCTGAACAGCGACGGGAACATCCGATACTACGAGTATGAGGGCGACTCTCTCCACTCCCTCTCTGAGTACAAGTCCGCCGAACCGCGTATGTCCCCTTTTTGGAGGTGTTTTCCGGCGAGAGCTGATCTCCCCAGAACGTGGCATGACCTTCCTTCCCCGACGGTCTCTTGAAGTCTCCCAAAACGAGATTGCTCGTGCTTTCAAGCTTGCTGGTGGAGCTGTGGAACCTCTTAGCTTTATCGTTCCACGTAAAGCGGAGAGCTTCCAATCTGAGTGCGTCATGTTGTTCTTCTCTTATCTCCGCTAATGAGAACAGCATCTTTCCGCCCGCCAATTCCATCGAGCCTGCTCTCACCGCCTCCCAATATTTTAGCGGGAAAACTGCGCGACCGAAAGTCATCGATCTCGAAACGCATACTATCTCCTCTTATTCTGCTCCCGTTCCAGCTGCGCCAGTCGCCGAAGCAAGGGGTTCCGAACCGCCTGAGCCAAACCACGAGACTAGACGAGAAGAGCCAACGAAGTCAAAATCCGCTCCGACGCCTTTCATCACGCCTGCGGCCACTATGCTGATCATCCCGGAAGCGGAGAAAGTTGTTGAACCTGAACCTGAACCTGTCCAGGAGGCGAAGAGTCTGGAGATTCAGCAACCGGAGAGCGAAGACGACGAGCCAGCACGGGAGCAAGAGAGTATACCGGACGCCCCTAGAGCCCAGGAAACGGCTCCACCTGCTTCCGCGATAACAGCTACGGCCACCAACGGAGACAGCGTTACAGCACCGAAGGATCAGCTCCTGGTCAAAAAGCTCTCCGACAAGGCCACACTGCCTACACGAGGATCTCCCCTGTCAGCCGGCTACGACCTGTACGCAGCCGAAGATAAAGTTGTGCCGGCCCGAGGAAAGGCTTTAGTCGATCTCCAATTATCCATTGCTGTACCTGAAGGCACATATGGTCGAGTCGCGCCGAGAAGTGGTCTCGCATCGAAGTACTCGATCGATACTGGAGCTGGAGTGATCGATGCGGATTATCGAGGACCGGTCATGGTGTTGCTCTACAATCTTTCGGATAATGATTT
>JAABUH010000933.1_pt1 | contig 37099 bp, 30 predicted proteins | sample 5559121 | NCBI WGS metagenome assembly JAABUH01 (sample SAMN10711871, study PRJNA513364) | rock metagenome | isolation source: Antarctica rocks | place: Antarctica: Victoria Land, Battleship Promontory nord | collected 2015-12-28
CGCCCAAACGCACCGTCAGGTCGAGCGCCGTGTCATAGTCCACGGTCTTGAATGTTCTACTCATGCTCACCAGTCTATCAGCACAGACGGGGCGGAGAGCTCGTTTCTCTCCGACAAACTGCTAGGCCTCACGTTACGGAGCGCGACACCAGGGGCAAAGTACGGGCGTCTCTTTGCTCAAAATAGCCCTGTGAGGGTGCTTCTGTCGAGCAAAAAGGAGCGGTTTCGACGAGAGGCGCTCCTTTCTTGTGGCCCAACACGGCGAAAGACTCTCACCGAGGCGCCCCATAGCATCGAAACAGGCTGAAGTATCGTTTCCAGCAAGGAAATCGACCCTTTGTCCCAGCCCCACAGGCCGCTACTTTGCCCCCGGTGTCGCGCTCCGTAACATGAGGCCCAGGAACGTGCCGAGGTGGCGGACGGTACAGAGTTGCAGGGCCAGACCGAGCTTGTTGTAGTCAGCACGGCGCTCAGCGATCAGGGCGCGATCGGCGTCGTCGAGGTGGAACGAGCGCGCCAGGTCGGCCGGCGACGGCTCGCCGTCGTAGCGCCTGTAGGCCGTTTCTTGGTCGGAGGAGAGGAAGGCGACGAGCATCAGTAGTCCACCCTGATGCCATCCATCGCGGCCGCGCGGTCGCGCGCCGAGGGGAGGCTGTAGCGGCGCGTCGTTTCCAGGCGGCGGTGGCCGGCGATCTTGGCGACGAGCACCAGGTCAGTGCCGTTACGCACAAGGGCGGTCAGGCAGGTGTGCCGCAGGACGTGCGCCGAGAGGGCAAGCCCGGCGTCCCGCCCCAACTCGCGGACGACCAGATCGATCGCGCGCGTTGAGAGGCAGCGCCCCTGCGGGTTGAGGAAGAGGGCCCGCTCCCCAGCGGCGTCGACCCTCTTGGTACGTTCCTTCATATGTATATCGAGGGACGCGCGCACGGCGGCGTTGAGCAGCTGTCCTGGCTACTTATTGTATCCGTGCGACAAATAATGCTAATTGTCGCACGGATACAATAAGTAGCCAGGACACCCTTTTGTCACGACGTTAGCCAATCTCGGGGTCTGTCTCAGGGTCCTGACGGCGTGTCGGGGCGGAAAGTAACGCTTGTAGGGCCTCCTCCAGCTTTGCTACTCGTTCCTCGGCCGTCTGGCGCGCCTGCTCGGCGGCCAGGCGCGCCTTGGCCTCGTCGTCGGCGCGCTCTTCGGCCGCCTGGCGCGCCAGCGCCACCCGGGCCAGGTGGTCTCGGGCGGCCTGCAAATCGCGATGCTCCTCCTCGGCGAGGGGGACTGGTTGCCCCGTCGCCGGGTCGATGATGCGTAGCCACGTCCCGCCCGGCCTACGCTCCGACGGCTCCATCGCTACCGGCCGCAACTCTGCCCTCAGCAGCTGGCTATAGATCCCCCCTTCCGCCAGCGCCGGCAGTGGCTCCATGCGGCCCCCGCGCAACGCGTAGCCCAGGAAGGGCGAATCCATCTCCTGCTCGGGATCGTACACGTAATATTCGCCCGCCCCCAACTGTGCATAGCGCGCCCGCTTGCCGTCCGGCGCGTTGCCCACATCGTTCCCCCGTGTGCTCGGCGAGGTGATCTCGAACACGATGTCGGGGAACTTCCCCTCCACCCAGGTCTGCCACTTGTTTGGACCAGGCGGGGGGCGGTCGAAGGCCACGTACAAGTCGGGCGAGATGTTGTCGCGCCCGTTGTACCTATTGTAGTAGACGAACTGGTTGCCGCCCACGGTGGTCGTCCCGGCGCGCCCCTGGCGGTCGAACAGGGTCTGCAGGGTCCATTGCAGGTCGACCATTTGGACGGCGTTGTCGAGGGTTTCGGCCATCGGCTCACCGTCGCTCTCGGGAAAGGTCGACCAATCGATCTCGGCTCCGGCGCGCGTTACCATGGCGCATTATCCCTCCGCTGCGCGGTTGCTGGCGCTGTGTGCCCCCAGTCTACACTATCGACGACGAAAATCGACACGGCAACACGCGCCCCTTCGACGGATGCGCTACCATAGTAGCGCATCGATAAAACGCCGTGTCTCGGCGCGATTGGGGTGAAAACCGTCGGAAAGTTAGGAGGATACGGGATGGGCGTGCTACAGGCGTTCGATCTAAGCGGCAAGGTCGCCGTCGTGACCGGGGGCAATACAGGCTTGGGCGAGGCGTTCGCCGCGGCGCTGGCTGACGCCGGCGCCCGCGTGGCCATCGCCGCGCGCAACCACGAGGGCAGCGAGCGGGTGGCGCGCGCGATACAGGGGGCCGGCGGGGAGGCCATCGCCGTCGACGTGGACGTGACGCGGGCCGCCGAGGTGGGGCGCATGGTCGACGAGGTGACGGAGCGCCTGGGACCGGTCGACATCCTGGTCAACAACGCGGGCATCTGCTACCACCGCCCGGCCGCGGAGGTCCCGCTGGAGGAGTGGCGCGAGGTGTTCGACGTGAACGTCCACGGCTTGTGGTCCTGCGCGCAGACCGTAGGCCGTCAGATGATCGAGCGGGGCGGGGGGACCATCGTCAATATCGGCTCTATCTCCGCCCTGATCGTCAACAGGCCGCAGATGCAGCCGGCGTACAACGCGTCCAAGGCGGCCGTCCACCAGCTCACCAAGTCGCTCGCGGCCGAGTGGGCGCCCTACAACGTGCGCGTGAATGCCCTGGCCCCGGGCTATGTCAAAACGGCCATGGCCCCGGTCGACCGCCCCGAGTTCCGCCGCTACTGGATCGAGGACGCGCCGATGGGGCGCTATGCCCTCCCCGAGGAGATCGCCCCCTCGCTTGTCTACCTGGCCTCGGACGCATCGCGCTTCATGACGGGCTCTGTGCTCGTCATCGACGGTGGCTATACCTTGTGGTGATCGTGATGACCGCTCCCCATGGCGACAGCCGGGTATTTTCCAGGACGGAGGTAGGGCGCGGGATCACGCTGGCGCGCCGCCGGCGCGAGCGTCCTCGATGGCGCGCCAGATGCGCTCGGGGCGCAGCGGCATGTCGAGGTGGCGTATGCCGAGCAGGGCCAACGCGTCCATCACCGCGTTGACGACAGCGGGCGTCGAGCCGATCGTGGCCAGCTCGCCGATGCCCTTCGCCCCCAGCGGGTTCAGGGGCGTCGGCGTCTCGGTGCGTATGTTGGTGAACAGCGGCAGCGACTCCGCCCTGGGGATGGCGTAGTCCATCAGCGAGCCCGTCAGCAGCTGGCCCTCCGCGTCGTAGACGACCTCCTCGTAGAGCGCCTGCGCGATGCCCTGGGCCAGGCCGCCGTGCACCTGCCCGTCCACGAGCAGCGGGCTGACTACGCGGCCGCAATCGTCGACCGCCACGTAGGAGCGCAAGGATACCTCGCCGGTCTCCGCGTCGACCTCGAGCGCGACCACGTCGGCCCCGAACGGGAAAGTGACGCCGGGCGGGCTGAAGTAGTCGGTGGCCTCGAGACCCGTCCCGATCTCGTCGGGCAGGTCGCCCGAGTAGGCCGCCCCCGCGAGCTCCTTGAGCGCCAGCGCGCGGTCCGGCACGCCCTTGACGCCGAAGCGCCCCTCCTCGAAAGCGACGTCCTCGGGCGCGGCCTCGAGCAGGTGCGCCGCTATCTTCAATGCCTTGTCCTCGATGATGTCGAGTGAGCGATAGAGCGCGGAGCTGCCGACGGCCATGCCGCGCGAGCCCATCGTGCCGATGCCCTGCGGCGTGCGCGCCGTGTCGCCGTGCACCACCACCACGTCGTCCATCGACACCCCCAGGCGGTCGGCCACGATCTGGGCGAAAGAGGTCTCCTGACCCTGTCCGTGCGGCGAGATGCCGGTGGCGACCGTGACCACGCCCGTGGGCTCGACGCGCACGGTGGCGCTGTCGTAGGGGCCGAAGCCGCAGATCTCGGTGAACGTGGCGATCCCGACGCCGGCGAGCTTGCCCTCGGCGCGCAGCCGTCCCTGTTCCGCGCGCAAGCCCTCGTAGTTCGCCGCCTCCAGGGCCGCGCGCAACGCCTTGTCGTAGTCGCCGCTGTCGTAGATCGGGCCCGTGGGCGTCGCATAGGGGAATCGCTCGGGCGGGATGAAGTTCTTGCGGCGGATCTCCACCGGGTCCAGGTCCAGCTCGGCCGCGAGCAGGTCGACGACGCGCTCGACGTAGTAGGCCGCCTCGGGGCGGCCGGCGCCGCGGTAGGCGCCCACGGCCATGGTGTTGGTGTAGACGGCGCGGATCTCGAGATCCACGTTGTCGTACGCGTAGACGCCGGACATCAGCCAGCCGGTCAGCGGAGCGATCTCGGCGTCGCGCGGGTAGGCCCCGAGGTCGGCGAGCAGGCGCATGCGTAGCCCCGTAATCGTGCCGTCCCTGCGCGCGGCCACCTCGACGTCGGCCACCTGCGCGCGGCCGTGGTGCGTGGAGGACAGGCTCTCGCCGCGCGTTTCGATCCACTTGATCGGGCGGTTGAGCCGCAGGGCCAGCGCCGCGCAGATCATGTCCTCGGGGTACGCGCTGATCTTGACGCCGAAGCCGCCGCCGACCTCGGGCGCGACCACGCGCACGGCGATCTCGGGCAGGCGCAACGTCGCGGCGATCTGCCGGCGCACAGTGTGCGGGTTCTGCGTCGAGGTCGTGACGGTCAGGCCGCCGCTGAGCGCATCGGGCTGGGCCAGCACCCCGCGTGGCTCCATGGGGATGCCGGCGAGGCGCTGGTTGACCATGCGTTGGCGCAGGGTCACCTCCGCCGCGGCGAAGGCCCCCGCGGGGTCGCCGTGCTCGCATCGCCAGGTGAAGGCAACGTTGCCCGGTACCTCGTCGTAGAGTTGGGGGGCGGCGGGCGCGACGGCGGACTCGAGATCGACGACGGTCTCCAGGGGCTCGTAGTCGACCTCGATCTTTTCGAGCGCGTCGCGGGCGCCGTAGCGATCCGTGGCCACGACGACGGCGACCGGCTCACCGACGTGGCGGACGCGGTCGTGCGCCAGGATCGGCGTGGCGATGGGCGCCATGTCGTGCGGCAGGCCGGCGCCCTCGCCGCCGTGCGGCATGGGCCCGGCCATGTCGCGGAACTCGGCGCCCGTGTAAACCGCGATGACGCCGGGGTGCGCCGCGGCCGCGGCCGTGTCGACGCGGGCGATCGTGGCGTGCGCGTAGACGCTGCGCAGGATGGCGACGTAGCCGAGGCCGTGCGGCTGCACGTCGTCGACGTAGGTCGAGCTTCCCGTGATCAGCCGCGGATCCTCTTTGCGCCTGACGCGCGCCCCCATCATCTTGGCATAGGCCATCTGCCACCTCCTCACTGCTGCGTATCACAAGCGATCGGGGCGAGTCCGCGTCGCGGGCGTCGCGGGCGTCGCGCGAGACCAAGCCGTACTTTATAGTATGCCACGCGGCCGCAGGCGCGGACATCATACCGCGCCGTGCAGCGGGAATATTTCTTCCCGGATGCGGGTGACAACCGCGTCCGCGGCCACATCTATGGCGTGTTGGCGGGGACCAGGGAGCACGGGCGCCGGCGGGTCAGAGAGGTGGCGCGGCAGGGGCGCATCGGTGAGGACGGCAACCCGGTCGAGCCACGCTAGCGGGAGCTTGTCGGGCAAGGCGCGCCCCAGCAGGGCGGCCACGGCGAGCGTCTGCGCGCGGGGGACGACGCCGTAGGTCTGGTAGCCGCCCCCGCCCAGGGCGACCAGCCGCCCGTCGCAGAGCTCGTGCGCCAGGGCGTGCAGCGCGCCGGCCAACGGCGTCCAGACGTTCGTGGTCATGCCCATCTCCGTGAGCGGGTCGGTCCAGTGCGTGTCGCAGCCGAGTTGGGCCACGATGAGGTCGGGGCGGTAGGCGCGTAGGAGGGGCGGGACCACGGCCGCGAAGACGCGCGCGTAGGTCTCGTCGCCGGTGAACGGCTCCAGCGGCAGGTTGACGGTGTAGCCGTAACCCGCCCCGGTCCCCACGTCGTCGACAGAGCCCGTGCCGGGGAACAGGTACTCGCCCGACTCGTGCAGCGAGATCGCGAGCACACTTGGCTTGGTCCAGAAGAGCGCCGCCACGCCGTCGCCGTAGTGGGCGTCGAGGTCGACGTAGGCCACGCGCGCGTCTGGGCGCCCCGCGAGCGTCGCGGCGATGGCCACGGCCGCGTCGTTATAGACGCAGAAGCCGTTGGCGCGGGCGCGCATGGCGTGGTGCAGGCCGCCCAATGGTACAAAGGCGTGGGTGGCGCGGCCGGCCATCACCCACTCGGCCGCGCGCGTCGTCCCGCCCGCGATGAGGGCCGCCGCCTCGTGCATGCCGGGGAAGACGGGGTTGTCGGGGGGCGCGAGGCCGTATGCCCCGTCCTGCAGCTCGAAGCCTGTGCCGCGCGCCTCGGCCAGCAGGCCAAGCTCGCGCACGCGCCCTACATAGTCCGGCGCGTGCACGCGTCCCAGCTCTTCGTCCGTGGCCATCCGCGGCGACTCCACAATCACGCATGGGTCGTCGAGCAGCCCGTAAGCGCGCATCAGCCCGACGGCCAGCTCGCCGCGCATCGGACGCAGCGGGTGCGCGGGCGGGAACCCGCGCAGGGCCTCCAGGTATGCGTGGCTGTGCACGAGCAGGATGGGGGCGTGGGCCATCGGGGTTTGCCTTCTCACGCGCCTGTTCTACGTTTACTCGATTTTCGGCGGCGATGTCGGCTTCGGTTGCGCACGATCGATCCTGGCGCGCAACGCCCCCGCGACGACGCGCACATTGGCGTCGTCGGTGACGCAGGTGACGTGATCGCCGGGGATCGGCTGGATGTCGAGCGCCCCCCTGATAGCGCGGCGCCAACCCATCGTCTTGTCGCGGCGGTAGTCTTCGCGTTCGTCCCGCGCGACGAAGAGCGCAACGGGGCCCGGGTACTGTCCTGGTATGTACCTGCGGTTAGCCTGGATGTAGGCCTGATTGACCTTCTGTTGTCGTTCCCGCACCAGGCCCTCGCGCGCAGCGTACTCCGCCAGACCGCCCTGGCTGTTGTCCCGCGCGACGTGGAGACCCCGGGATCGCTCCACCGCCGCGACACGATCCCGTGCGATGACCCGGCGCATTTTCTCGCGCACAGCGGTGAGGCGCTCCCCGGGACTCATGCGACCGAGACGGTCGAGGCGTCGTAAGCGCCCGCCAAGCGACTCGGCGACCTTTGTCCGTGTGCGGCTATCGAGCCCCACCAGCGCGCCAAGAGGCTCGACCACGCGACGAGCCAGTGCGTACTGCCTGCTTTCGACGGCGGTGTGCACGAGGGCCAGCAGGTCCACCCTCTGGCCCTGCCCCTTCAGTTGGCGCGCCATCTCGAAGGCGATCAGACCCGCGCTGCAGTGTCCGCCCAGCAGGTACGGCCCATCAGGCTGGTGCGCCCGCAGGGTGCGCACGTGGTGGGCGGCCATCGCCTCGATCGTGTCCGGTACGCGTTCGTCATGCAGCCCGTGTTGCTCGAAGGCGTAGAATGGCTGGTCGGACCCGAGGTGGCGCGACAGGTTCAGGGTGTAGAATCCTCCCCCCCAGAAGTCGCCGTGCACGAAATAGAGGGGGCGTCGCGCGCTATCGTCGCGTATGGGCTGCACCGTGACCAGTCCGGTGAGCCGCGTTGCGCCGACGTCGTCTTGCTCCGCTTCCCCGGCCCCATGGAGGGCGGTGGCGAGGTGGGCGACCGTCGGTTCCTCGAACAGGGTGGCGAGCGAGAGCCGGCTGCCGAAGAGGCGCTCGATCTCGTCTATGAGGCGCACCGCGAGCAATGAGTGCGCCCCGAGCTCGAAGAAGTTGTCCCGGATACCGATGGGACGGATTCCCAGCAGTTCTTCCCACAGCCCTACCAGCCTTTCCTCCACCACGCTGGTCGGAGCAACAACTGGGCCGGCTGACAGGGCGACGGTATCAGGGACAGGGAGCGCGCCGCGGTCGACCTTGCCATTCGGTGTCAGCGGCAGGGCGTCCAGTGGCACGAAGGTGGACGGGACCATGTACGTGGGTAGGCGCTCACGCAGGTAGCCACGCAGCGTCGTCCCGCTGAGCGCGCGTGGGTGGTCTGGGACCATGTAGGCGACGATGCGGCGGTCGTCGAGTTCCCCCGCCCCATAATCATAATCGCACGCGACCACGACCGCTTCGCGCACAGCGGGGTGGCCGGCCAGCGCGGCCTCGATTTCGCCGAGTTCGATGCGGCGGCCGCGCACCTTGATCTGGTGGTCGTTGCGGCCGTGGTACTCGATCGTGCCGTCGGGCCGGTAACGCCCCAAATCGCCGGTTTTGTACAGCAGGCCCAACCCTTGCGGCCTGAAAGGGTCGGAGATGAAGCGCTCCGCGGTCAGGTCGGGCAGATTGAGGTAGCCACGCGCCAGGCCTGCTCCGGCCACGTGGATCTCGCCGATCTCGCCCTGCGGGACGTGCTGTCCGCCTTCGTCCAGCAGGTAGACCCGCATGTTGGCGATGGGGCGTCCGATAGGGACAGGCGTTGCGCCGTCCCACGCGCGCGTGTCGTAGTAGGTCGCATCGGCCGCGACCTCGGAGGAGCCATAAAGGTTCAGTAGGGTGCAGCCGGGCAATTGCTGTCGGAAGCGGTGGCAGAGGCCGGCCGGGAGCGCCTCGCCGCTGCTGACCCAGAAGATGAGGCGCGGCGCGCGCTCGCGCAGGTCGGGCGCGGCGTGGAGTATCAGGCGCAGCAGGGAAGGCACGAGCACCAGGCGGGTCACGCCCGCGGTCGCCAGCGCCTCCACGAAGCGCGGGGTATCGGTGAGCGCCGTGTCCGGGATGATGACGATGGGTACCCCCCGGAGGAGCGGTCCGAAAACCTCCCACACTGAGTCCACGAAGCTCAGCGCCGTTTTCTGGCAGCATACCTCGCCCTCCTCGAAGGGATAGGTCTGCCACATCCAGTGAAAGCGGTTGATGGCGGCGCGGTGCGGGGCGACCACGCCTTTGGGCCGGCCGGTCGAGCCAGACGTGTAGATGACGTAGGCCACCTCCCCGGCCGTCGTCGTGGCCGGTGGGTCGTCGTCATCCTCGCGCTCGATGCCCGCCCGGTCGCCGCCGTCCACGACGACGACGTGGCCGGCGCGCGCCGGCAGACGCGCTGTCAGACTCTCGTGTGTCAGGAGCGCCACTGGCGCGGCATCCTCCATCATGAAGGCGATGCGCTCGTCCGGATAGGCCGGGTCGAGCGGCACGTAGCCCCCGCCGGCCTTGAGGATGGCGAGCAGCGCGACAATGGCGTCGGGCGAGCGATCCATATACAGGCCGACCAGCGACGCGGGTCCAACGCCGAGACGCCGGAGGTAGCGGGCTAGGCGGTTGGCCTCCCTGTTGAGCGCGTCGAAGCTGACCTGCCGGTCGCCGTGGATCAGCGCCGTCGCCGCCGGTGTGCGCGCGACCTGCGCCTCGAATAAAGTGTGGATGCACATGTCGTCGGGATAGGGAGCGTCGGTGGTATTCCAGCTGGCGGCCGCCTGCGCCTGCTCAACCACGGCCGTCGCCCTGCTCTCTTCATCCATCGACCACACCCTGCCTCCGCGACTACGCAACTACCGTGTCTACCGGACCGCGCACGACGCGCCCGCCTTCAAGCGGGGTAACCGTCCGCTCGCGCGCTGAACCTGTTCGCAGCGATCACCGTAGCGGTATTTCGAGTTTCTCCCACGTCTTCATCGATCGACCGATCGCGCTCCAGGCGCCAAGTCTCATTCTACACGCGCGGAGACGACGGGCGCGCGCCCGACCGCGGCGCGATGGGTCGAGCAGTGACAGCTGTGCGCCCGGCGCGCACGATCCGCGCCCCGAAGGATAGCACCGCTGGCCCAACATTAGCCCTTCTCGTCCCGTTCCCCAGATGAGCAGCAGATGAGCAGACGCCGCGCGCATTTCGTCACTGACGTGATGCGCGCGCTGCGGGAGCGTCCAGTCGTCGGCCACGAAGTGAGGTGTAGGCCTGGGGATCGACGAGGGCGTGGACTTGACAAAATTGCACATATGGGATAATCTCCCGTATATGGGTAAAATCCGCTCGGACGACAGCTCCCTCGACCGGCTCATAGCCCGGCACCTCAAGAGCCTGCGTGCGGAGCGCGGGTGGTCGTTGGACGAACTCGCCCGGCGCAGCGACGTGAGCCGCGCCACCCTCTCCCGGCTCGAGAACGCGGAGGTGAGCCCAACGGCGAGCGCGCTGGGTAAGCTCTGCGCGGCCTATGGCCTGACCATGTCGCGGCTGATGCGCCTGGTCGAGGACGACTTCGCCCCCCTCATCCGCCGCGACGCGCAAGCGGTCTGGACCGATCCGACCGTCGGTTTCCGGCGACGCTCGGTGTCCCCGCCCGCTCGGACGCTGGCCGGCGAGGCCCTCGAGTGCGAGCTCGGGCCGGGCGCGCGCATCGCCTATGACCGTCCGCCGAGGCCAGGCTTGGAGCACCACCTGCTCCTGATCGAGGGGGATCTGGCCGTCAGCGTCGAAGGGCACACCTATGAGTTGCGGCCTGGCGACTGCCTGCGCTACCAGCTCCACGGCCCCAGCGCTTTCGCGACCACCGATCAATGCGGAGCAAGATACATCCTCTTCATCGTGTGAGGTAGAAGCGACATGACGACCGATTCGCCCATCACCATCGCGCCGTTCACCGCGGACGACATCGTGGCCCATGCCCGTGACCTGGGCGCGCTCCTGCGCGTCTGCGTCCACGACGGGGCTAGCATCGGCTTCGTGCTGCCATTCACGGCGGACGACGGCGAGACCTTCTGGCGCGACAAGGTGCTCCCGTCGGTGCGCGACGGGACGCGCGCGCTGCTGGTCGCGCGCGCGGGTGGACGGATCGTGGGGACGGTGCAACTCGACTACGACACCATGCCGAACCAACGCCACCGGGCAGAGGTCCGCAAGCTGCTGGTCCATCCTGACGCCCGTCGCCGCGGCGTCGCGCGCGCCCTGATGGCCGACATCGAGCGCCGGGCGCGCCACCTAGGGCGGAGTCTGCTCACCCTGGACACGCGCACCGGCGACGGGGCCGAGCGCCTCTACGCAACCTTGGGCTATGAAACGGCGGGCGTCATCCCTGGCTACTGCCGCGACACGACCGTGGGCCGTCTCGATGCGACCACGATCATGTATTAAGACCGTGTGACGATACACACAGGCGCTCGGACGCCGCGCCGTTCGTATCATGCGCCGCGGTATGGCGGTCTCTCGCCGGATGGCCCTGACGCTATGGGAGCGCGCGATGCGATCTTTGCGCCCAAGGAACTTATCAGCAGCCCAGCGTGATCCTCGCCCCGTAACACGTACGCCCGACGGTTTCACCAGCAGCCCGACGCGATCATCGCCCTGTTTCGTTACCCCCACCTCGCGCGCTGCGCCGGTGTCTGAGCCACCTCGCGCAACCGCCGGATCTCCGCGACCGTCGCTGAGCCGGGGGCGGAGGGGTCGCCTTGCACCGCAATCCCGGCCTGGATCAGTTAGACCGCCCGTCGCTGCGCGTGATGCGCACGCCCGCCTCGACTATAGGTGACGAGGAGGGCGTAGGCGCCCAGGCCTACGCCCTCGCCCCTCGCCTTTCCTGAGGGGGATCGCCATCGGGGGCATAGCCCGTTGTGCCGGCATTTATTGCGTGGAGAAACGCTGCGGGCGGCAGCGCCGCAATTCGGCAACGGGCTCACCGCTGATGAGTTCGTCGGCAATCAGACGTCCGACTGTAGGGGCGAGGGTGAAGGCCGAGTGCATGACGGCCACATAGACGGACGTGTCCGGCGTCACGTATCCCACAATCGGCCCGCCCGCCGGCATCGGGCGCCGGCCGACACCGTGTCCGAGCAGGCGCAGGGGGCCGGAGCCGAACATGTCCTGCACGCGCTCCAGTGTCTGCCGCGCGAGCCGCTCGCGCGCTGTCTCCGAGGCCCCCTCGTCGTGGGATGCCGCCAGCAAGAGGTGGCCGTCGCGGCTCTCCCGAAGGTCGAAGTTGGGGCTGGCGAGGATGGTCTTGACCAGCCCCGGCGGCGCCGCCGCACTGATCCGGAAGGCCGGGGATGCCGCGACGGGGAGCTTCACCCCCAGCGGCTCGCACAGCCTCCCGACGTCGGCGCCGGCGGCGAGCACTATGGTCGGGGCCGGGTAGAATCCCGCCGAGGACAGCACCCCTTCGACGCGCCCACCCGCGGTTTTGAGCGCGGCCGCGCCCGCGCCGAGGACCACCCGCGCGCCGAGCGCGCGCGCGGCCTGCACGAGCGCCTCGGTGGTGCGCGCCGGATCGACACCTCCATCGGTCGGGGTATACACGGCCCACTCGGGAAGCTCCCGCAGGTGTGGTTCGAGCGCCGCGATGTCGCCGCGCCCGATCCACTGTTGGCCGCGCGCCAGGCGCGCGCCGTCCCCAGGCCGAACCGAGGCGTCGTCCCATGCCGACGAGCCGGTCCAGCGGACCGCCACTCCGGGCACCTCGGTCTCGAGGCGTCGGTAGTCCGCCAGGACGGACCCACGCAGGTCCGCAGCCCCGCCGGGCCACTCGCGCCCTGCGTCACCGACCCACGCGAAGGAGTCACCCGTCGCCCCAACGGCCGGTGACGGTGCCCGATCGACCAGGGTCACAGGCACGCCCCGGCGTGCCAGGTGATAGGCCACCGAGGCGCCGACGATCCCCGCGCCGACAATCGTGACGGTAGACATAAGAGCCCTCCAATCCTACGAACAGTCTAGCGCACACAGACCACCATGACGTGCTAACTGTCGCTTCAGCGACCAGGGTGGCAGCGTACAGGGACGCGCTGCTGAGCAGAAAGACCCTCCTGACGCCCTCGACGCGCGCCGATATCATCGTCAAACTCCTTCCTGCATGTACAGGACCGAGGCCTCCGCCCATGTTCGGCATACACCCGAAAAGTAACCCCTGGGCTCGGGCGGCACGATCCCCGCCCCGAAGGTGCGCATAGCGACCTGCCGTAAAACCATCGGCCCGGCCCCGAACCACGCTCGTTAGGGTTGGAGGCTTCGTAACACGCAGAACTCGTTGCCTTCCGGGTCGGCGAGGACGTCCCACCTTTGCTCTCCCTGCCCAATGTCCACACGCCGCGTACCCAGCGCAAGCAAACGCTCTACTTCCTCATGTTGCCCCCGGTCAATGGGACTAACGTCGATATGGAGCCGATTCTTGATCGTCTTGGTCTCAGGGAGATGGATAAAGAGCAACGTCGGCGCGGTCGTCTCTGCCCGCACAGCCTCCGCCGTAGGATGCCATCCCGCGATCTCCACCAGATCATCCCGCTTGTCGATGACCTCATAGTCGAGTACGGCGCACCGGAAGGCCGCTAACTCATGCGGTCGGTGGCAATCGACCACAAGCTCGGTGAACCTGCTTGTCATGGATACTCCTTCGTCGCTCTGGCGGACGTGATGCGCTTGACCACAGCCATTATAGGCGCACCATGAGATCTTTGCGCTCAAAGCTCGTAACCATTGGGCTCGGGCGGCACGATCCCTGCCCCGACGTATCGCGCCTCATGCACTAGCCGCCCCGTAGGATGACTCGAGCTAGATGACCAATGAAGCCGTTGTCAAAGGTGTGCGGTGTCGAGCACGCTCACCGTGTTGTTGCCCCCGCTGGTGATGAAGAGGCGGCCCGTTCGCCCATCGACGGCCATCGCTGGCCCGACCGACGCGTTGGGCTGGCCTACGGCCGTGGGGAGGGTCAGCGTGCGCAGGAGGCGGCCACTCGACGCGGCGAACACGTCGAGGATGCTGCGGGGGAGGATCGCGGCCGCGGTGGTGTACAACGTGGCGACGACATAGAAACGGCCCCGCCGTTGATCCGCCACCGCGCCCGGCACGAAGACGTACGCCTGCGGCGCGGTGGGGACCGTGGTGTTCGTCAGGTCGCGCCCCGTGCGCGTGTCGAGCACGCTCACAAAGGCGGTCCGCAGCAGCCCGTACGCGCTCCCGGCCGCATAACTGTCGGGCACCGTCACGATGGCGACGCGGCCCACTCTCTCGTCGATGGCGATGGTCCCCAGGGTCCCGGCCGCCCCGCCGACGGTCCCCTGCCCGACGCCCGTGCGTGTGGCGAGCATGCCGACGGCGCTGACGCCGCGTCCGTCGCCGTAGAGCACGAACGCGCGGCCCGCCCGCCCGTCCACCGCCACGGCGCTCGGCTGCTGCTCGTAGCCCTGCTGGCTGCTCAGGTCAGCCGTCTTGATCCGCCGCCCCGTCACTGCGTCAAGGGTATCCACGCACATGTCGGCGACACCCGGAGTGTCCCCGCACGAGTACGGCAGGATGATGCGTCGCGCGACGCCGTCCACCGCCAGGAGGTCGGCGTCCGTGTGGATCGTGCGCCGGGTCCGGCCGGTGGCCGTGTCGAGCACGACGACGCTCCCGGGCTGCGGCGGCGCTACCGGGTTACGCGCCGCCGCGCCGCGCGTCGCGACGAAGACCTCCCCGTGGGGGGCATCGACCGCGAGCCCGCCCGTCGGGCCGCCGCCCCCGACGGAGAGCGCGCGCAGGACCGTGCCGGTGCGCGCGTCGAGCACGAACACGCGGCCCGGATCGGTGACGAAGGCGCGCCCCGTGGCCTCGTCGACGACCACCGCCTGGGCGCCGCGCCCCACCGCGATCGTGCGCATGACGCCCCCAGTCGTCGCGTCGAGCGTGGTCACGCTGCCGGCGGCGCCCACGACGAAGACGCGGCCCGCCTGCCCGTCCACCGCCAGCGCGACGGGATCGCGCCCCACGCCCACGGTGCGCAGCAGCGCGGCCGTCGTCGGCGGTGTGGGCGTGCGCGCGGCCACGGGCTGTCTCGCTCCCGCGAGCATCGCCCCCAGGACGAGCGCGACGCCCGCCACGGGGACGGGCGACCGCGGGCGTGATCGTGCGACTGACGCGTCCGGGCGCATGCTCCCTCCTGTCAGACGCACTATGACAGAGCGGCAGGATAGCGTCCACTAGCCCAATCGTCCGCATCCTCCTTGCCCTGCGCGCGGCACGTCCGTTCGGGTGATGGCCCGCGCGCCACGTCGATCGCCGTGCGGACAGACGTCAGAATGCCTGCGGCTCAACGGGCGACACGACGAGCGCACCGCCACAGACCGTGCGCCACTCCGCCCATCCGCCGACGGGCTGGGGCAGTGAGTCCCCTGGCGGCGTGATCCGCACGTAGCGCGACACGGGACACGCGCGCCCTGGTGCGGCTGCGTCACCCCATTCGAGCGAGAAGAAGGCCGAACCGCCAGGGCCGAGGGGCACGGCGCGCGGGGGGACGGCAACGGGCGGCGTGAGGCGTCCGCCCTCATGGACGACATAGGTCGGCTGCGGCCGCTGGCGCGCATTGAGCAAGCGAACCTGAGGGTATCCCACGAGGGCACACGCCTGTGTGGAGCGATTGCGCCACCGGAAGAGTTCCCGGATGTCGCCCGCCTCGGCCTCTGTGCCGACGGATGAGAGCGTTAGTTGGGCGGAACGGCAGCGTGGGAGAGGGCGAGAGACGACGGGCGAGCCGCGTGTGCTCGCCACGGCGTGGGGTAGCCCAAGGGCGAAGACCCCACCGAGGGCAAGCCCAGCCGCCACCCTTTTCATCGCCCGTGCCACTGTCCCCCGCCGGTCCCTCGTCGTCACGTCGCTTCCAGTAGAGTACCGCGTCTTCCGCAATCGATGCGGCAACTACGTGGCGGCACTCTGCGGCGGGTGTGACGCGCGCGAGGGCTACCGCATGCCCACACCCGCGACATGCGCATCGAGCACGCTCACGGTCCCGTCGTCCGCATTGGTCACGAAGACGCGTCCCACTCGCCCCGCAACCGCCACGGCCACGGCCCCTTTCCCCACCGCGATGGTGCGCACCGTCCGGCCTATGCGCGTCTCCAGGACCGTCACGCTCCCGCCCTCGACGGCCGCGACCGAGGGGCCGTACGCCAATTCCTGGGCGATGACGAACGCCTGCCCGCGCCGCTCATCGACCGCGGCCTGCATCACGACGGAGCGGGCAGAGCCCGCGTTAGGCCCGGCGGCCATCGCGAGGGTCCGCAGCAGCCGTCCCCGCCCCTCGTCGATCACGTAGACCAGCGCCGGACCCGGCGCGCTGAAGGTGTCGTCCGTATTGGACAACGTAGTCACGATCGCCCGGCCGGCGACGCGATCCACGGCGATGCCGTCGGCGAGCGTGGGCACGGTGATGGTGTAGCGCATCGTCCCCCCGACAGCATCGAGCGCGGTGATCGTGCTCGGGCCGTGGACATCCTCGGCGCGGCCGCCATGCGCCCGATACGCGACGAGGACTTGACCGGCGCGCTCGTCAACATCCAGCGCGTCGATACGGACGCGCGCCTCCTACCGGCAGCATATCCGGCGCGGGCCTCCCCGTCTAGAGCGCCGGTGGGGACAACGCGGCGCGGCGGGGACAGCGCGCGCTCCTGTCGCCCCTCCGCCACCCTCGCCGCGCGACGCTCCTGTCCCGTGCGGGGCTAGGTCGGTCGCGTCAGGTAGCGCGCAAGCCAGCCCACGCGGCCCGCGGGCGTCGCCATGCGCGCCCACGTCCCTGTCCGGTCCACATGCAGGAGGGTGAGTGGCGTCCGCTGCGGCAGCGTGGCGAGGATCGGCGCGGCGGGGTCGGGCGCGGCGCGCAGGTTCGCCCTGGCCGTGGCCACCGTCGGGGAGACGAGAGGGGCGGGCGGGACGCGGCCTGCAGTCGAGCTAACCGCGCCGGTCTGCCCGAATACCTCGCCCTTCTAACGGCTAGACCGGCGTGAGGCGACCGGTATCGATGGCGTGGAGGGCGTGGGCGGCGGCGCGCTGGCCGCTGAGCATCGCGCCCTGGATCGACGAAGAGAGGGTGCCTTCGCCCGCTATGATGAGGCCCGCCACGCCGGTCTCGTTGCCGGGCAGGCGGTGGAAGATGCCGGGCGGCTGCGCGTACTGCGCGAAGGGCACGCGCACGATGGCGATCGGCTTCAGGGTTCTCTCGACGTTGCGGCGCGGGAACATGCGCCCGATGTCTTCCAGCGCGTGGGCCGCGATGGTGTCGTCCCGCCCCTGCGGCAGCTCCAGCAGCGTGGCTGAGATCAGGTGCTGGCCCGGCGGCGCGTAGCTCGGGGCGATGTTTGTGATTTGCACGAGGTTGTTGACATAGGCGTCCGCGTTGGCGTTGAGCACGATCTTTCTGGCGCCGTAGAGCGACTGAGGCGAGGCGTAGTAGACGCAGGAGGTCACCAGGGGCGTGGTGGGCACGGGCGCGCCGGTCAACCGCGCCGTGGTCGGCGGGTCGGTCGCCACCACGACCGCGTCGGCGTCGACGACCGCGCCGTCCTCGGTGCGCACCCCGTAGGCGCGCGCGCCGTCGGTGAGCACGTCGATCACGCGCACGCCGTAGCGCACGTCCTGCACCGGCAGCAGGCGCTGAAGTTGCTCGGTAATGGCGCCGATGCCCGCGGCGGGCACGACGGTCTCGCCCTCGGCCAGCATCTTGAAGGTGAAGCGGAACACCGCGGCGCTGTTCTCGAGCGAGCGGTCGAGGTAGATGCCGCCGTAGAAGGGGCGCGCGAAATGGTCGATGAAGCGGTCGGTGAAGCCGCGCGCGCGCAAGTACTCGATCGTGGTGTCGCCGTCGTCGGCGAAAATTTGCTCGAGCGATCGGCGTTTAAGTTCGCGGCGCAGGGGCAGTACGCGCCGTTTGTCGCCGAGAGGAACGATGCCGGTGAGCAAGCTCGGCAAGAGCGCGCCGGGGTCGCGCGTGGGGTCGGAGAGCGTGTGCAACTTGCCGTTGAGGGCGATCAGGGCGCCGGGGTCGAAGCGGCGCAGGTTGAGGCGCCCCAGCGAGAGGTGGCGGCGCGCCGTGGGGTAGGCCGTGAAGAGCGTCTGGAAGCCGCGATCGAGCCGGAACCCCGACGGCGTGACGTCGGTGCGCACGCGCCCGCCCGGGCCGTCCGAGGCCTCGAGAATCATGAACGGTTGGCGGTGCTCGTGCAACACCTTCGCGCAGACAAGGCCGGCCAGGCCGGCGCCGACAATGATGATCATGGCCTATTATACTCGCCCGGCGCTCCCGGCGCTCCCGGCGCTCCCGGCGCTCCCGGCGCCCCCGGCGCTCCCGGCGCCCCCGGCGCCCCCGGCGCCCCCGGCGCCCCCGGCGCCCCCGGCGCCCCCGGCGCTCCCTGATGGATGGCTGTACTCAGTACTAAAAGGGGATACACGCCCCCCCCACGATGGACGATAGTGCCATCAGATCGCATCGACTGCTGGAGGACCTATGGTTGCCGACGAACAAGTGGACAGGCGGCGCGACGAAGACGAACAGGAGGAAGGGACGGGGTTGGAGCGCCTGTGGTGCTACCTCGTCGTGCTGCGTGGGGCGCTCTATGCCATCCCCGATGAGGAGCACACCGTCCTGATGCCTCACATCAATCGCCTGGCGGCGGTGACGCCCCTCCCGCTCGGGCTGGTCCCGCCGTACGTTCTGGGGCTCATCAACGTGGGCCAGAACGGCGAGGTGGTGGTCGACCTCGGCGCCTACCTCGGCCTTGCCGGGGAGCCGCCGCCGCGCGAGCAACGCCGTCTGCTGGTCATCGGCGAACGGGGCGCGGATCACCGGCGAGGTCGGGGCGCGGACGACACCTACCGCCTGGCCCTCGCCGTCGACGGTGGCCAGGGGCTGGAGACCGTGCGGTCGGAGGGCGGCCTCGCCTCGGCCTCCGGCAGCCCTTTCGTGCGCGGTACGGTGGAAACGCGCTATGGAGGGGCCGCGCTGCTCGATATGGCGGCTATCTGCGCGGACATCGTCCGCGCATTGGGGGCTGGGCGCCCGTGGAGCGCGCCGGCCAAGGACCAAGCGCCGGCCGAGGGGCATGAGTTGCCCGAAAGGGAAAAGGAGTAAGGGATGGACAGCTTACTGAAACGGCTCACGGCGGGCTGGTCGCTGCTCAGGACGGTGATCGGCGGTGTCGCGGCCACGCTCATCATTTTCTCGTTTCTCGCCTACGGCAACCTGACTACCGCGCGCGAGAGCGCCTTCACCGCCAGCCATAGCCGCGCGGCTTCCTACGGCGACCTGTTCAACACCGTCTACAACAATGCGATACGCACGGCCAACGGCATCGCCGCCGTGACGCCCGACCAGCACGGCCAGCAGTTCTCGCGGGACGCGTTGACGACCGCGTTCTATCAGAACATGCAGACCGCGTGGGCCAACCAGCCGGGTGTACAGGCCGGCTACCTGTTCGACACCAACGGCCGCCTGCTCTCGGGGCTCAAGGCCGTCAGCAGCGGCCTGAGTAGCACGACGATCACGCCCCGTGAGCTCACGGCGCGCGGCCACGGGGCGCTGGCGCAGGCCCTCGCCGCGGCCCTGGCGCACGGGACTGGTAGTCACCTGCTCTCGTTCGCCGGGGACGCCGGGCGCTACGGCGACCTCTATCTCTTCCAGCCCGTGGTGAGCTACGACAGCACAACGATCGGCGCCGTGGTCTTGCGTATGAGCAACGACGCTCTGGCCGGCCACTTCCTGTCCGAGTCGCACGTCGCGCTGGTGGCTCCGCCCTTCATCCTCGACGCCGCGACGCCGGGCCTGGTGGCGCAACGCCGGATCAACGTGCTGCGCGACACGGCGACGGGCGTCCTGGGCGATCAAAGCCTCCTTGGCGGCCTCAAGCCGGTCTCGACCACCGACCTGACGAGCGCAACACTGGGCCGGACGAGCGCGTTCCGGTATGGCGGCGCCGATCAACTCGCCGGCGTCGTCGCCCCCGGCAATTTGCCCGCGTATCACGTGGTGGCGTACGACCCCGCCCCGTCGTTCTGGTCGGCGTTCCTGAGCGCCCTGACCGGCCTGTCCGGTTTGGTCCTGCTGCTGCTGCTCATCGCCGGCGGCCTTTTGTTGACCCTCATGCAGCGGAACAGCATCAAAGCGGCCACGAGCAGCATCGAGGAGAGCCGCTCCGCGATCCTTGCCACGGACGTGCTCAACCTGTCGCACACGCTCGCCGCCGCGCGCGACGGCGACCTGACCGTCGAGGCGCCGAGCGCCGACTCCGAGGTGGGCCTCATTTCCGTGATGATCAACGGCCTGCTCGACGACTACAGCGCGACCGTAGCCGGCATCATCCGCGCCTCCGAGGCGGTGCAGGACGGCGCCCTGCGCGTCGATGAAGGCGTCCGCTCCATCGTCGACGTGGCGACCCGCCAGGGCGAGCGGGTGTCCATGACCGCCGGGACGGTCGGCGCGCTGGCCGCCTCGGCCACCGAGGTGCAGGAAGCGACGCGCCAGGCTACTGCGCTGGCCGCCGAGGCCTTCCGCTCGGTGCGCCAGGGCCAGGACGCGGTCGGCCGCGTCGGCGAGGCGGTCGACGCCATCAAGGAGGCGGCCATCGGAACGACGCGCGAGTTCAAGCACCTGCAGGAAGACTCGATCCGCCTGACTGCCCTCGTCTCCAGCGTCAAGAGCAACGCCGAGAACCTGGACATGCAGGCGGCCAACGCCACGCTCGAGGCGCGCCACCTGGGGACCGAGACCGGCTCGGCCTTCGCCACCAACATCGGACGCCTGGCGCGCCAGGCCCAGGAGACCCTGACTGACGCCGAAACGGCGGTGCGCTCGGTGGTCACCTCGATCGACGCCGTGAACCGGCGCATCGAGCGCATCTCCGAGCAGGTGCGCCTGGGCGTCGACGAGGTCCGCTCGATCCGCGGCGCCTTCGAGGGCATCACCACGACGAACGAGGCCCTGGTCGAGTATATCGATCAGGTCGACGGTTCGGCGCACACCCAGGCCGAGAGCGCGCAATCGGCCGCCACGGCCATCACCACGGTGGCCGCCGCCTTCCAGCAGTTCAACGACTTGCTGGTCGCGTCGAGCGATGAGATGGCCAGCATGCGCCTCGTGGTCGCCGATCTGCAAGAATCGGTGGCGAACCTGACGGTGGACGAGACGCTGCTCGCCGAGAAGGCGCCTGCGGGCGTCGTGGGGCGTGCCGCATGAGCGCGCACAGCGTCCTGACTCCGCCTCTGCAACGCCTGCTCGCGGGAGGGCGCGAGGGGGCCGAGCGCCTGACCGTCGACCTGCAGAAAGCGGTGCGCGAGCTCTCCGCGCTGTCGCTGAGCTACAGCGGCCATTCCATCCGCGCGGGCATGCGCGACGAGGCCCTCGCCGCGATCGACGCCGAGCTCGGCGAGGCCGCCGCGGCCCTCGCGCGCATCCTGTTCGACCTGCAGCAGCACCTGCAACTCGACGTGCTGATGCTCAGCGGGCTGGAGCGCATCGAGCGCGTGGTCGACTTGGAGGACGAGCGCCCTCTGCCAGTGCGGCTGCGCGGCTTCCTCGACGCCTACGTCGCGGCGCTGGGGCCGCGCTTGGCCGGTATGCGCACGACCGTCGCCCACATCGCGGTGCGCCTCACCGTGCTGGCGAACAACACGGAGATCGCCGCCTGCCGGGCGGGCGCGGGGTCCGACGTCGCGGTCGAACTGTTCATGCTGGTCACCGCGCGGATGCGCGCCCTGGCGCGACGTCTGCGCGCCATCGCCGAGGCCATGGCCGTTTTCGAGGGCACGCAGGAGGGCTATGTCGAGGCCGTGTACGCGGCGCTACGCCAGGCCGATCCCTCCGCGCCCGTCGCGCCCGTCGCCCCCGTCACGTCCGCGACCGCTGGCCCGGACGCGCGCCCAGATACGCGCGCGGAGACGGCGGAGACGGAGGAGGCCGCATGACAGGGGTACAGTACACCGAGGCCGAGCTTGCCGCTTTGCGCGCGGCGCTGCGCGCGTCGGTCGAGGCGTCCGACGCCGACGCCGTCGCGTCCGCGGAGGCGGGCGACGAGTCCGAGGCACCCGCTGCGCCGCGCGCCATCGCGGCCAACAGGCTCAGCCTGCTCGCCCTGAGCTACGCCGATGCGTGCGCCCAGCGCGGCGACGTCGACGGCGCGACCGTGTGCCGTGTGCTCGGCGACGCCTGCTACTACTTCGTCGACCCCTTCCTATGCCCGCGCATGCTCGATATCGCCGGTCGCTCGGTCGCCGCCTTGCAGAGGGCGAGCGCGGCCAGCGTGTGGGCGCCCGGCGTCGTCGAGGAGCTGCAAACGCTCTTCGCGGAGGTCAAGCCGGCCGACGACGACGCCGAGGCGATCGCGCGCGCCATGGGCATGACCGTGGAGGAGGCGGCCGCCTTCGGGCTGACCGGACAGATCACGACCGTCGGTCTCGAGGAGGACGAAGACGACGGCTATAGCTACGGGCGCGGGGACGATGGCGAGCCCGGCGGTGAGCTCGACGGGGTGGAGGAGCCTCGGGAACAGGAGAGCCTCGAAACGCTTTTCCGGCGTGACGCGCGGACGCTCGTCGCCACGACGCTGCCGCGCGCCCTGCAACTCTATTGGAAGAATCAGGCGAGCATGGACGCGCTGCTTGATCTGCGGCGCGCTTTCCACACGCTCAAGGGCGACGCGCGCGTCACGGCGCAGGACGGCGGGGCGGCCGACCTCGAAGGCCTGGCCGTCCTGGCCGAGGCGGCCGAGGACATCGTCGACGACCTGCTCGGCGACGACCACGACGGTGCGGAGCGCGCGCCCGCGCTGCCCGGCGGCGCGTTCGGCCTGCTGGGCGAGGCGCAGGCCTTCTTGCTCAGGCGCCTAGAGGCGCGCGCGGCGCTCCCCGACGAGGATGCCTTGCTCGGGCGTCTCGCCGCTATGCAGGCCAAGTCGCGCGCCCTGCGCAGCGTCGTAGAGATTGGTGGGGCGTCAGCCCAAGAGGCGCCGGCAGGAGAGGCGCCGGCAGGAGAGGCGCCGGCGCCCTCACACAAGCCGGCGCCCCCGCAGCCCGCTCCCGGTCAGGAGTCCCGCGCGAGCAAGCGGCTCGTCGCGACCTTCCTGTCCGAGGCCGACAAGCTGATGCCGGACATCCATCGCGCGCTGGCGCGCCTATCCGTGGCGTCCGACGACGAGAGCGCCCTGGTGCGCGCCCGCGTCAAGCTGCACACGCTCAAGGGCGGCGCGGCCCTGGCAGGACCCCGCGCCGCGCCGATCGAGCGCCTCGCGCACGGCTGCGAGGACATCCTGGAGCTAATCGAGGACTATCAGCTCGGCGGCTCGCTCACCACGGTTCCGGCTATCGTGCTGGCGGGCGTCCTCGATGCCGAGGATGCCTTGCAGTCGCTGGTCGACGCCGTGCGCGACGCGATGAGCGTGCGGCCCGCCTCGGGCGCGGCCCCCAGCGTCGCGACGCTCCCGCCCGCGGACGTCGAAGGCCTGCTCGCCCGGCTCGCCGAGATCAAGCGCCGGGTCGAGGAGGGCGACCTCCCGGCGGACCCGGTCTCGGAGCTAGCCGCCGCGGGCGCGTCCGGCGGCGCCGGGGGGCGCGACGCGACGGAGCGCCCCGCCTCCGTGTTGGCCGCGGCGGGAGACGCCGTGGCCGCGCCGGCGTCTCCCGCCGCGCAGGCCGGCGGCGACGTAGAGGGCGACGGCCCCGCGGGTGTACTCGTGCCTTTCCCCGCCCGGTCCGCTTCGAAACGGGTAGAGATCGAGCGCGACGCCGAGCGCGACGCCGAGCGCGACGCCGAGGCCGAGTCGACGCCCGAGGGGAGGCTGCAGGCCGCCCAGCGCGCCCTGGAAAACCAGCAAATCAACCGCGACACGCTCGAGCAGCTGTTAGAGGAGATGAGCGCGCAGGCGGTCGAAACGCGCCGAGCCAACAGGCGGCTGCGCGACCTGGTGGCGCGCGTCGAGGGCGAGCTGGCGGGGCTGCGCTCCGAGCTCGTGCGCACGACCCGCAGGTCGGGCGAGTGGGACGCGCTGGAGAAAGAAGAGTACTCCGCCATGGACGTGCTGCTTATGCAGCTCGACGAGGCCCTGGCGGACCAGCACGAGGCCGAGGCGCGCCTGCGCGCGGACCTCGCCGAGGCCCATGCGCAGGTCGAGCTGCAAGGAGAGTCTTTGCTGCGCGCGCAGCGCTCGCTGCTCGACATGAGCATGATCCCGCTCTCGCACCTGGAGGCCAGGCTCGACCACGCCGTCCGCTCGGTGGGACGCCGCCTCAACAAAGCGGTCGGCTTCGCGCTGGAGGGCGGCGACTTGACGCTGGATAGCCGCATCGCCGAGTCCCTGTTCAACCCGCTGATGCTGCTCATCAGCAACGCTGTCGACCACGGGATCGAAGAGCGCGCCACCGAGCGCACGTCCGCCGGGAAGCCCGCCGAGGGACGCATCACGGTGCGCGGGCGCGCCAACGGCGACGGCGTGGCCGTCTCGATACAGGACGATGGGCGGGGCATCGATCCCGACCGCGTGGCCGCCGTGGCCGTCAGCAAAGGCGTGGTCGACGCCGCGCGCGTCGCGGCGATGACGCGCGAGGAGCGTATCGCCCTCATCTGGCATCCGGGCTTCAGCACCGCCAGGGGCGTCGGCCCCGTCTCGGGGCGCGGCATGGGCATGAAGAGCGTGCAGGACGACATCGCGGCGCTGCAGGGGCGCGTCGAGATCGAGACCGAGATCGGCAGGGGGACCACCTACACCATCACGCTCCCGCGGTCGTTAGCCATGATGCGCGTGCAGGTTATCCGCGAGGGCAAGAGCCTTGTGGGTGTCCCGATCGCGGACATCGCCAGCACGTACGCCGTCCCCTACGTCAGCATCGTGGAAGCCCCGGGCGCGCGCTCGGTCGAGGTCGGGCCGCGCACGCTGCGCGTCTACGCGGCCCACCTGTCGTCGGGTCCCACGGGAGACGGCCCGAACGGACTGGGCATCCTGCTCGAGGCCGAGGGCCGCGACGGCGGCATCGTGGTCGACGAGGTCGTGTCCAGCCGCTACCTGCCGGTGCGGCCCGCGCCGGCGCACCTGCGGCGCGCCTGCGGGCTGCTCGGCTACGCCCTCGGTAGCGGCGGAGCGATCATGCCGATCCTGCAGCTCGACGCGGTGATCGCGCTGGCGTCGCCCGCGAACGCGACTCAGACGCGTCCGCTCGACGCCGTGGGCGCCGACTCGGGCCCGGGGGAGCGGCACGCTGTCCTGGTGGTCGACGACAGCCAGACGATGCGCCGCGCCCTCTCGCAAACGTTCACCAAGGCCGGCTTCACCGTGCGCGAGGCGGCCGACGGCTACGAGGCGTTGCGGGCGATCGGCCGTGAGATGCCGGCGGTCATCACGCTCGACATGGAGATGCGGGGCATGGACGGCCTGGAGACCCTGGCCGCCCTGCGCTGCCTGCCCGGCGGCGCGGCGACGCCCGTCTTCATGGTCACGTCGCGCCAGCAGGCGCGTCACCGCGCCGCCGCCCTCGCGGCCGGCGTCACGCGCTATTTCACCAAGCCCTACGACGGCGACGAGATGGTCGGCGCCGCGCGGGTGTGCATCGCCGAGGGCATGGCGGCGCGCGAGGCGGCGTCGTGACCGGGCTAACGGCGCCGCGCGTGCCCGGGGTGGGAGTTCATCACGCCGCGCGATCAAGAGCAAGAGCAAGGGAGGAGCAAGGGGAATGATAAAGAACGACTCGCTCATGGCGCGGTTTGGCGGCAAGGGGCAGCCGTCGACCAAGCGTAACGCCGGCCTGACCATGCGCCGCACCTACAGGGTGCTGGCCGTCGACGACGAGGCCACCGCGCGCGCGGCCATCGAGGATGTCCTGACGGACGAGGGGTACGCCGTGCAGACGGTGGAGAGCTACCAGGATTGGGAGCAGGCCTGGGCGGGGGGGCCGGCGCCCGACCTGGTTATCCTGGACGTCAACCTGGCTGAGCGGCGCGGAGGCTACGAGGTTCTACGCGCGCTGCGCAAGCAGAACACGTCGATACCGGTGCTCATGCTCAGCGCGCGCAACACGTCGACCGACGCCGTATTCGCCCAGGCCAACGGCGCCAGCGCGTACGTCAGCAAAGTAGAGGGCGAGTTCGACCACACCACCCGGGGCCTCGTCGCCACGGTGCGACGCCTGCTCACGGCGTGAGAGAGGACATCAAGATGAATGAGACAGAGAGTATTGAGATAGAGAGTGAGGTAGCGGGGAGGAGGCGGCAGCGCATCCTGGTTGTAGAGGATTCGAAGACGCAACGGCGTAGCCTGCGCGACGGGCTTGGGCAAGATTATGAGCTGATCTTCGCGGTCAACGCGCGCGATGCCATCGCGCTTGCCTTCACCAGACGCCCCGAGCTCATCCTGCTCGACGTGAACATCGAGCCGCCGCCCACGGACGAGCTCGACGACGAGGGCAACCCCAAGCCGGGCAAGTATGTCAGCGGCCTCGAGGTGTGCCGCCAGCTCAAAAAGAGCGTGCTCAAGGATACGCCGATCCTGGTGCTGACGGCGAAGAGTGGGTTCCTGCCGCGCATCAAGGGTCGCCTCGCGCATGCCGACCAGTATCTGACCAAGCCGATCGACACCGCGGCCTTGCGCGAGCACCTCTACAACTATCTCGGCAATCCCAAGGCGCGCGCCCGCCTGGCCATGCTCGAGACCGGGGCGCAGCCGATCTCGAGCATGGCCAGCGCCAAGGCGGTCTGAGCAGTTGGCGCTCAGCCACTAGCTGTCGGCAGGCGCCCACATCTACTACCGCCGGTCGTCTACATGCTCCCGGGCAGTCGTCGCGGGATGCTGACTCCCTGCGCGCCTCCGGCACGGCGCGGTCGCCGTACGCCGCCATCGGAGACCCCTCTGGGGAGGCAGTCGCAGGCGTGTCCCGCACTCCCGTACATCCACCCGTGAAGCGTTTAGCGTTTAGAAGGAGGACGAGAGGGCGCGGGCGATGGCGTCGGCCGAGACCGCGCCGTGCCGGAGGATTAGCGGCTCCCCGCCGGTGAGATCGACAAGAGTGGAGGGCGGCCGCACCGATAGCGTCCCGCCATCGAGTACGAGGGCGATGCAGCGCCCCAATTCGTCGCGCGCGCCTGCGGCGCTCGTCGCGGGCGGCCGTCCCGTGCGGTTGGCCGAGGAGCTGGCGAGCGGGCCGGCGCGCGCGAGCACGCGCCGGAGCGCCGCGTGGTCGGGCACACGCAGCGCGATCGTGTGGGTCAGGGGGCCGACCGCATCCGGCACCTCGGGCCGGCGCGGCAGCACGAGCGTGAGAGCCCCCGGCCAGAAAGCCCGCATCAGGCGCCGCGCCGCCCGGGACGCGCCTGTCGCCACCTCGCGCCATTGCTCCTCATCGGCCAGCAGGACGGGCAGCGCCTTCTCGTCCGGACGCCCTTTGACGGCATAGAGCCGCGCGATGGCCTCGGGCTGCCAGAGGCCGGCGCCGAGGCCGTAGACCGTGTCGGTCGGGAACGCGATGACTCCGCCCGCCGTGAGGGCGCGCACGGCCTCCTCCAGCGCCCCCGAGGCGTCTATGGCGACTGTTTGCAACGCATCCATACTATCAGATTCTATAGCCTTATCCGCCGCCTTTTCACGGGCCACGCCCACAAGCCTGGTGACTGCAACTGTGCGCCGCCCCGTCGTGTTCTACTTATTCCGTTTATTCCGTCGCCCTGACTCCTTGTAGAATAGCGTTGGCCCCGGCGTCGAGCAGGCGATAGGCCAGCCTCTCTCCCACCCCGGCCGGGTCGCCGGCCAGTCCCGATAAGGTATCGCGGACAGACAGCTTGCCGTCCTCCGACGCGACCACCCCTGTCAGCGTCAGCGTCAGCGTGTCTTCATCTATCTCTGCCAGGGCGCCGATGGGCACGCGGCAGCCGCCCTCCAGCACCTCCTGCAGGCGGCGCTCGGCCGTGCAGCACGCCATCGTCGTCGGGTCGTTCAGCGGGCCGGCTAGCGCGCGCGCGCGGTCGTCTCCGGCGCGGCACTCGAGGCCGAGCGCGCCCTGCCCGCCGGCCGGGAGCAGCGCCGTAGGGTCGATGTAGGAGGCGATGGCGTCCTCGAGACCGAGGCGGCGCAGGCCGGCCGCCGCCAGCACAAGGGCATCGTACTGCCCCTCGCGCAGCTTGCGCAGCCGCGTGTCGACGTTGCCTCGTATGTCGAGGAGCGCGAGATCCGGCCGCAGGTGGCGCAGTTGCCCCCGCCGGCGCGGCGCGCTGGCGCCGATGCGCGCGCCGAGGGGTAAGTCCGTCAGGCCGCCGCGCGCGCCGAGGGGCAGGACAAGCGCCTCGCGCGGATCCTCGCGCGGGGGGATAGCGGCGAGCGTCAGGCCCGGCGGCAGCACGCTGCCGAGATCCTTGAGCGAGTGTACGGCGAGGTCGATGCGCCCGTCGAGCAGGGCGTCCTCGAGTGTCTTGGTGAAGACACCTTTGGTCCCGAGTTCGGCCAGCGGCACGTCGGGGGCGGCGTCGGCCGTGGAGACGATGCGCCGCAACTGCACATCGATGGCGGGGTGGCGCCGCCGCAGCGCGGCGGCCACCCACTCCGCCTGCCACAAGGCCAGCGCGCTGCCGCGCGTACCGATGACTAACAGGTCCATGCCCCAGCGCCCCTTTTTACAAGATGGCCCCACCTATTACAACCACTTTAGTATAGGCTAGAGATATGCGCCATGATCGAGACGTTCCCAAGCCGGTAGCCGGGACTGAGCCGATATCCTGGACGCGGGCAGAGGATCGGATGGGTGGTCGAAAATGTTAGCGACGTACCTTGCGCTACTGCGGGGCATCAATGTGGGAGGCAAGAACAAGCTTCCCATGAAAGATTTGCTCGACATGTTTGTCGAGGCCGGCTGCTCCGACGCGCGGACCTATATCCAGAGCGGAAACGTGGTCTTCAGAGTGGACCCTCGCGACGTGGCGACGCTCCCGGACGTCATCGCGGCGCGCATCGCCGAGCATTTCGGATATCGGGCGCCCGTGCTGTTGCGAACGGCTGCACAGATTGGCGAGGTCGTCCAAAACAACCCCTTCGTCGGGCAGGGCGCCGCCGAAGAAACGCTACACGTCTTATTCCTGGCGGAGCGCCCGGACGTGCGTCGCGTAGACAACCTCGATCTCGATCGCTCGCCACCCGACACGTTCATCGTGCGCGGCCAGGAGATTTATCTGCGGCTTCCACACGGCGCCGCGCGGACCAAACTGACCAACGACTACTTCGACCGGGCGCTCGTCACGACGAGCACCGGGAGGAACTGGCGGACGGTGTCCACGCTCTTCGAGTTGATGCATAGCGGCGCTGGCGGCGCTGGCAACGCTGTATGATGATAGCTGACGCATTCATGCCGTCAGCCCATCGTCCCATAGGGGTCCGGGAGGTAGTCGATGCAGCGGACAATCGGGCCTGTCGCGTTCGCCGCCATGCTCGCCGCCGTGTTCACGGCCCTACCGGCGCCGCTTGCCGGCGCCCACGCGAAATCGCCCGCCCGCCCCGCTGTCGCGGCGGCGCAGGTCTCCACCATCACGCTCCCAGACGGGAGCAAACATACACTCGTGACGCCCGCGGGCGTGCGCGTCACGCTCTACGCCTCGGGGCTGCCCTCCGCCCGCTCCGTGGCGCTCGGCCCGGGCGGCGATGTCTTCGTGGGCAGTTGGACCGCCGGTACGGTCTCCGTCCTGCTCAATAGGTCTGGTGGGACGCGCGCCACGCGCGTCGCCACCCTGCTGTCCGGGCTGACCGTGCCACACGGCGTGGCGTACCACGATGGACGCCTCTACGTGGCCGAGGAAGGCCGGGTCACCAGCTACAGCTACGATGCCGCGACGGTGCGCCTCGGCGACGCGCGCACGGTTGTGTCCGGCCTGCCGGCCGGCGGCCGCCACGTGACCCGCACGATCGCTTTTGGCCCCGACGGGGGGCTCTACGTGTCGGTCGGCTCGTCGTGCAACGAGTGCGTCGACGCGGTCGGCCGCGCCGTCATCATGCGCTACCGGGCGGATGGCGCCGCCGGCCAGGTCTACGCGCGCGGCCTGCGCAACCCCGTGGGGCTCGCCTGGCAGCCTGGGCTGGGCCGGCTCTGGGCGACGGACAACGGGGAGGACAGCCTGGGCGACAATATCCCCCCCGACGAGATCGACATCATCCGCCAGGGCGGGGACTACGGCTGGCCCTACTGTTACGGCGCCGGCCAGGTCGATCCCACGGTGGCGTCCGCGGCCGGGTACTGCGCGCGCACGGTCGCCCCCGCGGTCCTGTTGCAGGCCCACTCGGCGCCGCTCGGGGCTGCGTTCGCGACGGGCGCCCTCCTGCCCGCCCCCTACCGCGGCGGCCTCGTCGTGGCCTACCACGGCTCGGCTTCGCGGTCGCAATTGACGGGCTACAAGGTGGTCTACATCCCGGTGAGCGGCGCGCGCGCGGGCGCAGCCAGAGACCTGGTGACCGGCTGGTTGAGCGGGAGCGCGATATGGGGGCGGCCGGTCGGCGTCGTCATCGCCAAAGACGGCGGCTTGCTCGTCTCCGACGATCTGGCCGGCGTCGTCTACCGAGTGTCATGAGCAAGGTCGCGCTACCTCGATCACAGCGCTATCGGCCAGGCCGGGCGCGCAGGGTGCTGGAGGATCGCTTCGGCGACAACCTCACGTGAGGATAACGCCTTCACCGGTGAGGGCGCGCCGCGGCCGAAACGAGGGCCGGGTTTGGTACTATCCTACATACGACGACATACACATTCGCCCGTGAGGATAGAGGACAGAGGACAGAGGACGGAGGCAAGCGCCGATGGATCAGACGACCCGACCACCTCTCACCCGCCTCGTGCGCGACCTGCCCGCCACCGTGCCCTTTGTCGGGCCGGAGGCGCTGGAGCGTCGCCGCGGCCGGCCCTTCACGCTGCGCCTCGGCGCCAACGAGAGCAACTTCGGGCCGTCTCCGCGCGCCAAAGAAGCCATGCGCGCCGCGACGGAGCGGGTGGCCTGGTACGGTGACCCAGAGGGCTACGACCTTCGCCTCGCGCTGGCCCGCGCGCATGGCGTCGGCGTCGAGAACGTGGTCGTGGGCGCCGGCATCGACGACCTGCTGGGTCTGGTCGTGCGGACGTTCCTCGATCGGGACGACGTGGCGGTGACCTCGCTCGGCGCCTACCCGACCTTCAACTACCACGTCTCGGGCTACGGAGCCCGCCTGGAGCGCGTGCCCTATCGCGACGACCGCAACGACCTAGAGGCCCTGGCGGTGACGGCCGCGCGTAGCCGGGCGCGCCTGGTATACCTGTCCAACCCAGATAACCCCACCGGCACATGGCGCACGGCCGCCGACCTGCGTCTTTTCGCCGAGCGCCTGCCGGGAGACTGCCTGTTCGTGCTTGACGAGGCCTACGCCGACTTCGCGCCGGACGACGCCGTGCCCCCGGTCGACGCCTCCGACCCGCGCGTGTTGCGCCTGCGCACCTTCTCCAAGGCCCACGGCATGGCGGGCGCGCGCATCGGCTACGCGGTCGCCGCGTCCGAGACCATCGCCGCGTTCGACCGGGTGCGCCTGCACTTCGGGGTTAGTTCGCTTGCCCAGGCTGGCGCGACCGCCTCGCTGGCCGATAGGGACTACCTCCGCGACGTCGTCGCGGCCGTCGCGGCGGGCCGGAGCGACTATGAGGAGTTGGCGCGGGGGCTGGCTCTGCCCACGTTGCCGTCGGCCACGAACTTCGTGAGCATCGACATGGGCGGGCCGGCAGGGGCCCGCGCCGCGCTGGACGCTCTGGCCGAGCGCGGTGTGTTCGTGCGTATGCCTGGCGCCGCGGCGCTCGACCGCTGCATCCGCGTCACCGTCGGCACGCCGCCCGAGCGCGCGGCCTTCGCCGAGATATTCGCGGAGGTTCATGCCGCTACCTCTAGTAGAGCGAGAGGTCCACTTTGACGATCGAGCCGCCGCCGGGCAACCCGGCGGAGCGCGCATCTGCACATAACCAATAGATACTATCGAATGATAAGTGAGTATAACATTTGTCCGGCGCGGCGGGCGCGCTAAGGGGCGCCGTCCGCGCCGGCGGCCATGTCGCGAACGATTAGAGCCCGGTGGAAGAAGCAGGCGACACGCCCGGAGTAGGCGGTGCGGTCGGCGAAGTAGGCGCCGCAGTGCTCGATGCCCGGCAAGACCCACAGCTCCTTGGGCTCGCTCGCGGCGGCGTAGAGCGCCGCGGAGTCGTGTGGGTCGGTGATGGTGTCGGCGCCGCCGTGGATCAACAGGAGCGGGCGCGGGGCCAGCAGGTCGACCTCGCGCAACGGCTCGACGTCGCGGAAGTGGTAGCCGCTCAACCGCCCCAGCAAGAGGTCGATGAGCGTGAGCAGCGGACCGTGCGGGACGCGGAGCACCTGACGGATGCGCAGGCTCACCGCGTCCCGCTGGCGCGCGAAGGGGCTGTCGGCCACCACGGCCGCGATGTCGCGCCGGCGCGCCGCGCCCATGATGGCGATCGAGGCGCCCATAGAGTAGCCCAGGGCGCCGATGGCCGCGCCGGGAATGCGCGCTTTGACGAAGTCGACCGCCGCGAGGAAGTCTTGCAGCTCCTGATAACCGAGCGTAACCGGCGTGCCGGCGAGCTCGCCGTGGCCCCGGTAGTCGAAGATGAGCACGTTGACGCCGTCGCGCCACAGGGCCGTGCTGATGCCGAGCAGATCGGCGCGACGCCCGCGGTAACCCCCGCAAGTGATCACGACACGACGAGACTCAGGGCGTGTGAGCAGCCAGCCGCGCAGGGTCGCGCCCCCGCCCGTCGGGAAGGCGACGGACTCGTAGGGCACGCCGAACTCGAAGGGAGTGAAGGTGAAGGTGTCGAACGGTGTCGGCGGGGTCGGCGCCGTGATACGGCGCGCCACGTAGTAGGCCAGCGCGAGCGCCCCCGAGAGGAAGCCGCCTCCGGCCACGCCGAGCGCCACCGCCCACTTGCCGAGCGGGCGGTGGCGCTCGACCTTGATCTCGATGCTTGGCGCGGCGCGCCGCGCGGCGTGTGGGATAATGTGTCGCGTGACCATGGGGATCTCTCCCCCTTTCCCTGTCTCCTACGCCTTTTCTTGCTTGAGGAACCGGCCCAGGCGCAACAGCGCGCCGCCCTTCTCGCCCTTGCCGGCGCCGTCCTTGGCCGGGGCGGCCGCCATCGGCGCCGCGCCGACGGCGACGGCCTCGCGCCCGTCCTTCTCGCGCCCGTCCTTCTCGCTCGCCTGCGCCCTCTCGCCTACTGCGGAGGGGATCGACGCGATCGTCGGCGCCGCCGTCGGCGCGGCGGCCGCGGCGGTTGCGACGGGGCGCGCGCCCGCCGCGGCGGCGCCTTTGAGGGTGCGCGTGCTGATGATCGGTAGGCTGGGGCGCGCGCCCTCGCGTTGGGTGAGGCGCGTCATGAAGTTTTTGGCCAGGGTGTCGTACGCCTCGGACGAGTACTCCTCGATGCGCCCGGTGTCGCTGAGCGCGGCGATGGCCGGGTCGATCGGCAGGCGGGCCAGCAGCGGCGCCCCCGAGAGGCCGACGAGCCGCTGGCCCTGGCTGGGCCCGAAAAGCTCGTACTCTTCGCCGCCGGGCAGGGTGATGTAGCTCATGTTCTCGACCATGCCCACGATGGGCGTCTCGAACTTCTTGACCATCTGGATGGCCTTGCTCACCACCATCGTGGCCAGACCCTGCGGGGTGCTGACGAGCACCACCCCGTCGGTCGGCAGCTGCTGCATCACCGTCATCGGCGCGTCGGAGGTGCCCGGCGGCAGGTCGACGAGCAGGTAGTCGAGCTCGCCCCAGTCCATATCGGTATAGAACTGCTTGATCGCGCCCGAGACCATGGGACCGCGCCAGACCACGGCGGCCTCGGGGTCGTCGAGCAGAACGTTCATCGACATGATCGGGATGCCGCTTTGCGAGCGCGGCGGCCGCGGCTTCTGCTGCCCCGGCGCCTGCGTCAGCGAGCGCACCGGGACGCCGAACATGAGCGGGATGCTCGGGCCCGTGATGTCGCCGTCGAGGATACCGACTTTGTAGCCCTGCCGCTTCAGGGTGACGGCTAGCAGCGCGGTGACGAGCGACTTGCCGACGCCGCCCTTGCCGCTGACCACGGCGATGATATGCTTGATCCCCGCCACGGCGCCGGTGGCGGGGCGGGGCGACTGCGCCGCCATCATGCCCGCGCCCATACCCGGGGCGCGCCCCTTGCCCGCAGGCACGGTTCCGTCCCGCGCGAAGCGGTTCAGGTCGGCGAGGAGCGCATCCGCGTTGAGGCTATGCGTGCGCGCCCCCTGGGCGATCGTTTCGTGGGCTCCGACGCTGCAGCCGGCGCAGGGCAGACCGTGGGCCTGGAAGACGGCGGTGATCCCGGGGTGCGCGTCGCGCACCGTGCGGATGATCATGTCGCCGCTGATGGTTTCGCTCATAAATATGCCTACTCTCGTGGCGGGGCATAAGCGCCGGGTGGCGCCGCGTGTGGTCATAGGGCGCGCGGCGCGCCACGCGCGGCGGATGTACCCCGGCGCTGGCGGATATAGATAATGGGTAAGGATGTACACTTGCATGGTACTGCCCGCCACGAGTGGCAGCAAGCGATTTGCCATGGTCGCCGGAGACCGAGTATCGGGGCTTCGTGGTTGACGTGCGCCATTGAATTGACAAGACACGTGTCGGAGTCGCGATGCGGTACGCATTGTTCGGCCGGGGGACCGGCCTACGGGTCTCGGCCCTGATCCTCGGGACGGGGCTGCTGGGCAACGTCGGTGGGTACGGCGCGACCGCGGAGGATGCGCCCGTCATCCTGCGCGCGTATGCCGAGGCGGGCGGGAATGTCATCGACATGTCGGACGCTTATCAGCATGAGTTGCTGGCCGCTCAAAGCGGGCGCACGACGTAGGACTGGTGCGACGGGGCTGACTCCTCCACGCCTCGACCGGCGCCAAGGGACTAGGCTTGATAGCCATCTCCCCCCACGTCCGGCTCAGCCCCAAGATTCATCCCTGGGGATGAGCCATTTCATCCCTACGGCCGATGCCGCGCGCCCCGGATGGGCATAGGCTGAAGCTATGAGTACGGGACCCGTACCCACGAGCCTCAGGAGGAAACCTATGACTGTGACACCCACTCGATCGGACGGCGCTGACGCCCTCGCGTCGGCGGAGGCCATCATCGCGCAAATGGCTACGCCCGCTCCAGATCCCACCACCAGGCCCGGGCCGGTGATTCGCACCCGCAACCTCACCAAGACCTACGGCACCCGCAACGCCGTGGACGGCGTGAGCATGGAGATCCCCGCCGGCGTGGTCGCCGGCTTCGTCGGCCCCAACGGCGCCGGCAAGACCACCACCATCCGCATGCTGCTTGCGCTGATCCGCCCCAGCGCGGGCAGCGTAGAGGTGCTGGGCACGCCGGCCACCCACCCGGCCGACTATCTCCCCCGCGTGGGCGCGCTGATCGAGGGGCCGGCCTTCTATCCCGGCCTCAGCGCCCGGCGCAACCTGGAGATCCTGGCCACGCTCGGTGGCCTCAGCACGGCGCGGGTCGGCCCGCTGCTCGCACAAGTGGGCTTGCAGGGACGGGAGGGCGACCTCGTCAAGACCTACTCGCTGGGCATGAAGCAGCGCCTCGGCATCGCCGCCGCGCTGCTGCCCGACCCCGCGCTGCTCATCCTCGACGAGCCCACCAATGGGCTCGACCCGGCCGGTATCCAGGAGGTCCGCCACCTCATCGGCCAGCTGAAAGAGCAGGGCGTGACCATCCTGATCAGCAGCCACCTGCTCGCGGAGGTGGAGCAGATCGCGGACTGGATCGTCCTGCTCAACAAGGGCCGCGTGGTGTACCAGGGCTGGCTCGACGCGCTGCTCGCGGGGCGCCAGGGCACGCTGGTGGTCGAGGCGGACGGCGCGCACGACCTGGAGATCGTCGCCGCCGTGGCGCGCAAGGGGCAGTACGACAGCACGCTCGTCGATGGGCGCCTACGGGTGCAGGCGCCGGCCAGCTTCGCCCGCGATCTCAATCAAGGCGCTATGGAAGCCGGCGTCGTCCTCACGCAACTCTACAGCGAGCACACCAGTTTGGAGGAGACATTCTTCGCACTCACCGAAGGAACGGATGGAACGGACGGAACGGAAGGAGGCGCGGCATGATCCACGCATTTAGGAGCGAGTGGTTGAAGATACGCCGGCCCGCCATGATCCTGGGCGGGGCGGGCGCTATGGTCGGGTTCGCCGTGCTGGCCATCGTGCTCACGCTGAGCCGGCTGGGCCGCGCGGGGGGCGGCCCCGGCGGCCCCGGTGGGGTGGTGGTCGCGGCGCAGGTGGCGGCCAGCGACGGGTTCGCGACGCTCATGGGCGTCAGCGCCACGTTCATCGGTGTGATCGCGCTCGCCGTGTGCGCCGTCGCTGTCGGCATGGAGTACGCGAACGGGACGCTGCGCAACCTGCTGGTGCGCCAGCCGGGACGCCTGCGCCTGCTGGCCGGGAAGCTGCTGGCCCTGGGCGCCTTCCTCGCCCTGGCCGTCGCGCTCGCCTACGGCGCCGCGCTGGCGACCGCGCTGCTCCTGGTCTCCGGCCACGGAATCAGTACCGCGGCCTGGTTCTCTACCGATGGCGTGCGCTCGCTGCTCACAACGGCGGGCAATTTGCTCCTCGCCACCCTGGCCTGGGGCGCGATCGGGGCGGGGCTGGCGACCGTGCTGCGCTCTACCGCGGTGGCGATCGCGGGCGGTCTGGCCTACGTGTTGGTGGTCGAGAATCTCCTCGTCGCGACCTGGTCCGGTGGCGCGCAGTGGCTGCCGGGGCAACTGATCGACACCATCGCCCGGGGCGGGACCACCGCCGTGTCCTACACGTCGGCGCTCGGGCTCGTCGGGCTCTATCTGCTCGTGGCCGGGGTCGTCGCCGGCGCGCTCTTCCAGCGCCGCGACGTCACGGCGTAGCGCGGCCACGCCGACACCTCCCGTCCGGCCCCTCCCCCCCGATTCATCCGTGGGGAGGAGCCGTGTCATCCGCGCGTCCGCCGCCACGCGCCCCGGATGGGCAGAGGCTGACGCCAGGAGGACGGGACCCGTCCCTCCCACGAGCGGCGCCCACGACACCCGCTCCCCCGCGTCCGACCAGCTCCGCGACATACAAGAGCAAGGCGGCGCATGGTTGCGCGGTCTCGCCCCGGCGTATCTGCCGCCGGCCAGCCGATTTCAGCCGCCTCAGAATCTATCAGCACCGGCGCCTGGCGATCAACTGGAAGCCCAGTCTGCTCTTTGAAGGGTGGAATGACGTTGTACGCCGCGCCCCGTTCTATGCCTATGCCGCATTTCGTTGCCCGATCGCCTGTTGCGGTACAGCTACGGTAAACCGTGCAACGGGGGGCGCTAGCGATGACGGGCCGCATGTGGCAGGCTGAAGGGGCCCGTGGCTCGCTCCCACGGGCGTCAGGAGCTTGTCGCATGGACCCGTCGTGTG
>JAABUH010000939.1_pt1 | contig 36964 bp, 44 predicted proteins | sample 5559121 | NCBI WGS metagenome assembly JAABUH01 (sample SAMN10711871, study PRJNA513364) | rock metagenome | isolation source: Antarctica rocks | place: Antarctica: Victoria Land, Battleship Promontory nord | collected 2015-12-28
CGCGCCATTCCGCCCGAGTAGCATCGATCGTCTTCAAAATCTGCTCCACCCTCTTCGGACCGCTCTGGCCAGGATTTCCTGTTCCAATGATAGTTCGGACCGCTTGCAATCCCGTTGGCATCCGCATGGATAGGTTTCTGAGGGCGTTGCCGGATAGAATCCACCTGTTGACAACATGAGCACAACTTCAATTCCCACGCGAGGACGTGACGTACAGGGGACTCTCGTCTTCCTCCCTTGCTATTCGATCTCGCCAATTCCAAAGTCTTCGCAATATGAGTCCCGGTTCCTTGTCTTGCGCTCCGCTCGGCAACAATTGTCGTTTAAACGCAGTAAGCCATCCCATATAGCCTTTCCCAGTGACCTCATCGTGATCATCTCGCTTGAACACCGACATTGATACGTGCGCCGACGATTTCAAAACTTCGCGCATGGCTCCTTGCGGATCCGCCTCGTCCTTGGATTTCTCCAGGAGAGCATTGCGCAGGTGATCGTAGATGCTTATAAGGAAATGAGTGTCCGATCGCGCGTAGACGAGCATCTCTTCAGGCAACGGTCGGATACGCCAATCTGACCTTTGGTACCGCTTGTCGGTGATGTAGCTGCAATACCGCAGCAGCAAGCTGGCCAGCGAATGTGAGGTAAAATCTGAGCGCATCAGCTATACAGCCAAATTGAATCGGGAACACTTGCCTAGGACTTTGGTGGCCCAGTAGGTGTCGAAGAGGTTGACCACGAACATGTCGAAGTCTTTCTGTAACCAGATGATATCACTCTCGCTTCCATGAAATACCTAGCTTCATCAGCTCGATTGGGGCTTTGTTGCGCTTACTTTGATGATGGACGGATCTGCCAAGACACCGCCGAGTTTTCCCTGCCTCAAATCGCCTCTCAATGGCAGGGGATCAACGATCCAATCTCTCTCCCTCGTGCTGATCTGTATCAAGCACGTGAAGCCCCGATAACTCCTCGTATCATGGTGTTCCAGGTCAACAGCAATCTCCTTGGCCTGCTTCAATACCTCCACCATGGCATTGAGCTTCTCTGGCGTATCCACATACTCCACTTCCTGCTCCTCCATCGGCCGAGCGACTACAGGCGGAGTGGAGATGAAAATCCTATCCGGATACGTAAAGTGGTGTACTTCGTAGAAGTAAGGGCTTTGCCGTAAGTGGGATTCTCTAGCTCGTCGCGCTTCACCGGCACTCGGATCGACCTTCTCGATTTCAGTCGGTTCGTACTCCATAGGTACTTTGAAATCGACTGGTACCATCGCGTGCGGTTTGAAGGACAGGTCGGGTTCGTAAGGACGATCTCTGGAATTATCGACTGGATCGGGGAAGAGGAGTTGGGGTTTAGGGATATCGGCGACGGAGAAGACGCTAGGAAGCAAAGTTCGGTCACCGGTATTAAGCGCTGACAAGGGCCCGGGCGTCTGCGCGAGCTTAGCCATAGTCGCCTTCCAAGACGTACCTGTTGCCCAGCTTTCGCGGCTAGAGACGGAGGGACGGAAATCGCAGCCTTCTTCTTATGCCCATTTAGCTCGTCAAGAGCAGAATCCTTCGGCCCGATCAGTCATACCTCCACCCTATAATGGGACGCACTCACAGCATCTTCTAACAACCCATCAACGACCCCCAAAGCCCCCCTTCGATAGCCATCTTTCACATCCTCCACCTCTTCCAACTTGCTCCTTCCCTGAACCTTCCCCCTTCCATCGTCAACGAGCCTCAATAACTTCTCCGTCATCCCAAGGACAATCCTACTGCTCACATCCAAGTTCTTCGCAAAAGTCCGGTCGAGGGTTCGGTGAAAAGCCAAATCGCTCCGTGCCGGGAGGTTTGCAGCTTGCGTAGTGAGCGCATCAAGAGCTGATGTGACGATGTTCAGGAAGGCTGGGAAATCGGTTCCTGGAGCTGGAGCTGTCGACGAGGTTGGGGTAGCGTCGTCAGGTCGAGGCATGGATACGGAGAAAATACGGGCGAGGTTGAGTGTGGATTGAGAGAGTCTATGAAAGGATTTTGCGAGCTGAGTATAGAACTCGTACCTTCCGTGTTCGTCTGGAGGTAGACTTCGTGATGATGTTGAAACGACGGTAGCAGGCTCAACAGCGGTAGCAGGAGGAGATGCAGTAGATGGAAGGGGCGAAGAAGCCTGATTGACAGGTGGGACGGGGTACGAGAAAGGTGGGGCGGGGTATAAGGGCGGTTTCAATCGGTTGGGACGATACGGCCCTCGAGGTGAGACTGTGCGAGGTGTAGAAGCAGCGGGGGTCCTGACGTACGAAAGAGTAAATGGACGTGAAGGTCGATCCGTACAAGGTTGGGATGGCTTGTGTTGGGGGAAGACGGGTAATCTGGCCCGAGGAGTGACAGGGTAAGAGCGAGGTGTTTGACTTTGAGGCAAAAGGTGATCGTGTCGGAAAGATTCTCTTCGAACAGCTCGGATGAGCCCTGGTACAGGTGGAATGGTGACCAGTAGTGGGAGGGTGGGAGACCCAAGATGTTACCGTTAGGATTGCGCGGGTGAAGGTTGTCGTTCAGTCACGAAACAACTCGGAGTGATCTGTGATGTTAGACGACGACCGAGAAGAAATCTATTTCGCCACGTGGTTGTGAAGTACTTGCTTTCCAGTCCCCCCTATGCAGTTACTGCAGAAAACGGTGCGAAAGAAAGCTCTGCTGTTTCTTTTCCTCTGATCATCGTATCGACTGAACAAACAGCCGAGGTGATTGGTGGCCTTTCTGTCGTCAACATGCCGTCTCTCGCACCCCAATCAGTCGTCCGAGCGAGCAGTAGCCGAACCCTTCCATCCCAACGAATTCCGAAACGGCACCTAGCAACACCCACCTCTCACCCCTCATCCCCCTCTCTACCCTCAGTTTCTTCCGCCAACCCATCCCTCAGAGCATCCATCCTCCTCTCTCGAACCCCACTCCTCCTCCGGACCCCCACACCACTCGAATCAACCTATTACGCACACTCCCACACCCTCCGACACGCACTCTCAAACCCCCCTTCCACAGAGTTCTACTTTCGACCAGATTCCCTCCCCCTCCGTCGATTTCAACTCTCCGAACACGCTTTTCGAACTCGGACCTATGGAGGGGAACTAGCCGGTCCAGTCCCGGAAGTAGGGGATTTACCGACTGAATCTGGGATCGAGGAGGTTGATCGTGATAAATGGGCTAGAGAAGATTCTGGTCGAGGTGAGAAGAGTTTAGAGAGGATGGCGGAGGAGGAGGTTTTCTGCCTTGTTATGCGAAAAGAGGGGCAAGGGGAGGAGGGGAAGTGGGAGTTCCCAAGTGTAGATGTGGGGGATGGGGAAGGATTACATGAAGCTGTCGAGAGGGGTTTGGGCGGGGTTGATGGGGGATTAGGAGGGAGGGGGATGGATAGTTGGTTGGTTACAAGGAAACCGATAGGGGTTATTCATGATGGGGATACACGGGTAAGTTTGCGCTACTGAAGTACGGAAATTGAGAGCTGAAAGACTGGGGTCGGGTAGACATTCTTCTTGAGATCGCATATATTGGCTGGGGAACCGACCTTGTTCTCGGGCTCACCTTGGAGTGGATGGGCTTGGTTGACTGCTGAGGAGGTCGAAGGAAGGTTAGTGGAACAGGGGGATGAGAAAGTCTGGGAAGGGGTTCGAGGGATGTTCGGGATAGGAATGGAGGACGAGCTGGAAGCAGAGGACGTCGACTGAAGTACAGGCTTTATGCAGAGGATGTCGACTGAGATGAGAAGATTTTAGCATATCATGCATCATCCAGACTTTATATGGCGCAGGACAATCTAGTCACTACTGTCGTGACGAAATGATAATGGTCAGACGGTAGAGAAGTATCAACAGATCTGGGCGTGGCAAGCCTCGGGAGAGGCTGATGCGAGCGAGTCGCTCACAGTGGATGAGTAATGCTGGATGAGCACTACTAAGCGATCGCAAGAAGGGACAGCTGGTCAACGGTGTCGGATGCATATGATATGCAACGGAAAAAGAAGGGCATAAAAACAGGAGGTTGAAGATGGCATCACTGGCGAATTGGCATACCCGCGCGCGATCAGAAGCGCTCAGTGGATTGTCAGTAATCCAATTTGCTCAATGTTTGCGGAACAAAGTCCATACAGGCATGCCAAAGAGTACGAGCGAATACGAAAGACGAAAGGGGTTAGCTATAAGTCTGTCGTACTGTACATAATCCGTCATCCGGCCAAGTGTCCATCAAACTCCTCGTACTCCACGCCTCCGACTCACTCGGGGACGTCCATCGCTTAGAAGGCAGGGGCGGGGTTGGCGTCCTGAGAGCGGAAGGGGTAGTTCATGATGAAGACGCCAGCAAGGGTGTTCTGATGCCGCGGGTTAGCATTATGTTCTGTGATTGAAGAGGGAAGCAACTCACGTCGTCGCTGACCGCGGTGTTGTTGGAGGACGAGGTGAGGATGGCGTAAGAGATACCTTGGGGTTGCGGGAGGTTGGCGACCTTGCCGTTCACGACGGGGAAGACGTTGGAGTCGAGACCAGCGATGAGCTGGACGTATGCACCGTCGAGGCTGGCGGTGGTCGTGATGGTACCATCACCGGCGATGGCGAGGGTAGGGAAAGCCTTGAAGGGGAGAGTCGGGTTAGTGGACGGGCAACTGGTGATGAACTGTGAAGCGATCGAATAGACCTCGTCGAAGTCGAGAGGGGTGTCCTCGGGTCCGGACCAAGCTGGTCCCTTGTCGACGGATGAGTAGAACCAACCTTGGTGACGAGCCTCGGTGGTGAGGATGGATCCGGCGACGGTGACGTAGGCTGGCTCGGTGATGTAGGCGGCAGCACCAAGGTAAGCGGAGACACCGACGTTCTCGACGACGGTGGCGAGACCCATGAACGAGACTGGGTCGACGACTGAGGGGAACGCGTAGGTGCATGGCTGGGTAGCAGCGGCACCGATTGCGCCGGAGAGGAGAGCGACGTGTTGAGCCTCGTGGCTTGCAATGTTCTCGACTCGGTTTCGGACCCAGTCAGGGTAACCGGCGTTCATGAAGTCGGCCTGGGAGAACTGGCCCAGGAAGTGATGGTAGAAGTAGTTCTCGAGGTGCTCGAGCGTGAGCGCGTACTGCAGGATGTCACTGGGAGTTTGTCAGTGGTGATAACAGACTGAAGGAAACCTCAGACTCACGTGTCGGAGACGGCACGCTTAGCCATGGGAGCGGCGTTGGCGGCACAAGCGGCGAGGATAGTAGCAGCGACGGCGAACTTCATTTTGACGGTTGGCGGTTGATTGTTTGGCTTTGTTTTGGTAAAGGTAGTAGGCGAGGGGGTGATGTTTGATTGGTGAAAGAACGTGAGTTGTTTTGGTTGGTCGTATTATAAGTCGTAAAGTGGGAAGGTTGGAAGGAAGTATTGGATGAAGAATCAGAACGGACCCATCCGACCCGTCCTTTATACATCTCGAGCGATTGTTTTTTTCGATGTCAACAAGTCAGACGGTGTCTGCTGACCATCATTGATTGATCCCGCTGAAAGGGACAGACCGGGAAATCGTGCCATCCATGGCGTTTCCTCCCAGTGTGGGTTCAAAAGCGTCCCTTGATGGGATAACATCAAGCTCGGGCCCGGATTGGAATCACTCGTACGAGATCGTCCTTTCCATCAAGACAAAGCCCGGTTCGTTAGTCTCTCCTCCAACGGGGCTAATCAGTTTCACATTTTGCCTCTCAACGTTCATCCGACCGTCTGTGTAAAACAAACCGAGCAAGAATCTGCATACCCTGTTGGACAAGCAAAGTATGGCGTTTTCGATATAGCGCGTTGGGCACCGCCATTCCCTTTGAGATCAACAAGGGGCACTTGTCACATCTGATGGTCCGACCGTGTCTACAATGCATTTTCCAAACCATATGCAGAGCCTGAACCCCCGCACTTCTGCCGCGGGACTACGCCACCTACGCCCTTGCGCTATGTCTCTTGACCATGACGAGCATGGGTCATCCTCAAACATACGCACACACCTTGAACGGATGGTGTATTCGTCCCTTAGTCTTCGAATCCTTTCCGTCACTTTAGCTTCGATCGTAAGGTCCCATTCAAGGAGGATCGAACACGTTTCAGAGGTCTCGTTTTTGTGGGGAACGTCAACAAGCGGAAGCTGGACAGCACGCTGAGGCATGATGCGAATGGACGAACAATAATGCATTGCGTGTACGGTCTTCACTGTACAGAGTAGCGAGCTTTGAAACGTGTATGAAAGAAAAACCAACCGCCCATCTCCGGTGAATGACTGGATGAAACAAGATGATGAAAGGACAAGCTAAATCTCTTACATGATTAAGCAATCGCTCTTACTGTCCTTTGCCTTTTGATGACCCTTCCCAATCCTCGAAGGTGGTCGCTCATTCAGGATAGCCTCCACACTTCCTCGATCAGCCTTAGCTTGCGCTTCCTCACCCAAATCAAATCAAATCGCACTCCTTCGTCGCGCATCTCCCCTTACCTCCGACGCTCCGCTATACACTGAACCTCGACTGTGGACCGAGCTGTGATTGGTATCCATACTGGGTCGACCATATGCATACACCAGGGCCGGCTGCGAGAGATCTTCAGTCGAGCACCGTGCTGTCAGGTCAATCGATGACAGTCGATGAGCTGATAAAGCACACTTGGATCGCCTTCAACCGAATATATCAGATCCCACCTTTAGAGTCTCGTGGTGCTCGTCACCTACCACATGTCTCAAGCAGGCGAAGCGCCATTGAGCGAGATGACCTCCGGTGCCACTAAGTGGATCAGCACCATATCTGAAAGGCAATGACATATGTATTCCAGTTTGGCGTCCCAGCAACACCTGAAACCGGTCTCATGCCAATCCCGTTTGCTTTCGAAGCGGTTATCACATCCTGCTTGAAATTGACAACTGCCTTCATGTTGAGGGAGGCCCCGAAATCCGATAATTTAACGTTCCCGTTTTTCGTGAAAAGAATGTTCGCAGCTTTCAGATCGCAATGAACCACCTTGATCATGATTAGCTACATCGGGTGTTTCGGTCAATGGACATACGCCTTGGGAGTGCAGGTAATCAGCCCTTCGAGAATCTCGTACATACGAGGAGACGAGTTTCTCATTAATTCGTCCGAAAGCTTTGAGCGTCTGACCAAGCGATCCATTCTCGACGAATCTGCAAGAGGCGTCAGCAAGGTGTGAATGTCTCACAGCAGATTACTCACTCCAGCACGATGTTTAGATACTCTTCGTCCCTAGACATTCCTTCGTACTTGACGGTACTCGGATGTGACAACCTCTTGAGCATTTCCACCTCTTCCATGACGTCACGGACTTCTTCCTCTTTCATCCCAGCGAGTCGAATCCGTTTGATCGCCACCATCTGCCCCGTACCGAGATTGAGCGACCGATAGACCGATCCCAACTGAGCATGACCGATACAATTGCCCAATTGCTGTACAGAATGAGCCCTGCCTCCTTGCCATGTCACATCATTGACGTCCATATTTGACAGCTGGCAGCCCCGGCTCAGCGAACTCCACGACCTGCAGCGGCTGTATTTCTGAGGACCTCTGAAGGCATCCTTCCTGATCAGCGACGAGTTCACGCCAGTAGTCGGAAGGTTGATCATGCTATTGATCTTCATGTTCATCGGTCGAGTGGGAAAGTCAAAGGATTCCCCGATAGCATAGCCATCTGAGCGACGTCGAGACAAGAGATCAGAAGTAGAGTGCCCGGAGGCCGACGTAGAAAAGGAGAACCCGGCAGTGTTATGGCTGATATTGTAGGGTATCGGCGAGGTTGAGCGTTTCGGTACGTAGGTCTTGCCATTTGCGTTATACCGTCGGATGGCGGAAGGGCGAGCACTGTCGACGCTCAATGCGGAGCTGCGCGCGGAACTCAATTCGTCCTCCTCGACCAATCGCTCGACGTCTTGACGAGACACATCGAGAGTTTGGCCCCGTCTGATCACAGGTCGGCGTCGAGGACTGGCATCGGGCGGAACCGAGCGTGATGATGGTCGCCATCCCTCCAGAGCGGCAAATGTCTGCGAGTGCGCAAGGTTTCGAGCATGCTCATGTACCGCCGATACCTCCGCCCCATCCCTGTGACTCTCTCCCAGATCTCCTGGAAGGTCCTCGCTGTTGAGAAGCCTGCCTATGAATTTTCTGACGCGCATCGTGCAGAGTTCTCTCGCTCATGCGCCCTCTCGCAAGGCGAAAACTGGATGTTCGTCCCCTTCCATTTCGTGCATGTCCACAGCAATCGTATGATCATCGCCTACGATGGTTGACACTGAGAACGGGATACTCGACCCCGTGTGTCCAGTAATAAACTTCGAGCTCAAACTCATCAAGCTAGGGGTACGCTCCTTTGGGTGAGCAGGATGATTTGTAGGCCCTGGAGATCCGCTTCGCAATGCTATTCCTGTACGGATCGGGGATGAAAGATCCGTTTCATCGGCGAAAGAGACTTGGATTTTCGAACCTGTGCTATGTCGAGGCCGCAAGGCTGGCCGAACGACAACTGTTGAAGATCGGCTGCGGCGGGTAATATCCGAGCCAGACGGAGAAGAAGGAATCGGGGGCGATTTCGGACGAAGGCTAAGAGATATGACTGGTTGAGTAGTCTCCCTTGCCATTGGTAACGCTCGAGGTGCAGATTGACGCGCTCGTGGTGTAGTAGTTGGTAAGTCAAACGTAGAAGTGGTAGGAGTTTGCAAAGCGGAAAGATCATCTATGTCGACATGCGCCGCAGCTGTCTGCATACGAGCGCTGTCTAATGATCGTGAAAGGTCTGTCGTTCTCGATCTAGGTAAAAGAGGGGGAACAGATGATGTGCCGATCTTTTGCGCACGACGGACGTGTATCGGGATCCCGGACGATATCGAAAAGGCACTACTAGGTGAGGTGAGGACCGGAAACGACGATGTAGTACGATCGTCGGTTTCTGTTGGACGTCTCGCCAGCTCGGCGAGTGAGATGACGGTCCGAGCGATTCGTCCCAAACTTCTCTCTGAGGCTTCGTGCATGTCGTGTAGGTCGCAGATCTCGTCACCTGGCAGTCCAAGGGTTCGGCAAGCAGTGATGAAACGGGTGAAATTTGCGGCCTGGAGGAACCCATCTTGCGAGGAAGTCTCGCAAACGACGAGTCTAGGATGTGAGGGGAAGAGGTGATTGAGCAGGCTGCTCACGTCAATTGAGACACGTGTGTACGCATACTTACATGCATAGAAGCGTTCCATAGCCTCGACCCATATCCTCCGCTCACTTTCCATCTTTTGCTCCGTCATCGCCACGAATGGCATGTTCACCCGAGATGGGCCGAGATGCTGGCGAGATTCTTCCAGCAAACGAGCGCCTTCGTCCACCCAGGTATCATCCCATTCGCTTTGCATTTGCCGCAGCGCCAACAGCTTATGGCTCAAGAGCTCTCGCGACCCTCCACTAATGTCCCCTTTGAGAACACCTGGCTCTCGGACAGCGGAGGCGAGACATCGGTGTACAATGGATGTGGATACGCGTATCGCAAGGTGATCTAGCGATAGCCGAGAATCGGCAGGCCCTGTTCGGTCTCACGTTTCGTGATCATGCGGGGTCCCAGATGGGCGCCGAGAGCCCTCCTTCGATGTCTCGGACATTATCACTGGCAAAATAGCCGCGGCAGATACTTCAGATGTCGCCGATAGTCGACTCGATGAACCTGGTGGTATCTGCTCTTCCGCAGGTCCCTCACCTCGCGATGTTTGGTGATACTGGCGAGTCGTAGCAGTGTGTTCTGATATGCCAGGTGCACCGGTGTAGGAGATGGAGGAGGCAGGTTCGTCATTGACGGGCGAGCGATGTTGATAACCGGTTGTAACTCATTGAAGGATATGTCCGCGGAAGCTACGATCTTGCTTTGATCAGGTAAAGGCGAATGGATAGCGAAGCATTCCTCCTCCTGTCTCCTTGCGGCTGGTAAACCCTTCGCTCCGAAGCGAATCGGACCGAAGAGAATCGAGAGCGAATGCTTGTGGCCTTTCTTTCGATTGACCTCTTGCTTATCATTGGCTGGGGAGCTCGACCCTGCGTGTGCGTCGTCCTCGGCAAAGGAGGATAGGGCCGATGTGGACAGCGAGCCACGGTAGAGTAAAGGGGGCTGCCATCTACCATCTCGCCCTTTTGGATCGCTGGCGGGAGAGATGGAATAAAGCGGCAGTTTGGGCAAGCTGAATCGGCTAATGCCGGTCTTGATCTGGTCTCCCTTCGATTCCCCGCATACTCCTTCTGCGAGTTGACATCCTGTTCCTCTTGCAACTGACCGTCCTTCAAAGGCAATGCTGCTTTCGAACGCAAAGGATCTCCAAGGGTATTTCTCTGCAGCTTCGCAGGCTCAGCAGTCGCTACCTCGGATATCTCGGATGGGTTGAATCTCGACCTCCAAAAGAGGCCCTTGAACCCTCGAGAGGTACTCGGTCGAGGCGAGAGGTTCATGATTTCGTTCCGACGGCTGGGCAAGAGCGGGGTCGAGCGAGCGCTAAGGAGATGAGGAGGCTGAGGCGATGCGCGAGCATTGAGAAGGCTTTTGATGGAAGAGGTGAGAGTCGTATGTTATCGCAAAAGGTTAGACGCTCAGTCAGCTCGATGACAACGGGACTTGAGGCGGTCTCGTCAACATTATTCAAGGACATACCGTTGGTAGATCTCAAAGCAGTATGCCTCCGCCTTCTTGACTCCGACTGAAAAAGGCCAAAAAGATTTTACCCCACCCACCCCCCAATAACAACATATAACCCCCCCCCCCCTCCCCATTCGGTTAGGGGGGGTTCACGTGGGGGCACCTTTGAGAAAGGGGCTGGGGTGGGTGATGTAGGGGAGTAAGTATAAAGATGTTGCAATGCATGATACATACTACGTAGTCGCGCATTAGTGTTAGTGCGCGAAAACTACAAACAACAAACAACAAACTGACCCATTTCCTTGGAAAAGCCTTAGGACCTGTGACATAAGTTTGGATACAAACAAGGAAAGCAAGTTATGCCACTGTCGCCATTATCGAAATGAGGCTAGTGGCGGGTTATCTGATATCCCTGAGGCAAACAGGGGCACGTGGACTCGATCCAGTCCAGCCCCGGCGGGGATGAAATGAGGTGAAGCTAAGCCAATGATCAAATGAGTGGCGAAGCATGACGCGCAGTCGAAATCATAGCGGGATCCCGTCCATTAGTTCGAAGACAAACCCATGCCGAATGAGAGGTGAGCCGAGCACCCGAAAGCTTATACCGGCATATAAGCCAAATCTAGTGAATAGGATCAGAATAAAGCAGATGAAACAGGAGGAGGTGAAGGTGGTCGCTGGTGATGGAGGTCTCGGCGAAGTAATGGGAGATCAAGCGGCGATGGCCGGAGACCGGAGGTGACGGTGTGGCAGTGCGAGGTGCCTCAAAACTCTCGATATATGTAGCTCGATTGGCCAATTTAGAAGCAGACCGCTCATCGAGTCATTTCACCTAGCCCGACTCAGTTGTAGCTAAGCACCTGTGACGTGAAGCTTTCGCCTCACCCGTTCCTCCTACGGATGATCTATCCAAGGTATATTAGGTGATCTCTCCCTTCATTGGACAGCTTTTCACCTTACGAAAGAACGCCTTAAGCGACCAACGCTGCTACGAGTATGAGTGATAGCCCTCTCCAGACCGTGATAACCAAGCCAGATAAGCTCTTCGTAGATCCGAGGTTTTCCGAAGACACAGACGAACGATATTCCTGACTCAGGCTGCCAAATCCACTACGTTCTTATGCGGGATCCGCCAACTCTCACGTCACAGGGGTACAAGCCGCTTTTCCTCTAAAGGATGATTGAGGACAGCTACACCATAACGGTAGATTATACGGTGCTAGACCATTTCACAGCTCGACAGCTTCTTGCAAATCAGGCGAGAACAGAAAGCATGCCGAGTAGCCAAATATAGAGAGCTTGGGCATGAACGGATCCATCACCTCCGGCTCCTTGCTCATAATTCCCAAGCGCGACAAATCGGCCTCACAGGTCGTAAGTCGGCTCGTTCTGCGTCTTTTGGCTTATCATTCGTGGATCGAAGAGACAGCTGCTGCAGGAATTCGACCCTGGCACCTTCAAGCGAAGTCAGACCAACGGGTCAGATCCCCACCAAGCTACTCATCCGTCATAGTAAGGGCAATGGCGCCACAATGATAATGTTTCCTGAGGATCTGAGTTCCGAGTGTGAGCATGAGCCATGATGTCTACTAGTCACCGTCGTAGGAGTGCTGGTGGACAGGATGAGAGTTTTACATGGATGCCTGATTGCGCAGGTGGCTCGAATATGCTGGATATCACTTCTCCACCCCACCCACCTCATCCCCTATTCCCCGTCCCCAACCGAATCTTAAAGCTCGTCCCGGCGCCCGCACCCGTATCAGGTGGTAACATAGCCCCGTACCCGACCCCGCCATAAGAATCCGGAGTCGGCCCTGTGGGCGTAGTGCCCACAGGTGATGGACCGATTGTATTGGCGTTGAACATTGGGCAGTTCCGGTTTGCCTCTATCCGAATTTCAGCGTTCCCATCATCTGACTGAACAGCAGCGCGACGGACTGGTATGGCCGGAAGCTCCACATGCCCCACATTTCCGCTTCTACGGCCATATTAGCGAGAGGATTACGATTTAAGTTCGGTGAAACATACCCCGCTATCTGCCGAATCCTCATCGAAGATCCCCTCCCTTTGCGCAGTATACTTCTTCCTCGCAATCCGTCGTACCTGGTTCTTTTTGTACATGTCGATCTTCTGCCTCAATCTACCGGGACAAGTCGGGTCAGTCTCGATTATACGCTCAATAAGGCTAATCCAAACATACGCAGCCTTCTTTAGCTCATCTTCCTCTGGATTCCCGGTAGGTTGCAGAACCTCCGCCTGTAACATGTATGATTCAAGCTTCTTCTCCTCCACTCGTCGAAGATAGCTCTGGATGACAGCTGGATCTCGGACAATATCGATCTGAATCTTCCCTTTCACCTATTACCCTTGCAGTCAGCTACATTTCTCGCATTGAAATGCCTCAGCCTCAGCTACTTACGACGCGCTTGATGCGCATGGCTTTCCCAGCAGAAGGGTTCCCAGTGTATGCACTCTCGCCGTCCGCCGAAAACGCCGAAGGACTCATATCTCTCGGACTCTCTGCATACGCATTAACAGGCGTAGCGACCATCGAGTTGCCTCTCGAGTACGCTCGACGGCTATCTGAGCGACTGAAGCGCGGTCCCATGGCAGCCGTGGTGTTCACAGCCCGATCGCGATCGTCGGCATGAGGCGAGAGTTCTGGTGGGATGGGATTGCTAAGCGCTGCCCATTGAAGATCCCATACTTTGCGTTTCTCTTCCTCATAGATCCGATTTTGCTCGGTATTGGAGATCTTGACAGGGTTCCCGTTAGCTTTGGCTTCCGCCTCGACTATGCCGAATCAGTAGGTACAACATCGAGTAGGACGCATGATGCGACTCACTTCTCCGACCCTGCTCTGTCTCCCCTGCACGCAAGAAGTACCCCTTCATATTCGTCCTCAAGAAGCTGAACCCTTCCCCTCGTCCAGTCGGGTCTCCTTCCCCGTGTACAGCTATCCAAGCCTTTTGCGCTTCCGCCTTCTTGTAGTTATTCGTCGTGCTCCACACTGCAAGTTGCTGCTCGATATCCAATCCTCCCGCATCGTCAACGAATTCTTCCTCCTCCTTACCCTCGGCGGTCTTCGAGTATCCAGCATCATGTAGGTGTCGAGCTCCGGCTTGCATAGCTTCGTATAGCATCGCCGCTTCGGGAGTGACAAGATCGAGTACCTCTCGCCTATTGTTCGGGAATTTATATTCTGGATTCAGCATCCAGTGCCCATGATTCGGCCCAGGCGGCCGAGCGTAAACGAGGAATTCCTGAGAACAATCAGCCGAAGCTATGTTAAGTCAGAAAAGACAAACGTTTCCCTTGACCTTGAGACGCTGACGCATCTGCAGCTCCGTTTGGTCCGAGAAGTACTTCATCAACTTGCCCATCTTGATCCGTTTTTGCTTCGACTTGGTGAGAAGTAGCCAAGCGACGATCATTAGCCGCTGCTTGGCGGTATTGGTGTTCTTCCGGGCATGTGGACCGGGAACTTCCGACTCATTCGGGACGGTTTGTCCGACGGTATAGATGTTATTAATTGCTCGGAGGTGATACGAGATATGACCATTGACTGTTTGCCTGAAACAAGGTCAATCGGGATCTCCCTAAATAGCTCACTTAATAACAAGGAAGTCGGTAGTCGGCGGTTCATGGCGGAAGATTGGAGCACGGATCAGGTTGTTATGAATGACCTGAGTAGGTCCTCCCCGATCTACGTAGCCGAGGAGGAATGGCTCCGCATCGCCCACATTCAAGATTGAAGGCTGGCCAAGGTCGAGCTGAGACCGCATCAGCCACGGTTGACCTCGAATCTGCAGGAAACCTTTGGCACATGCTCGTCTTTGTCATCCTGTTTCCGGTAGTAATTGACGATAGTCGTCCCCATACCATATCCACTCATGATAGGCGGATATTCCTCCTACATATGTCCATCAGCCAAATTGTCACCTAGTTCCATCGAACGTGAATTTGCCGAAAACTCAAGCAGGACGAAAGGCCCCTTCTCAGCCATAGTTAAATCCTTTGTAGTCCTGAACCGCTCCGAAGGATCCACCATCGTCGCTCTCTTCTTCGTGCTGACCGACGCAGAAGGATTGCTCTTGAGCTTGGAAAAAGTGATTGTGATCCCGACGGGTATTTGCAAGGCTGGACGACGCCAAGCTCTTTCATCGCTTTTCGACAGGGTCGTCTTGTACTTCATGGCGATCAGCTCAGACGACTATCACTGCACGAGGAACACTTGCGAAAGGCATCTGTAAATCCTTTGCAGGCTGAGAATGGAATACCTCAATAGCCCCAAAGGTTTGACGGATCCGAAATCGTGCTTCTCGTGTGTGTTCGTACAGATGGTCATTGGACAGGTTATACGGGTCGAGACTGGACTTCGTCGCTGCCTGAGTCGTCGAGTCGTCCACTGTGACTCTCTTTGTGGGAGAACCCTCCTCATCGTCCTCGAGCAGACCCGATGATACCCTCGTCGCATCCCAGATGACATCCTTGATCCAGTCACCTGATTCGAGAAGATCATTATGCGGTGCTAGGGGTTCGAAGGGTCGTTTCGGCTTGGCAACATCCCTATGATCAGTCAGCTCAGTTCGATGGCAATATCATGCCCAGCTGACAAGGAGCACAAAACGATATCCTTCTCCCAATCTGCCAGGTCCAAGATTTTCTCGAGCTTGTCCTCGTGCCATTGTTCCAGTGATGGTCCAGAAGGCAGCTCCGTCATCTCCTTCCGCCGAACTTGCTTCGCCTCTTTGATCCACTCTGACTCGAAGTAGACGCCAAGCGGAGTCTCATATCGTGGTTGAGTAGGTGGATGGACCGGAAGAGCCTGCAAGGACGGCAGTAGGAAGGCAGTATTTGAGGGAATCACAGTATCGGGAGCGACCTTCAAATGATCTAGCTTCCCATCAGTACCAACCGATAGAACGTTCGGACCTCGCTGACACTCTTGAACCCCGATTTTCCGCCTCTTCCTCTTACTAAACCCTAGCTCCCAACCCTTCCTCTGCTTAGGCGTCTCATAAAAGACTTCAGTCATCCTCAACCTCCCACCCTTCTCATAACCCGGCCATATCTCCTTAACCATCCCTATCTCATCCAACACCTTCTCGACCTTCACCCTCGTCCCGCTCCCTTCGTCCTGTTCCCGCTGCATCTCCTTAGCCCGTCTGTACCATCTCTCTTGCTCAGCTTGGACGGCAGCTTGTTCCCTCTCCCTAGAACGAAGCTCCTCAACATTCTCACCGGGTAAGGAGGTATCCGAGATATCATCTTCGTATTTGTCGGAATGGTCAGAAGCTGCGTCGAGATCTGCAAAGGCTGAGGAGGAGTTGCCGCCTGTTTTCGAGAAAAATGAGGAGAATGCAGCTGGGTCGACACCTGATGAGGCGAGGATACGACCGAGACCAAGCGAGGATGAGGCGCCGAGGTCATTCTCATCCGAATGCATGGCGGAGGTAATGGTAGAGACCCAGGTGAGGGGGAACTTGTCAGAGCGACATTGACAGAGACACTGGGAGCTCGTAATCACAATAGCGTCAAGGAAGAAAGGCGCACAAGATATGACATGCGGGGTCTCCGTAAAACAAAATAGGTCGTGCTTGTCATGGAAGATAGCTACGTCGTACGTTATTTCCCAGCACTGTCCGCGTGTAGAAGTAATAAGCATGCTAGGCAAACGGCTATGAACCGACAGCGTGAGAGCTTGTCAACATGCAAATCGCACCGGGCGAGATGTCCGAAGATGACATTGATCTCATCGCTTCGTCGGAGACGTTGCCCAACGGAGTGGTGGTACCGAATCGTCTGGTAAAGGTAAGCGTCGCGGTCTTATTCAAACCAGCTACCAGATGTGGCGTATATATGTACTGCTTACAATCTGACAAAGGCGGCTATGGAGGAAGGCATCGGAAATGGTGGTGGTCTACCTACTCGAGCACACCGGAGGCTATACAAACGATGGGCCGAGGGAGGATGGGGCATAATCATCACCGGTATACACTCTCCGCTAAGGCTGTTCTCAGGCTGACTCATGACAGGGAATGTTCAGGTCGACCCTCAGTATCTCGCAACACCTCACGATCGAACTATCCCTGACTCCTCACCAGCTACTGTAGCATCCTACTCCCACCTCAACTCTGTAATCCTCACTTCAGTCCCTCCCGGTTCATCTGAACCCCTCACGTTAATTCAACTATCACATGCCGGTCTCCAATCATCCTCCACCATAAACTTCTCTCGCCCACCTTGGGTACGAGCGGTCGCCCCTTGCTCGGCTAGACCAGATACCGGGACTTCAGCATGGGGCTGGATACTCGGACGAGTCATATGGCCAAGGAAGAGTCGGAGAATCACAGACTTCGACGAATGGCTCGAGATTGTAGAGCGATTTGTCACTGCCGCGAAAGTGGTGGAAGAAGCGGGATGGAGCGGGGTACAAGTTCATTCGGCGCATGGGTATTTGTTGGCGGAGTATCTTTCACCTCTGGTCAGTCTCCATCCCCCACATGAAAGCTGTCAAAAGCCGTCCATATAGCTTTTGTAGACGGCAGCTTTGCTAAAGCAGAGTCTTCAGACAAATCCCGAGCCTATCCCTCTTCCCGGTGTACCCTGGCATATCCCCCTTCGACTACACCTCCTTTACCTCATCCTCACCGGTGTTCACAAGACAACCGATCCCAAGTTCGTTAAAAGCGTCAAGATCAATAGTTCAGACTTTGTTCAAGGCGGTGAGTTGTCCCCCCCCCCCCAAAGTACATCATCGGTAGCTCATTTGACCCGCTTAGGTTTGGACGAGAAGCAGTCCTTCGAGGTGATCAAAGAGATCATCTCGTGGAAATTGATCGATATCCTCGAGATATCAGGTGGAAACTACTCTTCTCCAGGTACATCGCCTTACCTGCTGGGACGCTATGTCAAGCTGAGAACTTTGAAGCCTTCGCCTCGCTCGATTCCATCGGTGATACCGCCCCATCACGCCAATCCCTCTTTGCCCACTTCACCACTTCCCTCATTCCCCACCTGCCTTCACCACCGGAAGGACCCGCAATCATCCTCACCGGCGGACTGCATGATCGAACACTTATCGCTTCTTCGCTGCGAACGAGGGCTTGTGATCTGGTTGGTATCGGTCGGCCAGCTTGCGTTAAACCGACTTTACCGAGAGACATTATCCTGGATCGCACCACCGATGCGGAGAAGACCTCGCTTGGAGGATACCGGATACGTGGAGGGAAGACGATGAGGTACCTTCTCGGAGGAGGGCGGACTGCGTCACAAGCAGAGTCCGGCCAGCCATCAGTGGCCACTTACGCCGAGACAGAAAGTACACCCCTTATCTCGAAAGAATCTTCACCGAAACAGAATGGCGTCCCATTGGTTGGCGCGGGAGTCTCGACGTTCTGGCATGAATGGCAGTTATGTCGGATAGGACGGGGGACGGAGCCGGATATGAGTATGGATTGGGTTTGGAAGGGAGCGGTTGTCGAAAGGTTATGGTGGGGGATATTGGGAGGTGGACCATGGGGATGGTGGCTTAGCTGGAGGGGTGAAGATTGATTCGGCAATGACTGGCAGTAGCAGCATTATGTGCAGGTAATAATCAGCAGCAGCATTTTTCCTAAGCCCATTTTTAGGTCGATCGATGTTTAGACAGTCTATTGATATGGTTACTCTAGGACTGCAAGAGTTCCACTTCCCATCTCTACGGCACGACCCGTGATTCTCGCCTTGTCACCGGATAGGGAACAGATCAGTTCCCCACTTCGCCTGCTCAACTGCCTTCCTTCGATATCTAAATCCTTCGCGTCTTTGCTCTTGGTCAAGGTGGATGGGATACGCGAAGAAGCAGGTGAATCGAGGAAGTACCCAGTCAGCGCAGCATGTGCCGCCCCGGTCTAATAAGTCAGTGTTGGCAATCTTTCCCCTGATGAAACGACGCACCACCGAATCCTCATCAACCCCTAATCCAGGACAGAAGACCCTCGTGTTCAACCCTAATCTTCCTTCTTCAGGTTGTTGAGCCCTGACTTGAGTGACGATGACGAGACTCTTATTGATCTCCAACTAAAACTCAGGGAAACAACCAGTATCAGAATCAGCCCAACTTCCCTCAATGATTTATGACAAGGTCTTTCCATACCATCGATTTGACATCCGGTTTCAAACCCCCCAACTCAACCTTCGCATCCAACTCCACGATTATCGATCCTGAACCCCATTTGAAAGGTGTCGTCTGGATTATATCACCTTTTTGGGAAAGACCTAGAGCAGTGTGAAACTCTTCGGTAAGTTTGTGATCTTTTGGGAAAGATGGTTGGATAGGTGGGATCGGGAGGGTGATTATTACTTGATCGTCTTGATCGGTTGATTTTGAGGCGGTGAGAGGACCGACCCAACGGGTTTGGAAGTAAATCGTCTCGAGGTTCGGGTGGAGGGTGAGGAGGACTCGAGATGCTGCTAGTGTAGCATGACCGCATAATTCAACCTCCTACCGTCCACCTCCCCATTCAGCTTCGATACACTCACACAATCCAGCCCATAGATAAAGCGGGAAGACGTAACAAGGTGAATGAAGCCAATCAGATTGGAGGACGCACGACATTAGGTGTGAACCACCTCAAGAACCATTCTCCTTCTTTCCCGGTCGGATATACGTAAGCAGTCTCGGCGAAATTGAAATCCCTTGCGACGAGTTGAAGGTATTCGTCATCGGATATTTTCGGATGGGTGGAAGAGGGGAAGACGACTACGGCTGCTTGGTTGCCCGAGTGCGATTGGGAGGGGAGGGTGAAGGCGTTGATCAGGTGAAAGGGGAGGGCTTCAGAAGACATCCTGGGATCGACCGCGTTTCGAAATTTCGATGAGCGAAAGGAATAGATGTATGATCGTGCTCGAATGCTCCAAAACTTGTCACTTCGACTCGCACGTACTCGGCCTCCCGGATTTCCGGCGGAGACCTTAGACAATACCCCCCGGTATCAGAACACAAAGCCACCTCAGAACGCTTCGATGTCGATTTCCGACGGAACTTCACCTCACGAAGCCCACGCGTTTTGTGCTTATCGCGATGCCGTCTCCCGAATTTCCGGCGGATTACAAAGCTTCCTTATAAACCATTCGCATCCCTTTGTCTCTCCCTCTATCACGCCTTTTGACTTCCGGCGCCTCGCTGGATCCTATTGCTAAGGCATATAACAGCCAGAAGCAGTCTTATCGTATTCCTCATACCCCTCCGGCCACTTGATTGTCTTCAACGTCACAGATCATCTACCACCAAATCATGTCTGACTACCAGAACATCGTCATCGTCGGAGGTGGGTTATTCGTCAGCGATTCATCTACTTGCAGTGCTGATCTTACTCGATCAGCTTCTCAAGCAGGGGCGACCCTTGCCAACTCCCTCGTTCCCGACGTTCCGGGTACACACCGAATCCTCCTCATTGATGGGCTTGACTTCGCTTTCTGGCCTATCGGCTCCATCCGCGCTGCTGTGGTGCCCGGTGAGTCCTCCTTGCCTTCTCCTGCTGCTGAAGTTGACATCGGCCTCAGGATGGGAGAAGCGTGTCACTGCTCCCCTGAATACCAACACCATCTTCCAAGCCGGTTCAGCTCATCGGGTCATCGCGCCCAACAAGGTCGTCGAGCTCAGGTCGTCTTCGGTCATCCTTGAGAAGCCTTTCGAGGGGTCGACAGAAATTCCATTCTACGTCAGTGGTATCATCCCGCTACATAGTCTGAGCTGATCGCGTTACGTCAGAGATGCATCATGGCGACCGGTTCTCAGCAACCTTCACCGATGCGACCGGTGCCAGGATCAACCGAGACGGAGTACAGGGACTTACTTGTCAAGTACCAGAAGGAGATCGCTCAGGCGACAAAGATCGTCATCGTCGGCGCCGGTGCCGTCGGAGTCGAGTTGTCGGGTGTATGTAGCGATTACTTCCGATCCTTTGAGTGCACTGACACCGTGTACAGGAGATACGCGCACAACACGGTATCTCGAAGCACTCCATCACTCTCGTCAACAATTTGTCGAGTGTGCTCAACCCCACCGCCAACCCACCCGATCTCAACAAAGTCACATCATCCTACTCTGCCCCTCCGACCGCGCCGAAGCTTTCCGCAGCACTGGAGAAAGACCTCAAAGCGCTCAAGATCGACCTGATCACCAACGAACGAGTCGAGATTCCTGCCCCACTTGGTGGTCCGAGCGACTGGGATGGCTCTTTCGGCCTTCAGTCGGGAGTGAAGAATGTCGCGCTGAAGAGTGGGAGGAAGATCCAGGCGGATTTCATCTTCGTCGCTGTTGGTAACAAACCAAATGTCAGCTTGATCGAGAACGTGGACAAGGGAGCGATCGTGTCAGGCTTGATTGGAGTGGATGAATACCTCCGGGTGAGTCGAGACTCGAGGCACGTGATTCCAAACTGACTTGAAGCAGGTCCGTTCAACAAGCCCTAAATCCCTTTTCCCAGAGCGGTATTACGCCATCGGAGATTGCTGTTCTACTCCTGGTTGGAAGAACGCTCAAGGCGCTCAGAGCGACGGCCAGGGTGCCGCTGCCAAGTCAGTGCGCTTATCTACCCTTCATTCAGTCGCTGCTCCGTTATACCAAGCATCCTCGCAGAAATGAAGAAGAAGCCGTTGAAGGCCTACCAACGCCCACTACCCCTCGGCTTCGTAAGCCCTCCCTTCGTCTCCCCATGACATAACGCTGATATCCTCCCAGCTTATCCCCCTCGGACCGAAGAAGGGACAGGGTACTTTGACTGTGCCACTCTTTGGTCAGACGATGATGCCAACTATGTTGGTCACCATGGCCAAAGCCCAAAGGCTGTTGGTGGAGGAACTGTTCTATCCGAGGTTCAAGGGTAGTGAGAAGATCCAGCCGGTTCCAGTCCCTGCTTAGGTGCCGTAGTGATCTTTACGTATGTCATTCTCCGCGATGTATCTGTACGACCTTCGCAGACAACCTTACACTGTTAGACGTCACCACTGATCTCGAATAAACGGCATATCTCCTCCATCAGAAAGCGTCAAACTCGACGGAGTAGAATCAAGCCCAATATCGTATGCTCATCCTGTATCGCTATATATCTCTCGTCGATCTCACCAAGCAATTCCCCCACCGACCCGTCAAAGCTTTGTCTCCCCCTCCGCCGACAGCTTTTACAGCCTTTTCCCTCAAACTACCTTTCCTCCCTAGCGCAAACTGGTTAAGCAGCTGCCGATGACTCAACCTCATCTATCATACCATCCCATATCAGTCTTCTGCCCATCCCGAATTGTTGAAAAAAGCTCACCTCTGCGGCGAGAACATGAAAGTCCATCGCTTCATACCCAGCGGCGATGACGCGATCCATCACGATCTCACGTTTCTGACCGTCCCAGGTACCGTTGCTTTCACCTCCAGTTTCTATGATCGAGTGTTTCGGCTTCTTCTCGGTGGATTTGGGGTCAGGTTTGGGTTTCTTTGATGATGGAGGGATGGGTGGCTCGATGGGGGAGGAAGGTGGGGGATCGTCAGCCGAAGAGGTGTATTCAGGTTTCATACTGCGATTGAACGAAAACTATCAGCATCGCTCTCAAGAGATACTCATCGAATTCCGAGACTGACTTGACTTTGACTTGGATCGGATATATGAGTAGATGATGTGTCTTACCTTCAGAATATTTGTAAATGGAGGAGAAAGAAGATGATACCGGAACGAAAGGGTGGGTGTTTTGATGGCTGTTTTTGGGGTCCTTGACGACGGATTGATGGGCGGTCCGAGCGTGCTTGGTATCGTCAAGCTCAACCGAATGGCAACCCATCACAATTTATGGAATATCTTGAGTACCCAGCCTTTTCGCAGAGCACTTGCATGGATCAAGCTCCGAACGGCAAGTTGTCATTTGGTATAAGATGAGCATAAGATCATTCTTGCCTCACCTCAGCAGCAATCGTCTCGATATTCGCGGCCTGCCAGCCAGACGTGATAATCCGATCAAGGATGGCTCCTCGCTTCTCGCCGTCCCAGGTGCCGTTGATGTTGCTGCCATCAGAAGTAGTACTACCTTCGCTCTCTTATCGCTGGATTTGGGGGTTGATTTGGTTCTCTTGGAGGCGAAGGAGTCCATGGTTCGATGGGAGAAGAGGGCGGGGCGTCGTAGGCCGAGGAAGTGGGCTCGCGTTTCATGTTGAGAGGATATTCAGCCTACCGAAATGGGGATGATATGTTGTCAAGTCACTTGTTGTTCAGTACCGAGGAATGGAGGTCTGAGCGTCTAAAGAGAGAGAGACTGTTAACAAGAAAGGATGTGAACGAGAAAACAAGAAGAAAAAGACCGGAACACATTGCAATGATTTTAGGAGGATCAGCGGGTCCAGATCGTGATAGATGGTTGTCCAAGATTCCGTGTCTCCATCAAACTCTTTACCAGGATACGGCAAGCACTCGGCACCTCTCCCTTAGGAATCGATTCACCCTACTGATAATCAGGAGAGCATCGGAAGTCTAGTATACCGAAACCAGGGTCTAAACAAATTCAAGGCTATCTAGGTATCTTAAGGACATAAGCGTCTCACAACGTCGAAGCGTCCGGATCGGATTGAAATAATGTCCTCAGATCGTCTTTCAGCTGAAATGCATGTGTCGCCATGATCATCGTATTCCGCCTTGCTCAAGTCCCGTTAAAAGCAGACCGCTCAATCCCCCTTGACAGCCTTCACCGCCTTGTCTCGAAATTCCCTTTCCTCCCCTTGTTGAGCTGATTCTCCAGCTGCACTTTCTTCATTCCCATCTGCACAGCGATAAGCATCAACGCATTCCTCACTATAAGCCGGACATCGCCATACCTCAGCAGCGACGACATTCATGTCAAGCGCCCTGCCACCGGCCGTAATCACGCGATCCATGAACGCCTCGCGGTTCTCAGGGGTCCATGTGCCGTTCTCGCCAGAGGCGACTTTCGGCTTCTTCTCGACTGATTTAGGTGAGGACTTGACTTTTTTGATGGAGGAGGAGGAGTGATAGGCGAGGTGAAGGAGGAAGGCGGGGTATCGTCAGCCGATGAGGTGAATTCGCGTTTCATATCTGGGACTGTGCGAGATCGGACGGTCAGCGCGTGGGCTGAAGTCGTACTGGGAACCCACTTGCTGTGATCTTCAAGTTTGACAAGAGGATGTACAATGTCATTAGATGAAGATGTTGTGATGAGGAAAAATGTAGGCAATGATTGCATAGAGGACAACACGGGGCCTTATCGGGTCCTGGAAGCAGATTGTGATCCGCGGTCCGAGCGTGATTGATGGTCGTCAAGGTGCCTCTTTTCATCAAGCGGAAAGGTGTCGCTCCAAAGCGGGTCAATCGACCCTGAAGGCATCCAATCGCAAGGTATCGAGTATCGTACAAACAGGAATCATGTTATCTCAGCTAGATAGATTGATTCAGCTCCTTGTATTAGCGATAGCCAAAAGGCTGCGCACCGGCACTTGGGTATTTGTTCGCAATTCTCGACACATACATGATCCGGGGCGGGGTAAGGACCACAGCTCATGTGTGGATGACGACCGTTCCCACAAGGTCAGAACTAGTCGATTCTCCTCCAAAGATGCGCACAGGCGTCCAAAGGTTTCTGAACATTTCCGAGAGATCTGAAGCATGTGTTGGGTAGAGGAAAGCAGATGTCGAGATTAGGTATTCGGTGCTAGGTTCGAATGCAGTCAAGCCTTCCGTCCCTTCCTCCGCCCTTTCACAAACTCCTCTTCCTCCCTTTCCGTTTCTCCCCCATAACCAGCAAGCTCAAGCTCGACCAGCTCCTCCCAGTCCCTTACACCTTCCCACCTCTCTCCACCTCGGGACAGGTGCTGCCAATGTTCAAGAGCAAGCTTGGCGTCATTGAATGACGTATCCGGAGAGAGGATAGTCTCGGCTAGGGAAGACAAGTCATGAAGATGGTGATTGTACAATGTGAGGAGGGATGGCAGGGAGTTGACTGCGTTTTATAGGTCAGCTTCTCCCGCACGACACCTTGTCCCTGTTCGTAATAGGAACTGATTAACAGCTAGGATGCAGCTCACCAAAATGCTCCAGGGTCCAAGTAAGCCATAGTGGCTCCGTCAGAGCGAACACCGCTCCTTGAGTCTGGTATGCTTCGAAGAAGATCTTCTCGGCTTGATCGATCAGGAGGGACAGCTTCGACAGGAGTTTGTCCTGATCATAACGTCAGTCAAGTATGGTACCGAGAGCGACTATCGACGTCCCAACTTGGTAAGTATCGCCTCCATGGCTCCTCGACCAGCATACAGTGTGTCAAGATGGGGTCCGATGATGGGTCTCTCCGGTACTTCCTCAGTTTGTAGTATATTGCTATCGGCTTCCTTCAGCTATTGTAGGTAAAGCTGTGGAGAGCGACCTACTCCAGTTCTGTAGCTTCGTCCACACATGTCTTTCCGGCTTTCATCCCGTCAATCATGATAAGCTCATCCCAGTTCTTGATCAGATTCCGAACTTCGGCGAGAAGTAGCTTGAGCATGCGATGGTAGGTAGTTTCATTGGTACGGGAGGGCGAGGAAGGAGAAGGCGACGGCGACAGGGATGCTCGAGAAGTTGATCGTGTCGGTGTCAAGGAAGAGAGGCGAGACATCTTTGTGAAAGGTACGATCCAAGTTTGGGGAGAGCAATTGCCAGATAATTGCAACCGCCAAAAGCACTCACCCAATTCGAGAGGGGAATCCACCACGTGGATTTGATTCCGTCCGCCACGCCGCCGCCGCCGGTAAGCGCGGCCTGTCAAAACAAAACACCATTAGCTATCAAGCTTTCTTCACCGAGTTGGCGGTGTCAATTACTTTGGGCCGGGCACGGCTCGCTGTCAGAGTCTACACGTTTCGATTGTTACGAGGAGCTCATAGGCGTAATCGCCAGGATATCGACGAAGCTCTTTCTGCTGAGGACATCCGATTCACTTACAATGATCCGACGACTACCCCGCCTCAGTCGGATTCCCCTCCTTCACCAATCTCGACCCAACATAACCCACCGTCTCCCTCTCGCTCCTCCCTCCCGAAATGTCCACCTCCAGACGCGAGCGATATCGTTCTCGACTATTCCTCGTATAATGGCTAGGGCTTTCAGAGTACCTTTGTATGGTGCTGCTATCGGTGCCGGCGGTCTCGGTTATGCGAACTACAAGCTTGAAGGTGATCACTCCCGCTTGCCCTCAATGGCCCAGCTGATATGTTCAGGCGTTCGAAATGCTACATCCGACCTCATCACCAATGTCACCGACAAGGTGTCTTCTGCATACGATGTCACTTCCAGCTCACTCTCATCAACACTGTCCACTGCCTCTGACCTTTCCGCTCAGCTCTCCGCTCAAATCGCTTCATCTCTCTCGGATACCACAGCAAGTATACAGGATTCGGCTGACTCCTTCGGTCGGGGGACGCAGGAGTGGTGGGAAGCGGTGAAAGTGCAGTTGCCGGAATGGAGCTTCTCAACAGATGGAGTATCAAGAAATGAAGCCGGAGAGAGTGAAGCGGGAGGGAGAGAAGAGAAGTGGAGGCCTGGAGAAGGACCAGGTCAACCGTCTAGCTCTGGCGGGAATGGCGGAGAAGCGCTCCTTGGTCTCGTTGGAGCTGCTGCCATCTCGAAGGCGCAGGACGAGCGGGATCGAGAGCGACCGTTTGTGTCCGACCCGTTTACGGCTGGAGGAGACGAGCATCAGCTACTTCAACTTACGAGGAAGTTGATTGAGATCCGCTCGGTACTGCTTAGCGTGGATCAGAGTGATGCGCTCAAGCTTCCATCGATTGTCGTTATCGGAAGTCAGAGCTCGGGAAAGAGTAGTGTGCTGGAAGCGATAGTCGGTCACGAGTTCCTTCCTAAGTAAGTACTTGGACATGGGCGAAAGAGATTGCTGACGCTCGTAGGGGCGATAACATGGTTACACGGCGACCTATCGAGCTCACCCTCATCCACACCCCTCCCAATGCCGCTTCATCGTCCACCACTCCCCCCGAATACGGCACATTCCCCGGCATGCCACACCTCGGCAAGATTACCTCCTTCTCCACCATCCGAAAGACACTCACCGATCTCAACCTCTCTGTTCCTGCCGAGATGGCAGTATCCGACGATCCCATTCACCTACACATCCACTCACCGCACGTTCCCGACCTCACACTCATCGACCTGCCCGGGTACATCCAGCTTTCCTCGCTGGACCAACCGGAAGCTCTCAAGGAGAACATCACGGCGTTATGTGACAAGTATATCCGAGAACCGAATATTATCCTTGCTGTTTGCGCTGCGGATGTAGATCTTGCCAATTCACCGGCTCTCCGATCGAGTCGGCGGGTGGACCCGCTAGGTACGAGAACGATTGGAGTTGTGACCAAGATGGACCTTGTGAAGCCGGAAATTGGGGCTCAGATACTTAGCGGGGATCGGTATCCCTTACATCTGGGCTATGTGGGAGTGGTCTGCAAAGCCCCGCCTACAGGAGGGGCTTCTGGCGTATTCAAGTCAATTCGAGGGGGTGGAAGTGACAAGGAGACCCCGAATGTCACTGGAGCTGTTCTCAAGCGGGAAGAAGAGTTCTTTGGCGGGGAGAATGCCAAGCATTTTGGCGGGAGAGGACGGTTGGGCGGAGAAGGGAGAGTCATGGTCGGTACGGATACGTTACGGAGGCGTCTCATGGATGTCTTGGAGACGAGTATGGCGGCGAGTTTGCATGGGATTACCAATGCGGTTCAGCTTGAGCTGGAAGAGGCGAGCTACCAGTTCAAGGTGGGTATCATATTTGGTCATCGCTCACGTCAGGTACAATACAATGACCGGAGGATCACCGCCGAATCGTATGTCGCCGAGACCGTAGACGCCTTGAAAGCTCGCTTTAAAGAGTACACAGCGCAATTCACCAAACCGGCCGTCCGGACCAAGCTGAAATCGATGCTCGATGACAAGCTCATGGACATTCTCGAACAGCTATACTGGAATGACCCCCGTACACTGGAGTTTGGCAAACTCGCGGATGACCGGAAGATGACAACCGAACTGCTAGATCCGTATTGGAAGTACAAGCTAGAGACCGCTTCTTCCCTCCTCACCAAATCCGGTGTCGGGCGAGACTCGACCGCCCTTGTGGCTGATGGACTACGAGGACTAATCGATAGTATAGCAACCGGCGAACCATTCACCTTCCATCCTTCCGCAGCGGAACGGATCGTGGAGTTTTCTCATGCGATCTTGAGACAGAGGATGGGTCTCACCGCGGACCAAGTGGAGAACTGTATAAAGCCGTACAAGTATGAGGTCGAGATGGAAGATCGGGAATGGGCTGTCGGGAGGGAGAAGGCGGAGATCAAGTTTGGTGAAGAGATGGTGAGGTGTGATTCGAAGCTTGCGGAGATTAGGTCGAGGGTCGGCGGAGGGAGGAGGTTGAATGGGTTGATGAGGCATGTTGGCGATCTGGAGAAGTGGGAGGAGGAGCGGAGGCGGAGACGAGTCGTTGCTCCGACATTTGACGGAGAGGAGATCAAGGAGGATGGAGGGCCTGTACTGGATGCGTATAAGTATTCTCCAGCACAGATCATTGATGGTGAGTGATTCGGCGTGTAGCAGGACTGATGGCAGGTCGACATGCTCTTCTTCTCTCAAATCGGTCAAACCTCCTGAAACTCCGACAACAAGCTCTCAAGTCGAAGCGGTGTAGACAGGGACCTGATCAGAGCGCTTTTTGTCCAGAGGCGTTCCTGAGCGTCGTTGCGGATAAGTTAGCGTACACTAGTACGATGTTTATCAATATCGAGCTGTTGGAGCAGTTCTTCTACCAAGTGGCTAAGACTCCCTATCGCCTTGAAAGTAGCTGACATATCGGTAGTTCCCCCGAGAGATCGATTCACGGATACTATACGATCTGAACGTAAGCAGCGAGAGTGCCGAGAAAATGCGAGCTGATATGGAGGACAGCGGGAGGAAATCGCAAGATTCGCCAAGGAGAATCCGAAGATCCGACAACATCTTGAACTCCAAGATCGGAAAGATAAGCTCGAACAGGTCAGTCCTCACTGCTCCCCCATCAGCCGTGATCGCCTGATCGGACGTTGGTTTGGACTGACGATGATGATAGGTCATGCGATCGTTGCAGAGTCTGGTCAATTTGCAGAGTGAGAGTGGAGGAGTCCCTCAGGGGACGAGGAAGGATTCGGGATTGTTTACGAAGTTTTTCTGAAGGGTGGTTCGTTGTTAGGAGGACACCCAACTCATGTATCACTACTAGCGAACTTCCAGACTAAGGCGTCTACCTACTAGAGCCCACCTGCTTGCAGAGTTTATGCAGCGTCATTCGTATTCGTGAGGGGATCCGCATCTTCCTGTGAGAACCAAATTCCCCTGAACAGAAGCCCATGGAATTTGCACGGACGCATTCTGCAATTTCTGTAGGGATATAACCCAACTATTTTGACTGCTTGACTATCCCTTGAACCCATATCGCTCCACTCTCCATCAGTCGATTCAGTGAGCTTTCACATTTCTGCAAATCTTTCATCACGGGATTGACGGACGGCTGCAGTTAGAAGAACGCCAATGACGCTGACGATACTCAACACGACGAGTACTGGGAGTGGAAGAATCCCAGAGCGCCGTTTCCGAATCAGATCACTTTCCCGAGTAAGCTAGCATTTCAAGGTCTTCTTAGTGACGAGCCTGAGAATACTCTACCATGCAGCACAGATGGCCTCGACAACGGAAGCTCCTCGGCCAATCTCATCGATGATCCAAGAACATGTTAAGGGATCAGACGCGCCGCGGAAGTACGCGCGTCCGCGCGACTTAAATACAAGTCTTCATTCTTAGCTTTTACTCTTATGCATCTCGTACATTCAACAGAACAAGGGGGGAGACGAGGTGAGAATTTGTATCACACCAGATGAAAGGGGGCTAGTTAGGGAGGGATACGAGGATGAGGGTGATTTGATTTGAACTCCGAGCTCGAAGACAAGCGAGACCAGCGAACGAGACCATTGCATAGCTCCAACCGTTGTTAATGTATGGAGCCTTATCAACTGATGGTTTTAACCGGGAGTTTACGGCGGAGGCGATATCGCAATGGCTCAACCAGCGGATCACCCACGATACATTCTGTCATCGATTGATCATTAACTCTTGGGAAGCCGATGTCTGGAGTTCGACGTCAATTTGGAATGATGTCATAAGCTCCTCTCCCAGCTGGACAGAATCGCAATCCTCTTCCTGGCTCCTTTTGGGTCGGCTCGTGTCGAGAAATCTCGTGAAAGGATAAGCTGTGCGAGTGGACGATTGGGAAGGTATAAAAGAGGGGTTCACTTCGCCACTTTGGCGGATCATTCGTCAGTCATCCTTCTCCGTATATCCACATATCTTTCCAACAAGGACTACTTGATCATGTACACAACGACCCGTAGGAGCGCGGGAGACACGCTGGCTTCGGATGATTTCGAGGATGAACCGGTGTCCAGAAGAGTTGGGCGGCCAGGTGCGAGCTCCCGGACGAGAGTGAGGCAGCCCACGAGATTGACGGAGCCGGAGACAGAGGTAGTGGTCAGTGAGCCGAGGACAGAGTCGGTGCTCGCGGAACCGGAGACGGAGACAGTCAGGTAAGTGTCTTTCATATTTGAAGCTACACCAAGCTAAATGATCCGCTCCGTAGATCCACTGCGAGAACGGCTGACACACGCACCCTCGTCCCGGAAGAGGATGACATTTTTCATGACGAAGAAGTTCCGCTGACGACCACGTCCACACCTCATCACACTCGTGGCCACGATCGCCATATCGTGAGGTCTCCTTCGCCGTCCACCACTCGGATCATCGCCGACGGTCCCAGGGATGATGATTATATCACCGAAACGACACGTACGAAGAAGGTGGTTTATGACTAGCTGGATTTTCCAATACTATAATTGCGGCACGGGTGGTTTGTTTGGAAGGGATGTATGCATCATGGGAATACGCTGTGTCGACTAAGAATGGCTTGGGCAACCTATCAAAGCTGTCCTCAATGGGATTAGTCGATCGTCTTCTCGTGATCAAAGGTTTGATTTGCCCGAATACGCTGGCCGGTCTGCCACGAAACATATGAGGCGAAATGCATGCAGTTTTATATCGCTGATGCTCTGCACGACTTTATCTTACTATCCAGATAAACCCCTTCCGTTGAGTACGATGAACCTCTTCGATTGAGTGTAGGTGACAGAAATTCCTTCATACGTCACCGTCATCGAGCGGGCGATATCATTCTGATTCGCTATTGGTCATGTCGCAGCCGACACCGGTGAAGATACGAGAGAATGCTGTCCTCACGATCCAGGATGGCACATACAAGCGAGTGTTTTCCCAATGGCTGTAAATCCATCGCCTAGAAGCCGAGGGAAAGCCTGGAGGATCGTACAGACCCAACAGCAGCTAAGCCTGAAAGTACCTATCGGATCGTCATTTGCCAACTCAATTAAAGGTGGAAATGGCCGATGGAACATACTGGAGAGTGTGCAAGGTATAAACACGGGTCTTTGGGATGAGTGTGCCCATCAAAGGAACAAACATCTCACAAAAGCATTTCCACGACTTCATTTGACAGACATCAAGCGCAATAATGGGTGTCACATCAGGTTCTGCATCGCTGCATCTCGCGCGCATCGAGTTCTGCCTGTATTCCGAGAAATTGTGTTGACTGGTAGGTTCTTAAGGCGGAGTTGTGAGAGTTGTGAGAGCAGACTGGTAAAGCTCGTGGCTCCAAGGTATCTTCCGCTTTGCCGAGCAAGCGCTTGGCTCGCAAGCCATCAGCTGCGAGCAGCAATTCGGGTGCCATGCTTGCATCAACCAAAACCCGAGGATCGTGATGACTCATCCTTCACCAACTTCTCCTTCACTACCGTTCGAGTACGCCTTCAATAAACCCATGACTGATCCTGAATGCTCAGTCCAATCCCAAGAGTCGCAATGAATCTCTAGTGAACGCCTATCTTCAGTTCAAGTCGTGATTTGGCTACCACTTGTGAAAGTCGACCCTGCATTGTCGGATACGGGCTGAAGCATGGCACGACAGGTGTCAGGTTTACAATACGGGCAATGTCTCTTGCTTTACAACGTCACCTATGAAATATGTATCTCTTGTCCATGTCCATATGCTACATAGGCAATTCAGATCTCCTCGTAAGGTAGATACTGAATACACATTGAGGACGTCAATCAGAAGCACTGACCCCGTGATTTTTGTATGACATGCTAGGAGTGTTACAGAAATGCCTCCTTCAATCTGTCAGTGGCAAATAGACTGTCACCACCCTGCTTAGCAAGCACTCCCCCACACAAGGCCACACTATCTGCACTAGCAAGTAAGTCACTGATACCATTTGAAAAGAGACACTTACAGGCTACCAGTCCATTCCAACCCAGCTTGGAAATCGAACAGCAATGCGAGCAAGTCCTAAGTGAAAATGGCTGAGCTGAGATTGATGAGTGATTGATGGGTGATCACCGATATATGGTGGGAGATGTTATGCATGAGAATATTGAGAGTCGAACCACTATGTCTTCTGCGAAAAAATGTATACTGGCCATCATGTACTAAGACCTGGAATGCACATGAGTCTGGAAGGTTCTGCCTCTCAGCTAAGGGTCTGGGGCTAAAGCAACGTCAATACATCGTCTGCCGGTGCGAATGGTAAGGGCTTGTGGAGAGAACAATTCGAGATGTTCCACTGGCAAGAAGGATCTTTTGGCCCCTTGTGACTCAAATGTATCGGACATCCTTACATCACCATGAGATTCGCGATATGGAACACAAGTGACGGATTTGACATCCCTGCAGATCATACTCATCATACACATCCATCTGATTGGCGTCATGAGCACACTTCAAGCATGGCTCATGATATGATGAGAGACAGTAGAAGCAAAGCCTTTTATACGTGTATCAGTCAACTTCTTCACGGGGAACCGCGAGAATCTGTGTCCGTGACTCTACCCATACAGGTTTCACGCTTCTGGAAACGGCACGACCGCAACATTCGTTTCACTCATTGCTCTTCTATCGATGAAGGGAAATACAGGCGGTCATGAAAGTTATCGGTGGGTTGCTAATAGTAAGAAAGGAAGTCTGTGGGGTCGTTGCCTATGACCCTTACGCATCATCGACAAACATATCGGCCGAACACCATCGCTCGTCACGACGTCATTCTGATCCTTTCTTCCATGATCCTTTCTGGTGCTACGGAAATTTCTCAGCCAAGATGGGATCGAGCAGTATGAACGGCTGACCAGTGAACGATGGTGATGACCAAGCCTTCCATCATTGCTCAGATGACATCATATGAGATGAAATTACGGGGTACGGGACCAATGGAACCTTTCATCGCGTAGAGTGGCTCTCTTAAAGTGGCGCAATGATTGAGCAGATATGCAATGAGGCGTGTCATGATCAACAATCTGAGCCATCTCCCCCCCCCCCCCCCTTCCCCCCCGAATCCCCGTCACATACAATCCATCAGCCTTGAATCAAGGCGTTCTTCCCGTACTACCGGATCTCGCCTCTCTACTCTGATATATAACGCATCATGGAGGCCTTGAGTCTGCACGAGACCGTAACACTGATGGGAAGCGGTGCAGCTATTGTGTAAGCGGCTCGTCTGGCCTCATGATGATGTCCATGCTGATTCTCTTGAAGGAGGGGGCTCGCTCCGGAGGCAAAGCAGTCTTACGAAGATGCAAAGAAGGTTGGCCGTGAGGTGAAGAAGATTTACAAGGAAGGGAAGGAATGGCTTTGCGACACCGAGAGGAAGCCCAAGTCCTCGGGTGGCGGGAGCTCATATCATCGTGGCGGGAGCTCTCACAGCCACAACAAATTCCACAAGCATCGCGCCAGTCAGGATCACAAGCGAAGCACCCCGTCGTCAGGGCGCAATACTGCGACAACAACTGTCGAGATACACTCGGGGCGTAGGCTTGTGACAAATGGATCGAGAACAAGTGAGCCCAAAACTTCGAAGAGTGGACCATCGGTACCGAAGTCCGGCAGCCACGAGCGTCGCCCATCGACGTACGGGAGTAAGCGATGAGGCGGCCATGAACGAATACGCTAGCGTGGGGGATCTCGCAAAGCTTGGACGGAAATGTTGTACGATATTGATGAGATCCGCACATTGAGGACCATGCAGTGTAATGCAGTAAATTTGTTGTACGAGATGAAGGAGCTTTGCAGTAAAACAAAGACTCCCAAAGAGGGAGATCTTCGGACTATCACGATCATTTCCCAATCCGGCTGATTGCCCCCAAGATTCGATGTGATCTGCTCGTTTCCATTAGAGCTTTCCGGTCAACTTTTGTGCATTGGACCTAACCAAAGCCCTAACCGTCAGACCACCTTGTCTTCATCAATTCTCGTCATACCCGGTACCGGAGATCTCAAGATCTCGCCACAGCGTGGTGGACACGTTAACTTTATAACAGCTGGCTCGCCATGTCACAATACGACACCGCTCAAGAGAAACCTCCGCATCTCAAGGCTATAGCGCCATGGGAGGCAGCCGGCGACCAATACCGTGGGATGATATTGCCAGGCTGTATCCCACAACCGGAATTCGAAGGTATGGAAAACGGTTGGAAGACGACGCCTCGAGTTCGAATGGCCCTGCTCGATTTCAATGGCCCTTCGATCGAAGACCGGGCTGAAGCCGAATACCCACTGGCATGCACCGCCTACAAGCCCTTTTACTTCGAGCCAGTAATGGCAGCATGAGCGAGACCGCTCCTTCGCACACCGGTGCCACCAAGTATCAATTTGAGAACTTTTCCGGCATGTCTTCATTCACCTTCGACTTTGACAAGCCGACCGAGCTGGTGGGGTGCGCCAAAGTCAAGCTTTCCCTCAGCTTCGAAAACGGGACAGACGCCGAGGTCGTCTTCGCCATCCTTCGTAAAGTAGACACCTCGGGTCAGGTTCTTCGCTACTCCAATATCCCGCTCCATGCTATGCCGGGTATCAAATCTATCGACGATCTCGACGACATCGCTCCGCTCATCACAAATGGTCCTCACGTCATGCTCCGCGCGTCACTCCGCGCCACCGATCCGTGTAAAGCCGGGTGCCCGGGCGAGGTCTTCCATACCTTCGATAAGCCTTCGCCTGTGAAACCAAGTGAGGTCGTCGAGCTCGAAGTGGGTTTTTGGCCTATCGGGACAACTTTCGCTGCCAGAGAGGGGATCAGGCTCGATGTGGCTGGTTTCGACTTGCGTCACTTCCGAATTCGATTCACTCAAATCGGCTTTGAAGTCTAAGATCAATAAAGGAGAGCATACGCTTCATACGGGTCCTGACCATCCGGCTAGCTTGACACTTCCCATCGTCTGAGGAGATCGGTAAGCCGCTCTCGAATGTGTTATTCATTCGTTTGCGTCATGTGTGTATCGTTTATTAGCTCGGAAATGTCGGAATGATGAGGAAGACAATTGGCCAATAGCGATGCATGTGATAATGCACTCTATGCCCTGCGTTTTTCGCACGACCGTGATAGTGTGACGAGATGCACGCTCTCGTTGGACACTCCATGCGGCCCCGATACAAGCCATCAGGCGGGAATGCTTGTTGAACCTCCAGCCAGAGTAACTATCCTCCCGAAGATACGCGACATCCAGTGAAAAAGTACAATCAGAACATTACCAGCTATCTGTCACTCGCTCGCAGCCTACGTTGCTTCGCTGACATAGCCACTTCCGAATGAAGCACGGCGTAGCAACCCATCTGGATGAAGGACAAGGATAAATCGGCCATAAGATCCGCAAACGGCTTTCCTCTCGACGACAGCGCATTCCATCATACTGAAAGAGATATGTCGCACGGACTAATGATGATCGACGGGCGGAACTGTTCAGTGATCCAGAAAGTCTAAAGGCGGAATCCTCCATGGCGTCTCGCAGCTTCCATCGGGGACGTTCAAAGCAGGACGAACATATATTAGATTGTTTCAGCTAGATTATTTAAATGAGGACATCTCCTTTGATAATCGCGCGATTTTTCAATCTATCTGTAGTACTTTATACGCCCACGAAAGTAACCCGTATGAATTTACTGAATGCATTGCATCAAAACGATCAATCAGCACTTCGGTGTTGTCGAATTTGACATGCTAGCTAATTGAAGCTCTTCATCTACGTGCTACCTGCAGAGGAAGCCTCCTGGAAATGATATAAGATCCGGCTTTTCTGTCAAATTATCCTCATCGCCGCCTCGTCCTTACATATTTCAAGTCCAACCTGCGAAGTACTATATTTCACCATGCCCCACAAACAGGTCCAAACTGCATCTTAAGCTCGCCTTTATCCGATTCCTTTGCCGACAAAGATTCTATATCTGGTCAATAGGGGCGACATCACAACCAGTCGGATCCGCGATCCTGACCGTGTCAAGAGAACTCCCCATCTTGGAGACATTGAGGGCATTGGCAAGAGTGGCGACCGGGGAAGCGGTGGTGTGTCAGTCTGTGGCGATCTGTGGTGCAGGAAATCGGTGGTGTGATGGATACAAAGATTTTCGATGATGCACAACACCCCACTCAAAAGATTGTGCCTTGTGTCGTACCAAGAGAGCCTCCATCAATTCATCGTAATTTGTAGGGTGAGGGTGTCTTCAGCGATCATTCGTTCTTAGGATGTAGGAGCTAATTGAGCCCGGTTGAGCACGCCCACAGCGCTGCTTTATTCCAGCCAATCTATTTGATCCACCATAAAGTACTCGTAGTGTCACTATCTCCTTTGAAGATAGAGGCAAAAATCATCCCCAGCGCGGATATTGGGCGCTTAAGCAGAATATGATGTTATTGTCCTACCAGTCTCCCACTCCATAGTAACCACAGTACATTCCTCCACTCAAATCGAAGACTTCCTTGTAAACCATAGCCAAGGGATGAGCACCAACCATAATCTGTGAGTAGAATTGCTTGGACTGGTCAACATCGCGTGCTATCTTATGTTGACGTTCTGATATCCTGGGTCGAGAGCTGGTGAATCCAGCTCCGTCAGTGGTCAGTCCTGCGAGTCTCGTCGAAGAAACCCTGAAGACATCCGCGAAGTGTACACGCACGGAGGAAAATTTCGAGAGGACCCTCAACCGCGCAGAGCGATCAGACTTCCAAAAAGTCCAAGTCCGCCTGAGCGGCCTCACTGAAGGTGTTGGAGTATTGGTCATACATGCTTTGTCATCATGCGGGCACGGAGATCGAGACCGCAGGAGAGACGTAGTTCGTGCGAGACGTATATTAGACCGTAGCGAGCTGTATGAATGATCAAGAGAGAC
>JAABUH010000941.1_pt1 | contig 36943 bp, 50 predicted proteins | sample 5559121 | NCBI WGS metagenome assembly JAABUH01 (sample SAMN10711871, study PRJNA513364) | rock metagenome | isolation source: Antarctica rocks | place: Antarctica: Victoria Land, Battleship Promontory nord | collected 2015-12-28
CCTTTCCCTATCATGAACGACAACGCTGGTACCATTGCGCTCTCCAAAAAATCCGGTCCATCACGAACGATCCAAACACATTGGACTTCGCCATCATTTCCTCCGCGAGCGAGTCGAAGACAATACTTTCTCATCCCCTCAGCAGACAACATTGCGGATCTACTCACCAAAGGACTGCCTCGTGAGTTATTTGACCGCTTGCGTGATCTGCTTGGCGTGACCGCAAGATCGGATCGAGTGGGATCAGAATAAGGCGATCTCGTCTTTCGGTCACGTGACTTGACGTGCGCAGTCCCGGTGCCGATATTCAACCTTAATCTGACCCTGAAGTCCTCATGGACTTAACTCTTGACATGTCATGGACGGGGGTCCACCATGCTACACGTTGTCTGGCGAGAGGCCTCAAGTCCTTCGTTAATTATACGCGACAAAACCCATCACTCCTGGTGTCAGACATTACGGAAGTCTGCCATATTAGGCCGCCTCCGTTCGCGTCACTCTATTGGCCCCACGCTACGCTTCTGGGATGTCTTCACAGGAATCAGCCTGTGAACTTCAACAGCAGCATACCGATGTCAATTCACTTGAATGCGAGCAAGTTCTGCATCTACGCACGGGCACATCTCATTTACAGCATGTCCGAAGGCTCGAAACATGTGCTAAACCTCGTTTCCTCGAGTGGTAGAAGCTGTCCTTAATCATGGAGCATACCGTCAAGCCTAGCGATGGCCTCGACCATGGAAGATGCGAAGCTCGGCACGCTGTAAATGGCGACTGTCACTTTTTGAATATGCATATGATGCTGTCGACAGGCAGAATCAGTATAGAGAAATGCATTTGCACGTGTCGGACTGACTCTTCGTCCTCCAGAACGTGTCTGGGAAACACATCAGGCGACGTTTAAACATGAAGAAGATCGGACGTACTCCAGGCCCACTTTTTGTCCTCGTGAGTGCTTGGCGGAAGCACCCCAGACCATCGCTTTTGTGTTTAGCAGGATGGCAGGCCTCGAAGGAAATGCTCACCTGTTCGAAACTGCTTGACGATATCTTTGTGTATGGCGTTGCAGAAATCCTCCACCGAACATCGCCCTCGTCGAAGGACAACAGGGGTGGAGTAGTCGGGCGCTTGACCTCGAGGTTTCGTGTAACTACCATTTGTCAGCAAGGCATCATGCAGTATCAGCAGCTAAAGCACATTCTGACTAGGTCTAATTTGTCCCACATGACCTCAAGAAGCTCATCGACGTTGAGCCACATTTGGGAAGAGATGGGCACGGAGTTTGGGATCTACGGGGTCGCATGCTAAGAAGCGTGTCTTCGCCATTTCGCACCTTATAGAGTAGGTCAAGCTCCTCGATACTGATCGCATCGATCTTGTTCAGGACATATATAGCGGGGACATAGACGCTACACACCCCCGTACCTTCGGTCAGCGGTGATGCTGGTAGCAATGTCCATCACTGACCGATTTCCCTCAACGACGTCGATGAGGTCTTCAATAGTCGCATCAGGCTGATGTATCGAGACTGACGCGTTATTCATCCGATACTCGGACAGGACAGCCCTGATCTCCTGAGCGTCGATCTTGGTCAATGGCACGGTGTTGGTGACCGCGATCTAAGTCTCGAAGTCAGCGTGCTCCCGATCAGGCCAATGCGCTCTCGTCCACGTACACCACCACTCTCCTTCTTTCTCACTGTGATTGCCGGGGGCTTCTTGTTCAGCCGAATACCGAACCCTTCGAGCTCATTGGTGAGGATGGCGAGGTCGTTGAGGGGTTTGAGCACGTCAAGGATGATGAATATCAGGCTACAGGTCCGAGCGACTGCGATGACCTGTCGCCCTCGACCCTTCCCGTCCTTCGCCCCCTCAATGATTCCTGGTCATTCTGCGTCAGAGTGGCGCCAAAGGAGGCCGCTGATGGACGAAGCGTCATGACTCACCTGGCAGATCCAGTACTTGAATTCGAGCACCATTGTGGATCAGAGTTCCCGGGACGGTTGTGAGGGTAGTGAATTCGTAAGAGGCCACCTCGGAATGAGTCCCGCTACATCGCAACTCGTGAGATTCATCCTCGACCGCACTATCGATCCTATGGAAGGGCAAGGCGTACCTCAGCTTCGACATGAGAGTCGACTTGCCCTGCAGACCGCATCAATCTCAAGCTAGAGATCTGATCTAATCTCCTGCCACTCACAACACTCGGGAATCCTACAAACCCAACACTAGCTATACCAGTTCTGGCAACGTCGAAACCGATTCCAGGTCCTCCTCCTCCTCCTCCTCCTCCTGGTGGTGCGATGAGCTCCCGACGAAGCTTTGCGAGCTTGGCTGCATAGTGAAGGTCAGCTTGGATCACGAAACGCAGATAGGAGAGCGAGGAGCGACCTTTCAATTGGCCTAAATGATACCTTGCAAAGAGTCAACATCCTCCGTGTGATCATCAGGAACCCTTCGAACTCACTCGGTGGCCTTGTTTTTCTGTCTCGGACGTGTTGAGCAGCATTATGTACGGAGATGATCCCGCCTACCTGCGTTTTCGCCATCTCATCCTCAACATCCTTGATCTGCAGGTCGGCAGTGAATCTTTAGCTATAGTACCGGGTGGAAAATCGTTTCAACGTCATCGAGCTCACCTTTTGTGCGGTAGTCATCCTGGGCAAAAATAATGAGTGAAGCACTCGTACGATTTTGACTAAATGTACCAGAAGGCAGTCACGTGATTGACAACGCCCGCGGCCTACCATTTCCCGTTCAGTTTCGCTCCCTCTTCTTTGATCCTCATCACACTGCTAAATACTTGACGAGCTCACGTACAGCCGGCCAGACGATTCATGGATATGCCTTTGATCGAGGACCGACGATTCGACCTCCCGCATCCGCCATCGCTCTTTTTGATCCCGACTCTGCCTTCCTGATCATCCCCCCCCCCCAACGATGGCTCATCCTCTCACTCAACAACCTCCTTCAGCTCTCCCTTTCACCTCAGCTTCTCGTCCTTCACTCCTCGGCTTTGGCTTTGGCTATCCCACATCGGCAGCGTCTTTCGGTTTACATGCCGGCCAATTCGGTGGCAATGGCATCCCCTCCCTCGGAGAAGGATCCAGTTCGGGCACACCTTTCTCCTCAACGAAGCGGTTCTCGCCGACGTCAAAGGCAGCAGTCTCGTCTGATCAACCCGCTCAGAGGTCACTGAAACGAACCCGACTATCACGATCTCCCAGTCCTTCCTCGTCTCCACGCTCAACCTCGTCTGTGAGCTCGTCTCCTCGGCTGAAGTCAAGAGATCTATGGAAGGGCAGCGAAAAGGAGGACCTTACTGTAGGTGCCTTGGCGATCAACAACCCGTCACGTAGAACGAATGGTTCTCGGAAAGAAGTCAAGCGCCTCAGACGAGATGATTTGACTGAAAATGGGGTGTCTGAGAGATCCGCCGGAGAAGTTGATGTTGGTGTACTGCTCGGTAAGCATCTCGATGTCCCAAGTACGTAACGCGAGAGTGACCTGCACGTTAGCTACCCTTCCCCCCTCGGCGCACCTTCCTATCCTGCTCGATATCCTCTCCAAAAATCCCACCCTCAGCGCCTCGATACTACCTCAAATCCCACTACCTGACTTGGGCGATTGCGTGAAGGTGCTAGAGAAGTGTATGAGTCGAGTTCACCGTTCAGCTGGTGATTCTCACGAAGGATTGGATCCTGCGAGAAGATGGGAAAAGGCCAAGAAAGACGGGGAAGCATTCTGTGGAATGGTCAGTCATCGGATTATTTTCTCCATTGAATAGAAGCCAAGAGGGACGGTATTGACTTCCTTGATCAGGCCACAAGTTACCTGACATTCTTCACATCCCCTCCTGCGACATCCCAACCTCGCCCTTCCCCGCAGACCATTTATTCCCTCCTCTATGCCCTCACCATCCACGTATATTCCATCCTACACATCGCTCCCAACTCATCCGACGCATCCACCTCAGGAAAGCCGATACTTGATCTCGCCCACACCGTACTCTCATCGTGGACTTCGTGGTTGAGCAGTGTATCCGAAGATGTCAACCAAGGCGGGGGCATGTATCCGCATTCGATAGTCAGCGTTTGGGCCGATGGCCTCGACAATCTGTCAGAAGGCAACCTTGCTTCCACCCTTGGCGCCTCAAACTTGAGTTGGTCAGGCGGAGGCTCGGCTTGGGGGAATGTCGTGCGATCAGCAGCGGATCCACGAGCAACAGATCAAGTCCTAGTGACATCGTTCCGGTCGGCTGTCTCTCAAATCCGAAACCACTTCGTCTCAGAGCTCGGTTGGCTCGTAGGTCGACATCGCCCAGACTAAGTCCGCCGACTGGACGGCAGAATCTGTGATTGCCTTGGGCATGAAAGGAGGCTGAAGCAGGACGCGAGAATGTCAGCGGAATCGACCGGCCAGCTATCAGAGGGTCGGCGAGCAGGCGGGAGTCCACTACTCGATAGCCACATCACTACGCAAGGAATCACTTTTCTCACCTGGACTTACTTTCCTGCTCGTGATCGTTTTAGTATTCCGCGTAGATGTAGAACCTCGTGAGCTTGACGAGGCGCATGCAACAATGCGGATGCCTCAACTTCCCTTGTGAAGCTCAGATCTTCGTTCACTTGAGGCTAACAGCTAAATACGTCCGGGGTTGAGGGTGAGCTGACAGCTGGTAGCGACATTCCAGACTATTTATCACTGCATGGTGCGAATGGTATATTGAGCCTTGGAACCTTCACGCTCCTAGCGATACTCATCAGAGGACTACTTCCTCCCGTGCTGTCCATTCCCGCTGCTCGCAATTGTCTTCGATTGAGTAGAGCTCGATCCTCGTTTGGGGTCTCCTATGGTAGCCCAGCCATTAGGGTCTCGTTTGGGTGGCACAGCTGATACAGATGCATCTTCGCCATTGAATCTCGGCTCATTGAGGTTCTTTTGGAGATGCCCCGCGCCCGGAATGGCGCGAGGACTGGAGCCGACGCTCATGTCGACAATCCCTTGTATGTCCGTCTTGCCGCGACCGAGGGACTTCGCTACGCTGTCCTGTCTCTTCTGTTTTTGGGAGGCGCGAGAACCTGTCGGAGGCGTGGAGCGGCCTCGTAGTACGTGTGACGAATGAGCCACATCCGCTGATGAAGAGGGACCGCTCGTTTCGACCCGACGGCTTGAAACGGTTCTCGACGCGACATCCGAAGTCGATGCTCGGCGGTGTGTAGCTGGACTCTTGTGCTGGTTTATCCTCTCAGCAATCGCATCGGAATTCCGTAGGACACCGACCGACACGCCGTTGTCGCTTAAGGGATCCAGGCCAACACCGAGACTTGTCGCCTGTTTCATTGTCGTCACGTTGAGGATAGGCACCGGTTGTTGCTTATCATGAAGGCAAGGCGCCCTTGGATGGGTCTGCATCGTCTGACGATGCAATGCGCTGTTGCTTGAGATAGCGCGAGGTAGACAGGGGAACTCGTTACTATCGGGACTAAATGGCGGTGTGGCAGTCTCGAGGACACTTGTTGCCGCTTCGTCGACGTCTTCGAATTCGAAAGTCGGCGCTGGTCGCTGGCATTCATCCCACGTATCCCGGGTGAGCACCGCCGAATGGACGAATTCCACACCGACCAGAGTCGACCTCTTCGAGAAATGCCATTCGCCTTTCCCACCGCGACCAGTCCAAAGCATAGATCTCAATCGTGGGAGGCGACGGACAAATTTTCTCAAGTCCCGGACGTCTGGAAGACTGGGATCCACCATATCAATGTGGTTCTGCCAGGAAACGAGGCAGGTCCCCCAAATCCTGGTCGGGATAAGACCGTGTACGTGTGCGTGCGGTACTGGGTCCACAGGCGGTATTGTGCTTTGCAGGACTGGTTGCGATTAGTCGTTCGAGTTTGCTCAGACCAGAGAACGCGTTTCCCATGCCGATCTTCCATCAGTCCATATCCAGGAATCGCTGACACTCACCAAGTGGGCCATTGGTGCTCTCACTGCCACCTGGAGCTTCCGAAGATCCCCTGTCGTCCGCAGCAACGCCTCAAGGGCCACCGTATCGATCTCCCACCAGTCCAAACATAGCTCGTGAAGATTGTTACCACCAGCCACCAGACTCTCGAGCAGCTCCAAGGAAATTGGCTCTGCTTTGAGGCCCGTCTGCACAGGCGGGATCGCAACGTCGACTGGGGGAAACGGTAGCAGCGCGACAGGATGAACAATCCGTCGGACAGCGAAGCATTGAAGCTGACCAAGGGGTACGTAATGGATAGTGGACAAGTGCTGAAGAGCCCAGCTTTGTTTCTCGTCAACCCAGATCTTTGGGCCAGCGATCCTCTCACGAATGACGAACGACACTCTCGGCGATGTTGATCTCAAGGCTTCGCAGAGAAATTGGCCACACCCTTATCGTTCGCCAAGTATCTTTGCCCAGTCTTCCTGCAACCTAGTGTCAGAAGGAACACAGCTTCTGCCCCGTTCCGCACCTTGCACGTCGTTCAGGCGGAGGCTCTCAAGCGTGACGCACCCCTCGATGATTGCCCTGAGACCGTCGCCCGAGTTTCGTACCAGTCGTGCCCAGCTCAAGGTGGCGAAGGATTCCAAAAGCGCCCATCCGACTGATGCAATTTTATGCGACAATACTCACGCCGTTCGAGCTCAGGCCACCTAATGTGAGCGCTTCCAGATTCTCCCAGCTGGGTCCTAGTCCCCAACCTCCCCGTCCCACAGCTCGTGGTGGCACCGAGGCTGCCTCATCTGCTATCCCATGGACAGGATCTTCATCCCAATCTTCTGGCTCGGGCGTAAGCGGCACGGTCTGGAAGCCAGGCGGAACCAGACGCTGAGGCTCGGGCGTAATGCGGGGTAAATGCGTGGGTTGAGTGTGGTCTTGAGCTGGATGGACCGGAGGAGGAAGAACGATGAGACGGAGAAGTGTACGTAAAGTCGAGATTGCCTTTGGCTTCGTCAGAATGACCATCCCATATGCGAGAAAAACCCATCACGAACCTTCCACATACCGCTACTTACCCCTAGCCAGGTCTCCCATCGGAGCTCGTCTGTATTTTGGCACAGGGATATAAGTCTCGCCGCTTGGTAAAAGGCTTGTCCTCGGCCGTGCTTGCCGTCAACCGATTCTGGAATAGGTTGTATTGTGGGATATTCACAATGCTCAGCGTGCTGTGCCGGAAGCGGATCAGATTTGGGGTGGCGAAAGCTGATGGTGAGGACATGTTGGGCGAGTTGGGGATTTCTGATGATGGGGGAGGGACGATCAGTATTTCCCAGCTGTTGAAGGCAAGGATCATCTCACTGAGTGATACACTCCAAACGGGTCTTTCTACTCCTCCCGTGGTCTACCTGCTGGTTCAGCTGAAGGACTCCTGGGACAGGCACCTCGACCTCCAGAATCTTTTAGGCGAATTTGAGGGCGGTCTGATGAAGATTGCGATTACCGGCCAAAACCAAGGGTCTGATCAAATCAGGTGAAAGCTTCAGGAGATGAAGAAGGATGACTGTCAAGGCGTCATCAGCCGCTTGACGTTGCCGCTGAGGTGTTTGAGGACACCACCAAGACTGAGGTACAGATGATTGGCTTCCCTCGGGAGCTGTCCATCTTCCAAGGGTACAGCGAAGAGGTGCATTATAATGAAAATACGCACTTTCAAACACTTCTGACCGGTCTCTCATCTTCTCAGACCCCTTCCATGTCGCTCTGTCATTCGGTCCTCTCGAGATCCAGCCGCTTTGATGCTCCATTATAACTCCTCGGATGTTAGGTTACTTGCGAATGGAGCAATATCACCATCTGCTACGAGAAATGCAATGGCGATCTACAGGTATCGTAAGAGAAGGGGAAGAAGAAAGAAGATATCGTAAGAGAAGGGGAAGAAGAAAGAAGAAGAGAAGAATGATAGAGGAATATCGGAATGCGTTGGAAACAGGAAATCTCCAATCATCAGGCACCGACCGTAATATTGACGGCGTTGTCGTCGATGAGAAGGACATCGAGTGGACAGGTCTGCGATCAGCCTCATTCTCGCCCTCGACCTCACCTTTGCGAGACTCCTGTTGATGGTGCTGTTGCTTTTGCTCGGCGCCACCGGCATCGGATGAGGTTCAGCACCTTGACTCCATGGACGAAGAGCATGATAGAGCGATTTGAAGTTAATCGGCCGCGCCACAATGGATGCCCACTGAAGGGACGTAAGCCGCGTCAGATCATTGCACATCCTGACTTGCAGTGAGATCGAGTCTTCTCATCGTTTCTGCGAGATCGACACTCCGAACCAGGTCAAGAACTGAGGTTAGCCTGTCTTTACATATGGCGCTCACCTTGGATTTTGGCTGTAGCTTCTTCATCTGCTTAAGCCAGTCGGTTGTGATCTGTTCCGTGCGGACGAAGATGATGTCGAAATTGACATGCGAGTTGAGGCCAGACGATTGGTCCTCGACGACGCGGTCGCAAGCTTCTTCGTCAAAGCGGATTGGGTGACAATTCAAGGCTAGCAGACTTGTATGTTAATTTTGAGCATATCCCACCACGGTCCTGGATCGCAGATTATGAAGCAGCTTCTACCATGTTGTCAGCGTCTCCCTGGATGAAAGGAGAAGCCTGTTCACTTCGGCGATTTGAAAGGCTCATATACCCTATCGGGTTCGGGCTTCTCGATGCGACAAACTGAAGCTGAATGTGCTACCCTTGCCGTATCCGACCTTGCCGAACAGTCACCGCCGAGCAACTTCGCGAGGTCCCGACTGAATATACGTCCGAGACCTAGACAGTCAGCTAAGTTGGACCCGGAATGACCACTCGACACCATAAGCGGTTCCTGGAAGCGCAGGACCCGTCGCCTTGCACTCGCCCAGCGCGGCTTGGTCGTCAATCGGGGCGTCATACAAGATGGCAAGCCGCAGTGCAAAAGTATCCCAAAGGCCAACGTGCCAGGTCAGTCCGCTGACTGCGGCGACTTCTGCACGACTCAGCAGTGCGCCCTCCAAGTCCCAGGGCTTGACCTGAGAGGTATAGGCTAGTAGGTTCTCTTCGTATTGAAGAGCTTTTGCACGAAGGTGTCGCCAATCTGGCTGGACGATCCCGTGATTGAGAGAGGAAGGACGGACGTGAGTGGCGGTGGAGGTCGTGCGTGAGGAAGGTCGAGGGTAAGCCGTGTGCGGTGAAGAGACCTCGGTAGGAACCGCTTCATGATTCATGACGTTTCTTCGTCGAAGCGAAAGAAGAACCGAATCCGAACCTCGGCTTCGAGAAAAGAACTGCCCTCTTCTGACGACAGAAGTCTACAGATAAGATATTGAGATAGATCAAATGCGGAACCAAGACTTCTGGGATGAGACCCGTCTTTGGACGCACCAAGGCACACCGGGTATCTAGCTGGCAGGCCTAGTTGGCAGCTTCTCCATCATCTCGAAGATTTCTACAAAGTCTTGTTAGGGGATAAATCCAACACAGCTCGAAGGTGCCTGGAGTGACACGTGGAGACCAACTACGTCAACATCTTCTTTGATAATTCTACCTTGAACCTCGAAAGAACTATGAGATGATCAAACTCGACATTGGGTCGTATGATGGAGGGCTCGATCATCATGAAAAGGAGTTGGTGCCTGGTCCCAGCACACGACAACGACACGTCAGGAAGCAGCTTGACCACGACAACGAAGGGTACCTTGAACAGGCTCATCACGTTAAAGAAGGCTGAAGGATTCGCATGATAGGGCAAAGTGTACTCGAGCTTGGTCTTTGACAGATTTCGACATTGGTCGCCCGATTGGCAGAGGTAAGCTTAAATATCTGGCAAGTCCTGACGCCTGTCTGGTCAGGCCATTTTGGACGGGTCTATCTCGCTCGACTCCGCTCGCCGATCGACCCGTTCGTTCTCGTCCTCAAGTGCTTGACCAAAGACGAGGTGAGGTCGAAAGGGGTCGAGACGCAAGTCCGGCGAGAAGTCGAGGTCCGTCTGTGAATGAATTCAAGTCAGACCGCTCACATGGCCAGCAGATCATGCAGCATCTACGGTCGGCAATCGCGCCACGAATCCCCTTTTCTCATCCTGATAAGCTTTCAGACACCCAAACATCGTCCGGTTATATGATTGGTTCCACGACGCTCATCGGATAGTCCTGATGATGGAATTTGCCGGTACGTCGATTCCTTTCAGCTTGGCGCCCTCTCTTCCCTGAAGCTGATAGACGGCGCAGCTCATGGAGAGGTGTTTAAGCATCTGAAGAAGTCGGGTAGATTTTCCGAAAGGCGGAGCAGTCTGGTGAGCAGGCTGCTCGTTGCTTCGCCCATCATTACAAGCATCATGTCTAGTACATCCGGCAAGTGGCCGACGGACTTGCCTACCTTCATACCAAGAACGTCATCCACCGAGACATCAAGCCGGAGAACCTACTGCTTGGTGATTGCGCTTCGCTACTAGTTGTTCACAGCTCATTCATGCTGCCTAGGTCTGGACGGTGAGGTAAAGATTGGCGACTTTGGGTGGAGCGTCCACTCGCCTGAGGAAGACAGGTCAGACTTCAAACTATGTTCTTCCACTGAGCTGAATGCGTTCTCCTCTTTATAGTCAACGAACGCTCGCTGGCACATTGGCGTATGTCTCCCCCGAGATCATCCTTGGCCAACCATACGGACGCGCCGTTGACATCTGGGTGAGCATCGAGTCCCCCCTTCAGTGGCTGAATGCGGGTTCAGGCTTTGGGGGTTTTGTGCTTCGAATTCGTGTGCGGCGAAGAGCCCTTTGGTGCAGACCAGGCTCTGGGGGCGAGATGTAAATTCCTCTCATCATCCCTTCGATCCTGGTTGACGTACCCGATCAGTGATTCAATCGAGGATTTGCCGCTGCGATGTCCGCTATCCTGATTTTGTATCGGAAGATGCAAAGTCGTTCATGCTGAAGGTATGCGCTCTCTGGCCCGGCCTGCTTCCCAGCTTAATGCGATCAGCTTCTTCGGCTTAACCCGTCAGATCGCATGCCCCTCTCGCAAGTCCCCCAGGAAGATTGGGTTATGAAGAACCAGTCGATCTCGGAGCATGTTTGACATTTTTTTAATAAGTTGCATATCGCTAGGTCGCAACGTGTACGATCATGATACTCGGATGTGCTCCTGGTGTGCATGAAGCCTTTCACCAAGTCCGACTGGAAGTTATGGAGATCCATGAACCTGACAAGCAGGTGCATGTAACGGTGTTCCCGCGATCGGTGTCAGCTTTAGCTTCCGAACAGGGGGGGATCTGAGTCGGATCTGAACAGCGTCAGGACCTGCTTCTTTCCGACGTGTGAGACATCCATCCTTTTAGACTACTCAACCGGCATGCAGTGGGACAACGAGCGGGAAGAGCCCTATCTTGTGCTCAACGCCGAAATTCGCATCACCCCACCTCGACAATCGGATGTTGACGCATGGGTACTTTTACTCGCTTTTCTCGATTGAATCAGTTGACCTATCTCAGTTTACCCTGTTCAATTCCCCCGCAATATCCGAGAACAACATTCGAAATCCCACCCCGTGAGTCATCTCGCCCAGTGTACAGCTCGTCCGTCGACTGACCGCTCCAGCTTTCCGCGCGAGCTCGCCCAAGAACAAGTCGAACAGTACATATCCTCCGCTTCAACCATCATCGCCCGGTTGAAGGCTGGGGAGAGACCGATGGATGGATGTCCGTTTCACGTCATCCGACTTCACCCTTCCGGTGAATTGATAGGTATGTACTGTCTTCTTGCCGGCTTTGACTGATCAATACTAGGCGACATCCATATCTATCCCACCGACAAACCGGTACCCATCACGGATCCCTCCCCGCATGAATGGGTCAACCAGACATGGGATGTGGGGTACAACATGTCCCCTGCGTACACCAGGCGCGGTCTCACTCAAAGAGCGCTGAACGTCCTCATTTCCGATTACCTCATTCCGATCATGGGCCTTCGCCAAATCTCGGCAGTAAGCTAAGCCGGATGAAACTCACCAAAAGACTGACGTATGGGATCAGGGAACAAGAGCTATAAACAATCCATCTCATGCTGTGCTGCGGAAGTGCGGGTTTGAAGAGGTCTACCGATATTCACGGACGCTGCCCCCAGTGGTTGGGGGAGAAACGATTGATGGGGTCAAATTTACTCGGAAGCTAGTATGACGGAATGCGACTTTCGATGCGACTTTCGATCATGCAGTGGTGACGTCGCACCCCTGGATCACAGAGATTGCTTTGACGACGTCAAGGGGACTTCCATGTGGTCATGATAATCATTATCTATATCCACAAATCGGATCATGCCTTCTCCACATCCCTTTCAACTTTCCCACCAAATCGCAAAGGTGGTCTCCCTTCGAACTTTGCGAGCTCCGGTGCGACAAAGATCGTCCCTTCCCACACCTTCCACATGGTCATGAGGAAGATGTACAGCCAACTCAGTGCAACTTGTAAGGAGACGACGGTGCCGATGACCTTGAAGGCGGTGGAGTCGAGCTCGGATGCGAGCAGATTGGTGGCAGTCGCCCATACGCCGATGGGGAAAGTATAAGCCGTCCAACCGATGGAGAAGCATTCGGGAGAGAAGAAGACTCTATTGCGGAGCCCATGGTCGAGGGTCATCGCCATGGCCAAGGTGTACCAGCAGAATCCAAGACCCCATAGGATTAGGCCAGTGACGAGACCTCCAGCGTAAATTGCATCCGCCATGCTGAGGATCGAAGCGCTGTTCGTTGCTCCCGGCGGGAGGACCGCAAAGCCGACGCCATGCTGATACGTTAGATCTCGCATGACCTTGCCGAGGAGCAGGATTCCAAAACTGCCTTGCCCACACGGTCCGAGGGGCAGGAAGAGGCTAGGGAATGCTGCCGCTGCTGGGACTCCGCCAACGGCGGTGCGATAGATATAGAGAGTCATGATGAAGCATGCCAGCGGGACACCGGTACCCCAGACGACGTAGCTGACGATAATGGTGTATCGGGCGAGAAGTGGGTCGAATGGCATGAGGGCATTGGCAACGATACCGCCAGATGCGGCCGCGACGACGGAGCTGACGATAGGGAGGAGCCAAGCGGCAGACACGGTATCGGCGGTGTGAGTCTGCCTGGTGAATCTACAAGATATGTCAGTCACGAGGCTTGTAGGAGCAGCTGATCCCTCACATCATGAAGATTATGCCGAGGTTGACCAGAATTGATAGCACGACATCGATCCACCACAAGCCCAGCGCGACTTGTGCCCATCGGTATCCCCAGGCAGGTACGCAGACGAATGCCACCATGTTCTCATCCTATCAGCTTGTCTCCCTGTGAGAAATATTGAAGGACTCACGACGATCGTAGCGAATCCCATCGGGAGACATCCCCAGAACATCCCTGCGAGCGGATGTGTGTTCACACTACTCATCAAGCCTTTCCATCTGATATACCGAACCAGATTACCGACGACGAGAAGGGCGAAGATGACGACGTTGAGGACGAAGATGACGATGCCTAGGCGTTGTAACCAACCGGCATTGTAAGGAAGATTGTGAAGGAGGATCGAGGTGATCCCGGTGCCCATGTTGTAGGAGAAGAAGGCGGGGGGAAGGTTGAGACACATATGGGCGAGTCGAGAGGGTCTGGAAGGAGTTGAGGGGTGGTCGCGTCGACTGGATTTGTGTGAAAGGGATTGCTTGGAAGGGGCCAGTGTCGCGCTCGACTCGCATGATGTGGATGTATTGGCTGGACTGAGCTGGTCGACCCCCATGGCGGGAACCATCTCTCGTGCGGGATTGCTGGTTCTATCGTCGGACATCCCGTTTGTGTTGCGATAGAGTGGAATGGTTCGTCGGATGGAGAGGCGTGGGTCGACAGGGGTGCGACGGCTGCCAGCGATTTTCCATAGCCCGTTTAAGTGTGATCTAGGGGACTCTGTGGAGTATTCGGATGTGTGCGACGGTGAAGGATCATGTTTGGCCGAGTGATTTGCCGCTGGGTCATAACCAAATCACCAGATGATATCGGAATGGTTTCAGTTCGGAGCGCGAGATTCCCGATGCCCTTTTTATCCGAGATTCGGAATCGCCACGCTGTCCGTCGGAGAAACAATAAGCGAAGTTACCGAAGAATGGTCACGTGAAGACCTTTCGGTCGGGAGAAAACCTGGCAATTACCATCATATCCTTTCCACGCCTATCTTTGGGTGTTCAGCGCGATCATAGCAAACATCAGGCTTCGTGTCCCCTTGTATAGTGTCGAAGCCCAAAGACTTGCCTTTCATCCTCGGCCTTTGCGACCAGTACATCTCAGCAAACCGGTACCCTTCCTCCTATTATATTCCCCCGGTAGCCTTGCAGCCGGCTCCCGCCGACACCTCTCAAATGCACCTTCCCGTGGCATCTTCCTCGAGACTCACCGAGACGGATCCCTCGGTCCGGCCGAAAGCTCGAGCATCGCGTGCCTGTTCCTCTTGCAATCGCCAAAAGCTTCGTTGTGACGGTGCTCAACCCTGTTCCCGCTGCTTAACGCTGGCCATTGTCGGATCCTGCGAGTATCTCCCGTCTCTTCGCGGGAAAACCAGGAGACGTAAGGATCAATCAAGGGAGACGGAAGATGATGGTTCGAAGCGGAATCGGATCGATTCCGAGGAAGACGTCGAGAGTCAACGGCAGAAGGAGGACCCTCGCCTCACCATGTGGCATAAGGATAACGCATATCGAGAGTTTGCACCCACGAACGCAGCTCTGTGGGGCGAGGACACTGTACGATTCCCAACGATGAACGGTGTACCGAGCTTGCCAAGTGCGAGTCCGGATCTTTCACGGTCAGGTCCTCACCGTCGGAATGTGAGTATGTCAGAGAAACTCACGTCGCTGCCGCTACCGGGAGACGCACACAATCCGCTCGCGGTGCTGGCGGAGGCGTCGGCTACGGCCCATTCGGATCACGATGTCAACTCTCCCCACACGACGTTCCAAGACGGCTCGAGGGATTTGAAGACGGAAGAAGCAGGAGGGTATTACATGCCAATGGAAAGAGAGATGAAGGACGAGGCGCCCCACATTATGAGCTATATCAAGGTACACGAGTAAGTCGACGATCCCCAAACAGCAATCGCTGACAGATGCAGAGCGGAACAGCTCTTCGAGATGTACTTCAAGTACTTACATCCGCATCTTCCCATTCTCGACCGGGAGCATTCCTCGCCGATCGCGGTTGCAAGGCGGAATAACTTTTTGTTCAACGCGAGTGAGTGATTCTCCAACCGCGGGAGCCAATGCTGATCCACGCAGTATGCTGCGTCGCTGCCCGGGCGTTCAACTTAGTGCTCTGGGAAAGGCTGAAGGACTTTGCTCGATTCGAAATGGAGCGACTACCTCGAGATAAGAACATTGAGGTGGGTCCGCCTCGTACCGTCTAGCGGTGGCAAGTCTGAGACATCTAGGTCGTGCAAGGTCATCTCATCTATGCGATGTGGAAGTAACTCCTTCGTGACTCCATCCGTCACGAGCTGATTCTTTCAGCCTGATACGCCCTGCGTCTTTCGAGCGAGATATGTCCTGGCTACGGGTCGGTGTTGCCGTGCGCACCGCCATCGACGTCAATCTACACCGCGTGGCACTCGTCAAGCAAGCTCGAGAAGGTCTTCCGGCGTGGCTATTGCGCTCGATCATCCGGACATGGCTGTTGAGCTATGTCATCGATCGAACACTGTCCGCTCAGCTTGGAAAGCCGAGTAGTATGCGTGGAGAAAACAGCATACGGCTGTACATGGACCTGATCATGGAGAAGGGTGTGCCGCTGACACCAGATGACGTCTGGGTTGCCGCCCTTACAGTGAGTATTTTTGCTGCTATCTCCATGCTAATCAGCTTAGGAATGGACGCAAATTCTCGCTCGAGCAATGGATGTGTTCCGCTCGGAAACGGCCGAATACTCAAATGTCGCGAGCGGGAGCGTGGGTAATCAGAACTCCTTCCCCGACCTTGTGCACGTTTTCGACAAGCAGTTTCGGCAGTGGCGAGACAAATCAGAAAATGCTGCTCGCGAGTGCCGTTCTGATGAGCGAGCCACCGGGTTCATGATTGGCAATATGAGACTGTACGATCAGTACGCGAGACTCGTGGTGCATTCCTTTGGTCTACAGAGGGCGATGGACGTCCTCCCTATGGATTTGCCTGCGGCCTTCGCAGAGGTAAGCGAGGCCTACCGGAGCATCACTAATGTAGCAGTATCAAGGCTCTGCCATCCGGTTGATCAACTGCTTCGAGACCGACTTCGAAGGTCCTGGACTCACTCGAGGCTGTCCAGATTTCGTCTTCACCGTGCTCACCTATGCCGCTGTCTCGCTTTTGAAAGCCACCCAATCCCAATTCTCACATCTCGAGCCAGACCGGAGTGCTATCTTGCTCACCGGCCGCAAGGCGGCCGATATGCTAGCTCGAGCCGCTATGGTATCAGATCATCTCCCTGCGTCCCAGTCCGTCTTTCTATCCCGCCTCATCGATGTGAAAACGCATGAACCGGCCAGAGATCCGACGATATTCATACCACAACCGATCGACTTCGAAGCATTTGGACAAAGCATCAACGAGGATCAATACAAGACGCTATGGCCGCCCATGCCCGGTAGCAGCTTTGAGGGTTCCATCGTGCCCGCGCAACCGCGACAAGAGAATGGCAATAGACCGATGGATCTGAGTAGCTGGGTGGCCCAGAATCAGACCTATCCTGTCCCCGGCGCTGCACTAGGTCTGGGAGCGGGAAACTTTCTGCAAGATCAGGATATGCTGTTCACGCAGGACTCGTTCTGGTGAGTGCGATGCTCTTCGACGGTGCCGCTGCGTGCTAAGCTTAGTCTTTGAAACAGGCAGTCGATACTCGAAGGCACACAGGCACCGATGAATGGCATGGTCTAAGATCTCATGTGCCGCACCACGCCTTTCATCTCCAGTACAGGCAACAAACTGAGGCGGCTCAAGCAAAGATGCTGATCCGCGGGTCGATACCATGCGGCTGGTTGAACCGGAAAGTCTTATCTAATGCCGAGATCTCCTATCGGACCGACCGACAATACGTCAGTCAAACTAATCCCCCTTCTCGGAAGAGCAACCCACCAAGACCTCATCATCAGTCAAGTGGAAATCGGTGCTGGCCAGGTTCTCTGCCAGTCTTTCCGGGTTGCTCGACTTCGGGATGACCGCGATTCCCCTCTGTGTCGCCCAGCGAAGGAGGACTTGAGCCGCAGTCTTGCCGTGGGCTTTTGCGGCGGTAGTGACGTGCGGCTCTTGGAAGAGGGAGCCGACGAGCTTGACTTTGGGGTCGTTGAGCTCGATCCAGCTGGACACGATCAGCAGATGATATTCCCTAAAGGGCAGCGGGACGATGAGGTGGGAGAAGTAGAAGGGTGGGAGAAGCAGAGATCAGAGCGCGAGGGGATGAGACTCACGATTGAGGGCCGTATGAGCAGTATGCAGTGATGTGGATATCGAAGGCTTTACACAGGTCGATGAGGTTCTGCTGGACGTGGAAGCTGTGAGAACAATTTTTATCAGCTCGGCTCAGCTCGGCTCAGCTCGGCTCAGCTCGGCTCAGCTCGGCTCAGCTCGGCTCAGCTCGGCTCAGCTCGGCTCATATCAGATTGTGCGCGCGGGATCTACTCACGGATGCATCTCGACCTGCAGCACGGCCGGCTTGATCTTGGCGTAAGTAAGGACGTCCATGATGAGTCCGCCCGAATAGTTTGATATCCCGATGTTCTTGCAAAGACCCTTCTCGACCAATGCCTCCATGGCTGCCCAGGTCTTATGCAGTGGGGACGCTTCGGTGGCAATGGTGCCGGCGCCGTCGACGGACCATCCGGGAGGGTATCTCTCTTTCGGGTCGACTAAACACAACCATCAGCCTCTTCCCCACCCAGGGTACTGAAGAAGACTAACCGTATTTGAGTGCTATAGGAAAGTGGACCAGGTAGAGGTCGAAAGACTGCAATCCCCAATCACTCAAACTCCTCTGACAAGCCGGCAACACATGTTCCTCCGCATGAAACGAGTTCCACAATTTACTTGTGATGAACAGCTCCTCCCTCTTCACCAAACCCTCTTTGATCGCCCTGGCTATCCCCTGACCGCATTCCACCTCGTTGCCATAGTCGGAAGCACCGTCGAAGAGTCGATAGCCGGATTTGATGGCGGAGTAGACAGAGTCGGCGCAGACTGGGTTCGGGACTTTCCATAGGCCCATGCCGACTAGGGGCATCTTGGCGGAGGTGGAGGAGAGGGTCACGCTGGGAGTGGTGGACATGGTGTTGATGGAGCGAATGGGTCTGGTGAGGCGTAAAGTGGTTGGGATGAGGCGAGTGAGGGTGGGGTGGGTGGACATGGGGAATTGCGATGGTTATGGATGTCGGCGAAATTTCGGTTCGGCGGCATTCCCGGCTTTGACCGGACCGAGTGATTCTTCTGGGATTTTATAGTAGCCGAGAGGAAACCGAAGCCGATCGGCTCAAACGCCTTCCTGCGTGTCTGCCTCACGTCCAACCGCGATCCGTCTGTTTAAAAACACTGGTACTTCGTAAATGAGTAAGCATGCATGGATAGCTACTCTGCGGTCCCACCTAAGTACTCTGAAACTCGGTATGATACTCCCCTTTCTCATGCCCTCTGACAGCCGTCTTCTTGATGTCGTAATTGTGGTGTCCGAAATCTATTATAGATCAGTCTTGTCCTTTGATGCCGTACCGTCAGACATAGGCGGCACTTACAATCCAGCTCCATCTCCTCAAAGTCCGTCGGGAGATTGCGGCCGCCAACGGCTTTCATCCACTCGACCGTCGCACCTATCGCCGGTGCTACAGAGTCCGTCTCGATCGCAAAGGCATAGACCGTTTTCAGTGGTGCATAGGTCCGAGATAGTTCTGCTGCAAGCTCTGGAATCGCTTGTAGCAGGTTGAGGGGTTTGGAAGCGTGGAACGGTTTGAGGAGGGGTGCGAGGAAATCGGCGATCGCATCTGGACGTCATCAGTATCATGTAGGTGAAGAGACGGATGGTGGCTTGTCGGAAGAATATGGAGAGCACGATGGAGAAAGGGAAGTGAGACCTACCTGACTGAATGATACACCCCGCGCGCCAGATGTAAATGCAGTCCGCAAGCGACACGCCCCATTTCTGCAGCATCTTAAGCGTTGCCATATCATCAAGCCAAGAGCCACACCTGCACTTTCGACGCTTTTGTTATGATCTAGATCACCATCAGCCCAATCGCCGGCAGTATCATTCGTACTCACCTGCATGCCCTGTATGAATGCCCCGAGAATAGCACCATAGACCGCCATCTCCATCGAATCGACGATCTCCTTCTTCTCCTTCTCGCTCAGATTCGCCAGAGTCGGTTGAGGGATCTTGAGGTTCTTGAACACCTGGATACGTTCCAGCTTGTTTGCCGAGATGATCCGCAGTTGGTGCGAGGCAGCTATCGCTGGGGCGGCTACATGTCGTTCTGCGATCTCCTATTTGAGCATACTTCAGGAGCTGCCTGACAGGAACTGACGCAATGCTTACTTTGGTGGACCAAGTACCCGTCCCCTCTGACTTGTCGACATCCTGCGTCACCTTGTCCTCTATCCCCTCGATGATCCCCCTCTCATCTTCAATCCCGTCCCCTTCCTTAAACCGTAATCCCCGATATCCGATTCCGACGAGGAAGTTGCCGCGTAACGGACCAGACTTGCTCCAAGCTTCAAACATGTTGGCGATCTCATCGTTGGTCAAGCCAAGCTGGTAGTGCAGAAGAGCGCGGATCTCGCAAAGGATAGACAGGTGGGCGTGCTCTGTCGGCAGTCAGCGAGGAGCATTTTGACAGTCTGTGCTTGGACCTACCAATACCGTTGTGAATCATCTTCACGTCTGTCTGCATTCAGCTGCTGCCATGGTCGGCACAAAAAGAGGATACGCACAGTGACCTGCCCCGCCAGGTCCGATGTGAAGCACACACGGCGTTCCGTTTGGAGTTTTTGCTGCCCACTTCTTCAGGTATGGCTCAATCATTGGGTAGACTTCCTTCGAGCACCCCGGACTCATGGAGGGGCCGTGTCTGGCCGCTTGATCTATAGTCCCCCGTCAATGCTAATTCGTGCTGCAAGGAGCCACTCACATCCACCAGAGACACCCATGCCGACCCACTCTACTCCCTTTTCCGCCGCCTTTCTCTGTCTCCGCTCCGTGTCCTCCCACCACTCATTCCCGCCATCAATCACGACATCCCCTTTCTCCAGTCTAGGCAGAAGCTCATCCGCTATTCCGTCGACAGCCTTGCCGTGGGGAAGACTCAGGACGAACATCCGAGGTTTGTTACGATCGCCTCCAGAGCCCTTGGGGAAAGCGCCGACCAGCTTGTCGAGGGAGGTGAAGCCGTGAACGAGGTTCTCGTCGACCCCTTTGTCCTCCTCTGCTTCCCGCAGCACACTCTTCACAGCTGCGCCATCATAGTCGTAGCATCCTACTTTGGATCCATGCTCGGAAAAGAGGAGAGTCATACCCTGGAAAGTGGATTCAGTGATGACACCGACACGTCGTAGAACACAAGACACATACCCCGCCCATGGAGCCGGCACCAACGATCCCTACCTCAAGGTCGCCGACCTTGTCATCGTCGAGGTCGGACGTCATTGCTAAGCGGAGGATCTATAGCCAACTATTGTTTGACTTGACTTGTGATTTGATGCTCAGCGAGACGATACGATACGATACTCGTGTCTTCGGTAACTACAGAACGGGATTCTCACTTCGGAATGATCTCTCTTTATCTCTCCCTGTGTGAAATTCCCTTCTCCGATCATTCTTCCATTTGGGCCGATCACTTCTCTGCTCAACTTTCCGACGGTCTCGACACGAGACTAGTATCCAGGTCAAGATGAACGGTCATGTCCTCGCACCGGCTGTGACCAAACCTTCGGACAGGGCTTGGTGGAAATCCGCGGCGGTCTACCAGAGTAAGCAATCTCTTTGATAATCATGCTATTCGCTCATCATCACTTCCTGATAGTCTACCCCGTATGTCGTGCAGCTCGTTCCTCAGACAATCGGGCTGATACCCCCAGGCATCGTTCTGCGATCATGCTGCAAACGGTCACGGCACCCTACAGGGCATCCTCTCCAAGATTCCTTACCTCCACTCATTGGGCGTGGATATCGTCTGGCTCTCTCCTCTATACGAGTCGCCTCAAGCCGATATGGGATACGACATCTCGGACTACCGAAATGTCGACCCGAGGTATGGGACGCTTAAGGACTGGGAACAGATACTGGATGCCGTCCATGAGAAGGGAATGAAGCTTGTCATGGATCTCGTTGTCAATCACAGCTCGGAGGAGGTGAGTCTTGAATAGCTTAGTATTCATGGAGCTGATATCGGAGAGTAGCATCCGTGGTTCAAGGAGAGTCGCTCGAGCTTGGATAACCCAAAGAGAGATTGGTACATCTGGCAGCCGGCAAAAATCAACGAGAAGGGCGAGCGCGTACCGCCCAACAACTGGCGATCGGTATTTGGCCAGTGAGTCATGACCTAATTTGTCCGATAATCTAAGCTAACGATCCAGGGACTCGACATGGGAATGGGATTCGACGACTGAGCAGTACTACCTCCACACCTTCCTCAAGGAGCAGCCAGATCTCAACTGGGAGAGCCCTGAATTGCGGAAAGAGATCTATGACATGATGCACTGGTGGTTGAAGAAGGGGATCGATGGGTTCCGCATGGACGTAGTGAGTACCCCATACAATGTCATCCGTATGATCATCTTACCGGCTTAGATCAACTTCATCGCCAAGGCGCAAGGGTTTCCCGATGCCCCCGTGATTCATCCGGATCGGCCGTACCAGCCATTTGGTACCATGTCCATCAATCGGCCGGAAGTACATACGTTCCTGAAGGAGATGAACAAGGAGGTATTGAGCCATTATGACTGCTTTGCGTGAGTCGCTTTGCTTTGCATAGTCCAGCGAATTGCTGAGGCGGTTTAGCGTGGGTGAAACACCAGGAGGCGCTGGAGTGGCAGAATACGCTCCGTACTCAATCCCCAGCAATCGGGAACTGCAGATGATCTTCCATTTTCACCAGTATGGCTCCGGATCTTGGGCACTAATGAGGCTGACCAAATCGGCAGTCAGAGCTTCGACCGGATTGGCGGTGGTCTGCAACGGAACTATGATCCGAAATGGAAGCTATCCGCGTTGAAGAAGGTCTTCAACACCTGGCAGGTGGAGATGGAGCAGGCCGGAGGATGGAACTCCAACTAGTACGGCGACGGCAGATCCTATCTGGCTGCCTTCTTGCAGCTGATCCTTGTCCTCCCGCAGCATCGAAAATCACGATCAACCTCGTATCATTAGCCGGATGGCTTCCGACCACCCCGCAGATCGAGCCAAATCCGCCAAGCTCCTATCAATGTTCCATTGCGGACTTGGCGGTACATTATTCATGTATCAAGGCCAGGAGATCGGACTGTGTAACGTGCCGCGGGAGTGGGGAGAGGAAGAGTATAAGGATATTGAGACGATCCAGTACCTCCAGGGCGAGCGGGAATTCCGGCGGAAAACGACTGGGGAGAAGAACCCCGATGTCTCAGATGTGCTGAAATCCATGAGGCAGTGTGCCAGAGATAACGCTAGGACCCCAATGCAAGTGAGTGACCGGTCTAAGGTGTCACTGACGAGCCTAGTGGGACTCATCGAAAAACGCGGGCTTCACAAAGGGAACTCCTTGGATGCAGGTCCATGACGATTACAAAGAAGGCTGGAATGTGGCCTCTCAGGTCGACGATCCAGACTCGGTTTGGTCGTTTTGGCGAAAAATGCTCAAGCTGCGGAAGGAGTATGAGGCTCTAATCTATGGTAAGGATCAGCCATCCATGGTGTTAGCTCAAACCATGTTCAGGCAAATTTGTTGCACTAGACGACAGTAACGAAGAGACCTACGCCTGGGTCCGGGATGACCCTACGATCAACCAAAAGCTTCTCGTCGTGCTTAATCTGGCGCGAGGTGATGGGCGAGGAGCGCCATCGACATTCATCCCGACTGGTGTCGATATCAAAGGGGCGAAGCTGGTAGTCACCAACGGTCCAGCGAAGGAAGGATCGGGTATTGATGGCGAGGTCAGACTCGAAGCATGCGAGGGTCGGCTCTATCTGCTTTAAGCATTTTAGGAGTACGCATATCTCATCAATCGTCGGAAATCCGTCATGTAATGCTGAGCATGAAGGAAACGAGCGAGTGAGATTCGCGGCTGGGATCACTGAACGCCCGATTCGAATCCTGACCGCCCTTGCGAAGGCTGGCTGACATTTCATGTTATCCTTGCGGTGGTATGCTCTCTCTCCACCTCAAACAACCCTAAGATTCCTTCTGCACATGTCCGAGAATCCGGGACTACGCCGTCGCTCACCTAACCCGAACTCCCCGATCCCCTACTCGCCAGCCCTTCTCTCACCATATATCAATCTTACGCCTCAACTCGGACTAGGCTACCATGATCCTCTCGCAAGATATCATCAATCCTCCCCGAACCCCAATCCAAAACCAGAGCCAGATCCGGATCAAGATCCACCAACACCGAATCCTCATCCGACCATTCGACTGGTCCCCTCGTCCGGCGGTCCAAGCTCACCTATTCACCCTAATCGATACTCCGCCCCTTCACCTGAGCGTAGCAAGTCTGACGACACCCACCTCCGAGCTTCGACTATCTCCTCATCAGTCGCCTCATTCCGTCGACATGGGACCGATCCGAAATCGTACCGCTAATCAGTTGGAATCAACTGTACGAGTTCCACCTCTTTCCTCGAGATCCGGAAGATTGACCGGTACCGCCTCTACCCCTCAACATCCATCGACATGTCACCAAATACACACCGTCCGAACCGAGCTCCGTCGCTTCATCGCCCTTGACCACGCCAAGAAAGAGATCGGCTAGCGTCGTGTCCTCGCTAAAAGCACTTCGCAACCCCTTCTCGCGAAGAAGAGAAACACCTACGCCTACACCAGCCCCTTCCTCCAGTCCTCCCAATCCCGCTCGAGCACCGCCACGTTACCCGTCCCGTTCTACCCAACCACATTCTGGCGGAAATATGGGAACGGTTCAAGCTCGGGCTCCGTGATTGATAACAAAGGGGTTCTAGAGAAGGTGACGTCTACCGAGGTCAGGGGGAAGGTCACCGACAAGTTCCCGGTATTACCGATGGATCGGCGTAAGGGGAAGAACAAGGAAGGTTGGACGGGATACAAGTGGCTTCTTCTACTTACTGTAATATTGGTACGCCGCTCGACTTAATAAGGGGAAGATACTGATCTGGTGGCGTCGTAGCTGTTTGGATAGGGGTTGGCGGGGTTGACTTGGTCGATGCTCATCTCACTGCGCAGCGAGCGGATTTCGAGCGATGGAATGACGGTTTGGCTGATGATTTTGCGCCAAAGTCGAAGATCGGAGCGATGTCACTCGGATGCGGACATCGTCATCTGTGAGCGGCTCTTACACATCAATGTCGAGGGGGAGCTGATCTTTGCCTCCCTTTCCTCCCTCTTGTCCCTGCGCCATCCGGATCCTCTTCATCGATGCCGCTTCGATCACGCAGTCCTCACTCTCGCCTCCCCTCTCTGCATCATTTGCTCTCTCATCGACCTCACTGGCGTCCTCCTTAACTCGCGCCCCATCCTAGCATTCTACAACATGCTCCTCTGGCCGACGCTCCTCTCGCTCTGTCTCGTCGGGTACACCTCGTACAAGCGAGGTGCTCTCCCCCTCGATCGGAAGCTAAATCAAGCGTGGTTCCAATTCCTGGATGACGAGAAGGGGGCGGATTCAGAATAGCTTGAGGTGTTGTGGGTATCACAATCCGCTTCGTACGTATAGTAACCCTGACCTGAGCTGGATTGACGATGTGGGTTTAGACGACGCGACGTACAGCAAGAAATGTTACCCGAGGACGACATGTAAATCCAAGTGGTCACGCTACGAAAAACAGGCTTTGCACGATTTCGCCACCGCCGCATTCACTAACATCCCATTCCATCTCCTTAATATCGTCATCGCTCTCATCTGCTCGAATCACGTCAACCGGTACGTCCTCTCATTGCCCACGGTCAATGTATTAAAGAGACTGATCTTGCATCAGGACTTTTGGGAAAGGCTTGACACCACCGCACTACCGCCTCAAGGTGGCAGACGTCCGTGCGAATGCCCTAGCCGCGTTGGCGACTGTACCTAGATTATCCAGGCAGTCGGCGATCAAGAAGTCGAGATCGAGACCTGCATCCGCGAGCTGGGGGAGTGGGGATACGTTGACGGAGACGGTGCAAATGAAGCGGGATAGGAGCGGGGGTGGGGGTATATGGAAGGCGATGAGAGCGGGGGGACCGAGAGGTCGGACGTCGAGAGAGGCGAGCGAGAGGGAATGTTCTGAGCCCGTCGTTCAACCATGCATCTATCTACCTTGGTCAGATGTCACCATAACACCCTCAATCTGCAATCCCGGTGCATGAAAGACCCCTTTGGACCTTGAGATATACGTATGGATTCCTACAGATAGCCCTCACTACCAAGTTTCCCTTCCGATTCCCTTTCTCAGATCTTTCCTCATCAGTGCGAGGACAGCCCGTGATTTTCCCTCTCGTGCTCGTCCGCATCCTTCTCCACCACCGTCTTGCTGAAATTTCGGGCGGAAACACCCCGCTCAAACAGGATATCGATCTCGTAAAATGATCGGCCCTATTTGAAACCCGTCAGAAATGGTTCACGGTTTATGGCAGTTAAACTCACCCTCATCTCTGGTAATCGGAAGTACGCCCAAGTGAAGCAGAGGAAACAGATTGGGGCCCAAAAGAAGCCAACTTTGCCTGGGAAGAATCAGCATACAGCACGACAGAAGAGGGGTATAAGCGTACCTTCCCAGTTCCATTCCGTTGGGTTCTGGGTATCCATGTCAGAGCCAGATGTGTGAAGGTAGACGTGGAGACTCACAAGCATGTAGGGGGTAAGAACGCCGAACATCACGGAAAATACGTTATAGCTCATCCGGCTCAACCCGACCGTCTTGTTCCTGAGACGAGTGGAGCTGACTTCTCCCACGATCGCGTACGCCAATGGTCCAACCGTCATATCGTACGTAAATAGCCATACAATCATCAAGGCTGGGCTCATCAGCGAAATGTCACATCGAAGAGTCGGATGACTGACCAGCCTGACCCCATCTAGCGCCGACGTGCCCCTTGTCCGCAACGATGCTCAAGATGCCGATGAGCAGCTGGCCGACACTGAGGCAGGCGAGACCGGTAACGAAGATCGTCCTCCGACCGACATAGGAGATGAGGAACCAAGAGAGGCAGGTGCCGACGAATGCCGCGGCGTAGAGACCAATGGTCAGGTCGAAAGCATATAGGGTGGCGAGACCGGCTTGTTCAAAGAAGTAGGTCGAATAGTTGGCTACAGTTTGTCAAACAGGAACGCGAGGAGGATAGGTGACCAACCGAATTGGAGACCACATAGGATCTGGATCGTCCATGTGACCACGGAGATCTCCGTACGCCGGCTAGTGGGAGATCAGCAAACCAACAGCATTTGAGCACAAAGCAGTAATGACCGGTCGGTCCCGCGGAAGCAGCTGAAGACCGAGGTGCTCTCATTCACATCAATCTCCAGTTGGTTCGTCCGGACCATAGAGGAGACAGCGTCCTTCGCCCCATCCTTCTGCTGTGCCGGAGCGAGTCTTCTGACCGACCTCTCCGCTTTCTCCATCTTCCCCTTCCGCACAAGCCACCACGGCGACTCGGGAGCAAATAGGAACAGCGCAAAGAGGGGGACAGGCCAAGCCCATTGCACAGCGAATGGCATGCGATACGACCAGGTGCCAGTCATACCAGCCGCCTTACGAAGGATACCGGCGCCGACCAAATGTCCGATGACCCAGCAGAGGTTGACAAAGGTGGTGAGGTAGCCTCGAAGGGAGATCGGGCAGACCTCGGAGGCGTACGCTTCGGCGAGGGTGGAGCTGGGGACGAGGTATGCTATCAGCAGCGAATCATGCCATTGGCAGCTCATACCGAGTGTCGCAGGGAATGGGGGGATGACTCACAAGATCCCCCATGGCAGTCCGCATATTAGCTCGCCGGCGAGTAGGACACCTTTGTTAGGCGCGAACGTGGTCATGGCGATGATCGGGCAGATGAAAGCGAGGCCGCCAAGGATGGTGTATTTATAGCCTACGCGATCGACGAGGTAGGCGCCGATCCAGATGCCGAAGAAGGATCCGACGTTGGCGGCTTGTCCTAGACTGGCTTGCCAGGCAGCGGTGACCTGGTAGCCCTTTCTCTTGGCTGAATACTTGCCGAACTGATTGGGCATTAGTGGTCTGTCCACAGCGGAAGTAAAAAACCCGACCTTCTTTGCGAAAGCTGGCAGACCGTAAAGAGATCCGAGGAGTAGTGTGTCATAGCCCTCTACCGGATAATATCAGCATGCCATTTTGGGACGGCCATCAACTATAGACTCACCCATGACGATACAGAAGGAAGCCACAATGGACCACAACACCGCCTGTCCCCTCGTCAGTCCCCGTCCCTGATGTCAAGTGCGCTACATACAGCTCGGTAAATCCTGAGCGATGGGAACAAACCCAGACTTCGCTGATAGGCCTCGTCCCTCTCCGCCTCCATCTTGATCTCCGACCATTTGGGTGATGAAGCCCCGTCCTCAACATGCTGAACCTCGGTATCCTGCTTGATCGTCTCAATCTCGCTCATCTCGTGAGTCGCCATCTCGCAATATCCAGTCGGGTTATGCGGAAGGATGGATAAGATCTATTGCAACCCCGAGGACGTACCCATATAGCGGGGCCATGGAGGTGTGGCGATTCGGATTTGACAACCTCGGCAATGGACAACAGATCACATCATCGAAACACCCGCTCGGACTGTTCGCAAGTGGAAATTACGTAAAATATGTGTATAAAGCGTTTGAGCCGAAGAAGCCGAGATCGGTTATTCGGCAATGAAATGTTTGCCGTTAAAGGTGAATGGTGCAGGGGAGGCGAGTCTCAGTCGGGTTTCCTCGCTTGTGATGACTCACGGTCAACTCCGTCGATATTACACCCCAAGACACATAAGAGAGCTTTCTTCGCTAGACAGAGGAAAAAGTAACAAGATCCTCTCATCCACCTACTTCCATTGGACACCACAATATTATCAATATGGCACCCGTCGCAACCCAAACCATGCCGACCGAGCAGCTACATAGCCTCAAGCTGCGAGGTCCATCCCCACCCAGCATCGACACCCCTGGCAGATCCCGTCTCACCGAGCCACTTAAATACACCGGCTCCCTCGACAAATATGCCGTACATCTCTCCATGTCCCTTGCTCCAGCCCCAAGCTGACCAAGCCTAGCACTTCGAAGTCACCTCCTCCATCGGCCGAGAATTCGGTCCCGACCTCCAATTACTCGAACTGATCAACTCACCCAACGCCGACGATCTCATCCGCGACCTCGCCGTCCTCGTCTCCCGCCGTGGAGTATGTTTCTTCCGGCAACAAGAGATCTCGGGCGAAGATATGCTCAAACTAGCCGCGAAGGTCTCGGAGATGAGTGGTCAGCCCAAGGACTCAGGACATTGTATGCACCCCATTGGGAGTGGCATGTCGGAGTTGAGTTCGGATAACAAGCCGATGACGCTGGAGATATCGGCGGAGAAGCAGAGGAAGGGAGGTGGAATCAACCGGAGGTGAGTAGACCTTAGCGTAAGGTGAATGAGAGCTCATGAAGCAGATATGAGGATGTTTCCCGATGGGCATCGGTTGCTTGGCACACCGACGTATCTTTCGAACGGGTGCCGGCAGACTACTCGATGCTCAAGATCAATACTTTGCCTCCGGTGGGCGGTGACACTGTGAGTGCCTTCTGACCTTGCTCCTGTATCATAGCTGACAGACATTCTGTAGCTTTGGGTCAACACCTGCGATGTATGTCCTTGCCCAGCCAAGTCCTTAACAAAGAAGTAACCGGTTATATCTAGATCCTCGACCGGATGAGCCCGTCGTTCCGAGAATATCTCGAGACCCTCAGTTGCGAGCACAATGGTCCGTCCAGCGCCCGTCCCTGTTCGTGCAGATATTGATATACCTCTTAGCCAACTTCTTCCACGAGGAATCCCGAAAGCTCGGTTTGAAGATCAACGAGGGACCTCGCGGTAGCCCGTTGAACCGCGACGGCTCGCTTGAGGCTCACCACCCCGTCGTGCGGACAAGTAAGTTTCCGTCTCTGATCGACCTTCATGGAAGCTGACAAGATATCGCAGATCCTGTCACCGGTTGGAAGGGACTCTACGTCAACCGGTATGTTACCTCTTATCCGCAAGCCTTTTTCTTCGGCTGACGCTCCCGGTGCAGGGGCTTCTCCAAGCGGATCGACGACGTCACCAAAGACGAATCCGACATGATCATGGACTACATCAACCGGATCTGCATGATGAACATGGACTGTCAAGTCCGCTTCAGATGGGAGAAGGGATCCATCGCTCTTTGGGACAACAGGAACACTTGGCACTCGTGAGTAGCCCCCTCATTCCTGTGCGAGATGCATCCTGACGGGCGATATGCAGAGCTACGTTCGACTATGATGAGGAGCGAACCGGGGAGCGCGCATCTACCCTTGGAGAAGTGCCTTACTTTGATCCTAGCTCGAAGCTTCGGTCAGAGGCGTTGAAGGCGGAGGGTGTGAGGGTCTGATTGATTGACGGTAGCAGACGGAGGAGGGACATTGTCGGAGTGGATAGGTCGTGGCATGTATAGCTATACTTGTGCATATCTCTGACGGATATGGTCTGACGGATATGGAGGTTTCGAATCCAAAGCAGCCCGAACTCATGTCTTTACTTTCCACTCCAGCAATTGCTTCTCGTGATTCCTACTTCACCAAAAATCTCCGATTCTATCATGGCTTCAACAAGCCAGCACCCATCCAATCTTAAGCTCCTGCTCATCGGCAACTCCAGTGTCGGTGCGCACATTCCTGCTGCTCCACCGGCGACTATAGCTAATCAATCGCTTCTTCCCCTCACCATCTCCCCTCTCCGTCGTTCCGTGCCTTGTTCTCCTTGATCCCGTATACCTGCCCATACCTGTAAATTCACCTCGTCCAGGTAAATCTTCCCTACTCCTCCGGTTCACCGACGACGACTTCCTCAGTGAAGAAGAGACAGCTGCGACCATCGGTGTGGACTTCAAGGTGAAGAGCCTGGAGTTGGAGGGGAGGCGGTATAAGTTGTCGATCTGGGTGAGGGAACATCCGGGATCTTTAGCCAGACTTGTGCTGTGGTGCATCTGGATCGTGCTAAGCTGGGTTCACAGGATACAGCGGGACAGGAACGGTTTCGGACTTTGACTTCTAGTTATTATCGCGGTGCTCAGGGGGTGATCCTAGGTTCGTCCGCTGTATCTCGGGCGGCGAGATGGGCAGCTCGCTAACGTGGCCCTCAACAGTCTACGACGTCGCGTCCCGCCAGACATTCGACGAGCTGTTGAAATGGTTCAAGGAGATTGATACGTATTGTGGGGAAGGGGTGGTCAAGATGGTTGTAGGGAACAAGGTGGATAAGGTGAGTGGCCTGTCTCTCAGTGTAGATCAGGCGCCGGGGACAGGGAACGGGAGGAGGTGGTAGGGCGTACGCAGGCGGAAATCGATGTTTACAAGCTAACATCGTCGACAGGAGTTCTCGCGGCAGGTTTCCACAGAGGAAGGACAAGCTTTCGCCGACCGGATGGGTATCTTGTTCATAGGTACGTCACGCCAGTCTCAACTAGTCTTCGAAGCTGACGTAGACTGTGTCCTTTCCCTGTGTCTCCAACTGCATCTTCATCGTCTACGTCTGCGGTGGACCGATCGCGTCTCTCGTTTCGCCCCGCAGAGTGCTCGGCCAAGACAAAGCTCGGTGTGATCGAAGCATTCCAGGAGCTCGTAGCACGGGTATGTCTCCTTTTCTGAAGCTGTACCTCCAATTCCTTCCATCACCCTATGTCGCTGTGCTCCAGTCGTCACCCAACCCTGAACAGTCTCCTGACGAAAGCTGTGCAGATCCTCGCAACACCTTCCTTATGGTCCAAATCTCCTCAACCGACGCGACGTCACGAATTGATAGACGTCAGTGATGATGGTGGGGGATGGAGGGGAGGTTGCAAGTGTTAAGGCGGAGCATGAGATATGACGTAATGATGTTTACGAGATACGTGTGTCCTCCTTAGATGAATGATCGCATGCTGCTCATCGCTTTCTCATGGCTGCTCGCTCTTATCATAATGAGGTTCGACAGATTGCGGATGCTTTCTCTTCCGAGAAAGATTGTTGCAGCGAGCGTCATCGAAGGTAATATTGCCAAGCACGATCCTTTGTAGGTCGACGACGCCATCCTCACATGGAAGCAATTGGTCTCTCCTTTCAAGCCCCATGTCTCCTCCTTGAGGGCCTCGAATCCAGCTTCAGGCTATATAAGCTGCGTCCCCCAGACCCCCAGATTTCCCGCTTCCTCTTCTTTTTCTTCCACTTGTTTCACCGGCCACTTCAGGTACGACTGGTTGTCCAATCGCCATTCACTTCCATCATGCAAGCGGGATCCTCGGCTCGATCGTCAAGGGCTCGCTCTCTTCCACTCAACATTCACTTCTCCCTTCCAAACCAGTCTTCAACAGGCCAAACAAACTTCAAAGCCGACAGCGTCATACCGCATCCTCTGTAAGAACTTGGCAAGCGAATCATCTGTGAACCAAGGAGCAGTGGCTAAGACGATTCGAGTCAACAATATCAATCATAACATCCCGATTGTGGCGTATGCCTCTGTACCACCAGATCATATCCATTCTCGCACTCAGGGGATTCCTACGGAATATTCACACCCGACCAGGATTTGATAGCGCTGGCCATGGCGAGACTGGAAGCCCTCTCCAAGACGTCTACCGAAGCGGACGGTCACACTCCCTACTACAGACTCGTACACAATGATGACATGTTCTCAAATAGGCGCTCACAGTTTTCGGTTCAGGGTACTTGGACGGGCTCAAGTCTTCAGCTTAAGCGATGTGACCCTCCCTCATTTCCGGTATGACGCTCACCACTGGCCCCCGTCAGCAGCAGATTCCGATCGGGAAGACTGCTTCCAAGTCTGCTCCCAACACGGGTCCCTCTGCAAGCTCAAGCCAACAAAGTGGAGACGCAACCAACCTCGTCGCGCTTCCAGAGAGATCGTAGGGCGCCAGCAAGATACTCATAAGCTATCCGTGGCGGCGTCTTAACCGGACAAGCGATGGTATGATATACACTCCGTTCCCTTTTCAGACTGGCAGACGTCGATCAATTTCATTGTATTCTGTATCTATCATCTGCATTACCCCATAGAGCCAACTTACTTCCTTTGATAAGAGGTCATCGAGGCTACAGCGGTCAGTTGAGACGACGCACGAGGGAATATGGGTCAAGAGTGGCGAGGGGATATTCGCGTATTCGCTTCCTTTAATTTCTGACACTTTGTCTGACACGTAAGAAAACAGCTCATCTTCTTTGAATAAAAGTGATGGGGAGTTCAGCTTCGTAATCGAGCTGAATAAGCTGAGTCCGGAGAATTTCCTGCTTGTCTTCTGCTGAATACCTCTAACTCGATGTGACTTGGCAATAGACTTCGACCGCGAAGATCCACTATCATGCCATTGAGGAGCACACCACGATTCTCGACGATGGGTACTTGTGAGTGAAACGCACTCGCCTCGCCAAGCCGCTGCTCTGGGCTCGACGTCGAATGTGCGCGAAAACACAAAGAATTGACGTCAGGCGGGGGATCCAACCGCCTCGAATCGAGCCAACGCTAAACATCCTATGCGATTTCACAAATCAAGAGGCGGAGAATCTCACGTCGACTCACTGCCAGCTGGCTCGAGGATGCCATGACCGGGCTCGAAAACAAGCAAAACTTGCCGGACCGGACGGCGAGAACTGCTCTTGAGAAGCTGCAAGAGGAATGCCAGCCGGTGACCCATAAGATCGACGTTCCAGGCTGTCGGTCACATGTATACCGCGGGGACGACAGGTCTACATGACGAGATTGTGAGGATGCCGTGCAGCGTCGAACTGGAGGTGCTTCCACGCTTCAAACACCCTACGAAAACGTCGCCACTCACAAACAGCGATTCAAACTTGTCGGCCAGAAGCGAAAGCGATCCAAAGTCGTCGGCCAGAAGCGAAAGCGATCCAAAGTCGTCGTCAAACAAAGAAAGCGATTCCAAGGCTTCGCGACGCAACAATGCGGAGATACCGGCGTCCATGTTAATCGATTCAAGGGCGCTAACGACCTACTCACGCCGCTGAAGCACGTCGGAAGTCCTGCCAAGCTATTCACAAGCTACTGCCGCTGGTTGTCATTTTGATGCGCCCCGCATGAAACAACTGAAGAGCGGCCAATTGACAGTCTTGACCAGGTTCAAGTGACATGCATCCCTCTCATGATCAGTCCTGTAAACCTCACGGCTTCCCCGATTCCCCTTTGTGCGGATCATCGCCCCCACGGTCAGCTGAAGGTCGAGGAACTGCTAAGGACATACCTGTCAGTGTCAGGGCGATGCACGGTGGGCCACCGAGTCAGAGGTGGCAACAGCCACCTTCTCGATCTCTCCCGTTCTCTGCTGCGCCTCACGCATCGTTTCGCCTCCTTCGATGTATGAGGCGAGCTTTGAAAGCAAGAGAACGGCTCAGTTTTCCTTTCAGAGCTAACCCCGTGTTTCTCGAAAGTGTGGGTTTCAGCTTCGAGCTATGTCAGCTGCGTCAAGTCGACTTCCCTCTTGTCTTCATTACCCTGCTTTCAACTCGGTCAACTCCACGACCAATCTCAATCCAAGGAACTTTTACCCAATACGCTGTCGGAATCGGGGAATCAAACATGAATTCCCCGACACCGTCTCAGTACCATGGGTTGACTCAGAAAGAGAGGTCCACAAGAGAAGGGAAAATGAAGATATCCTTGGCGCAATTGAAGGAGATCATACGCGAGCGGAAGGCCCCGGTTGACGGCAGAAGTCCTCTTAGTTTGCACGGTCCAGAAGGCATGAGCTCTTTGACAGGATCGCTCACGGAACACATGCCATTGACTCGAGATGGGATGACAAGCTTCTGGAATGGACGTAGCGCACTTGCAGAGGAGCTCAAGAAGACTGATCACACTTTCACCGTCTCTGCCTCGGTTCCGAGTGAGACCCTTACCCGCAGAAACCATTCCAGGTGTCCGCCAATTGAGTTCAAGCCTTTCAAGACGTATCTCGATGTAGCCTTATCCCAGCTGCACATCGAGGACTGGGTGATCGACCCGAGTGACGACACCGCTCTCAAGAGGTTGCAGATTGGAGATGGTTTGATTTGGAGCTCCGATGCTGTTTTACCGAAATCATGCACCCCCTGCCTCGTCCTCTCCGACGACACACGGGGACCACCCATCACTGTAGAGTCTCTCCAATGAGGGCAATCATTCGAGATCAGCATAGGCAGGATCACGCGCATCGGTGAAGTCACCGCACGGAAGGAATCCGGCGGAAGTTGTTCGGCGACGATCGAGGGAAGCAGTCAGGTCAAAGGGCCGTCGGCCTCTTCAGTATGCAACAGGATTATTGTAACGAGACCATCATACAAGCATTGGAGCCGTGACGTATCAGAACACATCGAGCAGAAAGTACAACGCTGAAACAACCCCCTTAAACAATTACTCCATGGCTGTCGACAGAAAGTGCAGTCAGCTCCGCCAATCGTTCCGGAGTCGAATGGACTCACACGATATTGTCGGTGCGATGCATCAGTCCCTGCAGGTTTTTCAGATTGCCAAACACAGCCTGCGCCATTCCCTACATTGCCTGACCCTGCAGTTGAGCCATCGCCATTCGATTGTTCGCGTCTATCGCTCGTCTATAGGCCGCATCGTTCCTTTGTTGCCACATCGCGGCCATTTCGTTGACTATCTTCCGATTGTCCACTTGTTGACGTCGAGCCTCGTTGTCCACCGCCACCTGAGCCGCAGCCTGCCTCCTCTGCTCTGCTTCACGTAGGAAGCGGAGGATTTTCTCCCTGCTCGCCGCATCTCGGGCCGCCCTTGCCCCTCGCTCCACTTCCGCCCTTTCTCTCTCCCTTTGAGCCCTCTGGTCCGCCTCCCATTCGCGATGCCACTGAGGCTCTATGTAATGATTTTCCAACCTCGCGGCGAAAGCCTCCATCCTTGTGCGCAACAAAGTTCTGAAGGCGGTCGCGTACGGATGAGCGAACGCGGGGAAGAAGGGGTGTGGTGGCGACCGGTCGGAAACCCGGCTCTGCCGGCCGCCTGAGCGTAGAACCGCCCACACGGTCAAAACGATCTGAATGTCATTCGAGTCGAGTGAGTTGTCCTTCCGTCCAGGGTGATCGGTCCTCAAGGTCCGTTGGCAGAACGATCGAGTTTGATCGTGCGCTCGTGGAGGGTGAGGAGCGGTTGGTACGGCTAGGCAAGCCGGATGCCCGGCGTCGGACGTGTATCCGGGTGACTGGGATGCCTTGTGATCTAGACGGTGGGTTTGGGGTTCACCGTCTGGAGTTTGAGTTGGCTTGATTTCAGGGGGGGTTTCAATTTCAGGTAACGAACGTGAAGGAGGAATGGTTGAGGTTCCCATCTTCGGTGAGTAGGGTTAAGAAGCGTCTCCCGTTGATCTCTGCTGACGAGACCGGGCGTCCGATGAAAGATGTCTATGCTCGTGTATTCACATCCATCGACAACCAACCCTCCTCTATCCGATTTGTTGCCTCTCCCAATGAGGAAGCAACTCCGACCGGCCATGTGGATGATGGCAGGTACTCATCCACTCTCACCACTTCCCTCACAAGATTTCAAAGTTTTCGCATGTACGTCCCTTCATCCAGCTCTCCCTTTCCCTGGACGCGGCGTCCGAGACTGAGATTTGGTTTTTAGTATCGAGATACTGTGGTTGGAGATCGGTGTTGGCACATGCTAATATGGTCTTGGACAAGCCCGACAAGTATGGTCCGGAAGGTGATCCATACTTGTTATAGGGTCAAACTATAATCTTGTGACGAACTATATGAGTGCGGGATGCTACTCGGTCTCCTACTAGTCTCGTTTATCAATGGTTTGACCGGCCGACAGAGACCGTATCCCAAGGCACCTCGTCAATCAGGGGTGCACCGTTCTTGATGGAAATGAGTGATGTCCTAGCACCAATCGTATCCTTACACCTAAAGTGAAGTTCGGACCGGCCCAATCTGATCTGGGACAACCACTTGAAAAGGGTGGTCAGCTCGGTTGCCTCTGCGCGTGACGAAGAATGAGGGCCATCCGGGCACTTTATCAAAATATCAATGCCTAAAAGAGTCTGACCAAGAGGGTTCTACGCGGAGTCTTCAAAGAAAGGGATCGGATTGCCAATCGAAAGCAAAGGATAGATGATCAGGCAGGACGAGGGGGGTACGGGATCAAGAACGATCGAGGGTGATGCTGATCTTGCACCGCCTAGGATGTGGTGAAGAAAAGTAGCCATCTGGTCCTTGTTGAGCCCTGATATTGTGGGCCAACCGGTGTACGCCCGGATCATGAACCAGGCTGCCAGTGAGGCTTGAAGGGGGAATTGCTGTTTGAAACAACTATGAGGTAGTCGTGCTGCATTTAAGCGCTCAACGATAGTGTATTCCGGATGACATGAACGCCTCAGTAACAGAACATACCAGTGACGGAATTTCTCTGCACTCAGTATCTTTTGTAGTTGCTTCGAGACGGTGCAAGTGGGTGTACATTCAATTTACTTAGTGCTCTAATTTTCCTAGGCGGGATTCTACGAGGCTCTTCATCGGCGCATGGTCAACATCGACAATTGGGTCTTCCAAGCGCGAGCACCTCGTCGGCGATAGCTTCACCCTTGCGGATCTTACCCT
>JAABUH010000942.1_pt1 | contig 36941 bp, 35 predicted proteins | sample 5559121 | NCBI WGS metagenome assembly JAABUH01 (sample SAMN10711871, study PRJNA513364) | rock metagenome | isolation source: Antarctica rocks | place: Antarctica: Victoria Land, Battleship Promontory nord | collected 2015-12-28
CGAAGGATTTAGCCTGGCCATAGCAATTTCCTCGTGCAATAGTCTATCCTTCATTTCACAAAGCTTCTTCTCATCAATTTCAACGCTCTGTGTATAGCGAAGCTTCCTTTTTAGGTCCTTCGACCGACTAAGCGTTCGTTTCGGTCATATGACAGTGACGGCACTGAACAGTAGTAAGTCTTCCAGATACGATTATCTGCTGAAAGTTATCGACGACGAGCTGATTCAAAGGCCTACCGTCACGTTGCGGAGACATTGCTGAAGGTAGAGAGGTAGAGATCTGCAAGCAGGTTAGCTAGTAGAACTGACGACAGCGAGAGGTCAACAGCAAGGTGAACCTTTCTATTTGCCTCAGTTCTCAGACGTGCCAACGTCGCTAAGCCCCTTCGGGTTAGCGCCCTGCTGACTTCGCAGCATACGGGCGGCACGTCTGAGTGCAAACCCCTGTAAGATAGGTTGATTGGCATTAACTTTGGAATAATACCGAACTTTGCCGGTCGCCTTATCTGATGCGATAAAGTATGAGCGTATTATTGAATTAATTACATTTTGTTCGCTCTGTTTATCTATTCTACGATTTCTATCGACTCGCCTATCTATCCTACTCATCACCCTACATGCTCATCATCCTACTCATCACTCTACTCATCATTCTACTCACCATTCTATCTACTCGCCTATCTACATGTTCAGCTATCAACTCAGCTATCGACTCGATCGTCTACTCACCATTCTACTCGCTTCAAAACATGCTTCATGCGACACGTTCAAATAAGCGTTCTACGCTTCATGATCTACTTCATAGTATGCTTCATACATGCTTCATAGCACATGCTAATTAGCTCAATAGAAAGTATTCTTCATGACTTGATATCAAACGCTCTATCAAATTTCCTATCAAACACTCTATTAAACGCTCTATCAAACGCTTTATCAAACGCTCTATCGAATTCTCTATTGAATTCTCTACCAAACTTTCAATCAAACTCTCGATCAAATGCTCTATTAAACTTTCTACCAAATTTTCTATCGAGCTTTCTATTGAGCTTTCTATCAAACGTTCTATCAAACGCTCTATCAAATTTCCTATCGAACTCTCTATCAAACACTCTATCGAAACGACTTAGCGCGCTTTCTTGATCATCAAATCTTCATCTTTCAACACGATGCAAGCTCAATCAAGTTCAGTCGACGATATAATCATGAGATATCAAGCGACAAGAACAAAAAACAGAAGCAAGCATATTCTTGATCGCGCTGCTCGACTACTCAAATTATCACTCGCAGTCAATTCAATGATTCGACTGCGCAATTTATTGATCTTGCAGAACTTTATTGATACTTAAATTAGACGCATCAGATAGAGCATATGTGAAAGTACAATCGCAAGTTCACATACATTATAATTTACATGTTGTGCATTGATGATCACGTCACAAACAAGAATGTTGTGACTTGCAAAAGTTAACAAGACAAGTTGTGCGAGCTGTCATCAAATTAACGTCAATCAATCTATCTTACAGAGGTTTGCACTCAGACGTGTCGCTCGTATGCTGCGAAGTCAGCAGAGCGCTAACTCGAAGAAACTTAGCGAGGGCGCTAATTCGAAGAGGCTTAGCGACGTTGGCACGTCTGAGAACTGAGACAACTTTCTATCATAATTCATGTCTAGCTTACATAATAAAAAACCAAAAAAGCGAAGCAAAAAAGTTACTAAGAGGTATTATCTCTATTTCACATTGACTGTTTTGAATTTTAGAATTTTCAAAATTGAGAGTTCATTCTCTGCAAATTTTGCACTGCAATCAATCAATTCGCTGAAGAAGTTTAATCATCATCTCACAGATCTTTAACTTCTTTCATTTGATATATAATATGAGATTATACAAAGACGTGTATATCTGACGTGTTGCAGAATCAATTTCAGCGCGATTTCAGAGCTCTATGTCTCTCTCTCTTGTCTTCATTCAGAAGAATCGAATAGCGATGCATCTACAGCAGAGACTGTCGTCTAAGATCATTGTCGACGTCGAAGAAATCACTGATAGAACTGTCAGAAAGATCAGAGATAGATTAAAAACATACGATCAGCACTCATCTTCTAAAATGAGTGCTATGAGACAGATGCTCTTGATTTATTCTGCTGTCAGAATTGATCTTCGACATTTTCTAGAAGATCAGCCATGATCATATCAGAATGAGATGCTATACTATCTCTTCGACGACTGAGACATCATCGTCGCTCTTTTCACTCTATTCAACGCTCTAAAGATCATGAAAATCAATCGAAAATGTCTTAAACGAGAAGCTTTGAAGCGCTCGCAAAAGTGTCGAAATCTATACTTTCTAGACGTCAGTCAGTTCACTCACGAAATGCTTGTGTTTCTGAATGAGAGTGCAGTCAACGAACATACAATGCATCGTAAACGTGACTGAACTCTCTACGACATATCATCACGTATAATTTGACCAGTCAAACGAAGCGAAAGATGAAGCATTCTATTAATCTATTGCTCTGACGACATTCTGATCAGACATATACATCAGAGAAATATTTCTGAAGCTCACTTTGAATGATTTCTGACGAACGAGATACTCTCAAGATGCAGTCGCTTTTCAGAGTCTAAATCGATGTTGATTCTCGACAACGCTTCTGTGCATCACACTCAGATGAGTGACGTCAACGTCAAGCTGAGCTCTGCTAACTATCAGTAGAAAGTCAAAGATTTATGTCATCATGTTGATGTGATCTTACTATACTTGTCGTTCTACTCTTCTGACTTCAATCTCATTGAAGAGTTCTTTTCAATGCTTAAGATCTGACTCAAAAGACATTACAAGCTGACGAAAGACATGAGTTTTGAAGTCTATTTGCACATGACGATGAAAGCTTGTAGCAAGAATCATTTTGCAGTCAATCACTTCAGGCATGCAAGCATAACAGTAAATATAGATACGAATTGATTTGTTTTCTTGTCAATACTTCGTATGTCTACTATTTTGACTGATATGACAGATACTTTCGAGTCAATGTATACTTAATAAACTATTTACTCTATAATTCATGATCATCAAATATACTACTATTCAAAAAAGTCAAACTTCTCAAGCTTCTCATCTTCTAATGCTGCATTAATGAAAGTATCAAGATTGCATGCAGACTGCTGAGATCTTCGCTGAGTATTCAATCTGCATTGCATCTGATACAAGTACATCTTGATCTCATCACGAAGTCTCTTACTCAAATCAGTCAATATATTCAGGTTCATTCAATCTGATTTCTTAAAGTCGTAAGTCTGATCTCTGCTATCGTCATGACTGAGTCATCGATGACAGCTGTTGCTTTGACAACAGCTGCTTTGAAAGAGACTTTGAAAGAAGAAACATAAAGCTCTGAAATCGCGCTGAAATGCGCTGAAATCACGCTGAAATTGATTCTGCAACACGTCAGATTTACATGAAGAAATCGTCTTTGTATAATCTCATATTACATATCAAATGAAAGAAGTTAAAGATCTGTGAGATGATGATTAAACTTCTTCAGCGAATTGATTGATTGCAATGCAAAATTTGCAAAGAGTGAAGTCTCAATTTTGAAAATTCTAAAATTCAAAACAGTCAATGTGAAATAGAGATATACATGCTTTTTGTAGAAAAAGCGATCATGTGAACAATACACAAAATAATGAAATCATCAATGTGAACTTCTGTGATGAAAATTTCCTCAGTGTTGTCAAGAGCATCATTGATGAAAAGATGATAATTATCATATTTAGTGAATGACATGAAGACTTTCTCAACAGAAGCAATGTCTTGTGAATTATTCAGATTGTACAATGTATATCATCTGTATTATATTTCTTGTAGCTTTGAGTTGAAAGATTGTCAGAGACTGAGCTAAACTAAAGATACTATCAATATAAAAGATTGATATTATTATTACTTTGATAGAATTTAAATACAAGACAATACATCAGATAATGTACAAGATGAAAGACAAAGAATGAAAGAAAAGAATGAGAATTCAACTTTTATATACATGAATTGAGCAGAATCAAGATTAAACAATAGTTTTATTGATTTAAGATTGCAGAAGTTTGCACACATGACTGAGATGATCAAAACAGAATTGCTGAGACTAAATTAAGATGATGATGACTAAATTAATGACTTGATTCATTGAACTGCAAAACAGATTCAATGAATTGAAATTATTTAAAATATCAATGATTTATGTTTTAAATTGAGTTGATGATCTGACATCATGACAGTAACTTCTCTCTTCAAAACTGAGCTTCTGCAAAACAATGAAAAGAAACAAGATGAAATGAGAAAGAATTGAAGATGAAAATTGAAACAAGACAAGAATTGATGTGAATGCATTTTAATATGATGAAGCACAAATGAGACTAAAATAGATCTGAGTCACATCTGAGTTAAATCTGAGTAAGATGTCTGAAGAATAAAATGAAATAAGATGCATTTTAACATAATGATGCACAAAGAATTAAAACACATTTGAATCACATCTGAATCAGATTTAAACAAGATGTTTAAGTTAAATTTAAACAAAATCTGAGTCAGATTAAGATTGAATTGAAATGATGAAGATTGAATTTAAAGTTCTTGACATTGACATTAAGATATTACACACGATAGTACATGTGATTTTTCGACGACAGAGTTGACGAGATGATATTCATTGAGCACTTGCTCACAATTATTCAGAAGATGAAAAGACTTTCAAGTAGAAAAGTAATCTTCTCAATCAATGTAATACTTGAGCAAAGATGAATTATAATATTTATCATGCTTGAAGTTTAATATGCTGTTTACATATCAGAATCTTTCATCATTCTTGATAATAATGAGTTCTTAAAGTTTCTGATGTTGACTTGAAAGAAGATCACTTGCGATATGATTTAAAAGAATGACATAAAAGATTGAATGAATCTTCATGAATGTTGAAAGATTTAACTTAATGATCAGAGAAATATTCTTGAAGACATGCTTGATCTTGAAGAAGTCAACGTTATGATCATTTAACTTGACAACAAGATGAGTAATGCTGAGATTGCAAACATTCAGTCAGACTTCATCTTCGATGAAGTATTTAAAACAAGAACGACGAAAGAAATTGACATTGAATTCATAAATGATCTGAGTTATAAGCATCTCATCATGTAGATGCTCAGTTAGTTTCTTCATCTTCTTGATGAATTCTTTAACATTGATTAACTTATTTTGAGCTTGAAACATAAGATTCTTAAGCAGAGATTCAGAAGACTTGAAGTTTAAATGTGAATTCTGACTCAAATTGATCAAGAAGAATGATGCTAAAGTGATTAATGATGATGCATTATTGATGATGAATTCAACTTCAGAAAGTCATTTAACTCAGTCATTCTGCATGTAGTTGACGAAGACTTAAAGATAATGCTTCATGACAGCATTGATTCTCTTGATTTGATCATTGGTTTTAAAGTGATATGTTGTTGATAATTTAACATCTATCTTCAGCATTTTACACATATGCTTTCAGACATCAAAGATGAATTGTGTATCTCGATCAGACATGAAGAACTTGAGTAAATCATAATGTTTTCAAACATGAACATAAAAGCAGTTAATAACTTTTTCAACTTTCATAAAAGTGATGAAAACTAAATGTTTCATTTTAATAAAATGATCAATGAAGATTAGAACATATTTATATGTGATACTCATGAAGATACTGAGCGATAAAGAGTCTACATAGTTCATGAAGATATCACATCAACGATGTTCAAGAACTGAAAGAAAACACAATCATTCTTGAGTTCATTGTTTAAAGAGCTTGAAACATGTGCACATATGACAGTTTTGTACGAAGCATTGAACATATTTATAAATGTTTGATCATCAATAAACTTGACTGATCAGTTCATAGCTTTTTGCTCTTTCTGAGTGATAATCAACAACATTATCATGAATGAGCTGAATGATATGAAGATGTAGTTTATCTGAGTTGAGCATGTACTTTCTTTCTTGAAAGTACAGATAATTCTCATGTTTCTTACACTCAACTAAAGAGATCTTGTTGTGATGTCGTGCTTCATTGTGAAGCACTTCAATTATCTGAATTGCAAATTTATCATTGATTTCAACTTGCTTTCACAATGTCTGAGTAAGAGTATCAGTAAAATCTTCATCAAGATTCAGAATGTCTTGATTTAGCTGAGACTTGATGTTTTCAACGTTGAATTCTTCGATTTCTAAATTCATGAAAACTAAAATTTGCAAGAATGTTGAAATAACTGAGAACAGATGTAGCTGAACTGAATCTAAAGCAATGATTTATGACTGAAACTTCATGACTTTGATGTTGAAGATGTTGAGAGCGAGATTCTCAACAATATCAAGATTTAAAACATGAGTTTTCAGAATTGTCTGATGTTGATATTGATGTCAAGAATCGAATGTATTTCTCTTTTTAGAAAGATCTTCTGAGTGACGTGTCAAAGCATTCGACTTATCATTGATCTTGTCAAGATAATAAGCGATGTGATAGTTGAATTTAAACAGAAACTCACTTCAACGAGCTTGATGATGACTCAACTGCTTAGTTAACATGAAATATTCAAGATTTTTGTGATTTGTGATCATCTCGACAGAATAGATAGAGTCTTCAAGCTCTGATCATTATTTCTCGAAAGCGTAAACAATGATCATGAATTTTTTATCATAGATCTCGTAGTTACACTCAGTTGAATTATGCTTCTTTGAAAAGTAAGCAACTGAATAAAGAATCTCATTCTCATCATATTGAAAGAGAATGTCTTTGAACACATAGTTTGAAACATCAATTTCTATCACAATCTTGTGATCTGAATTATAGTGACAAAGAATAATTTTAAAAGTGAAGACTTTTTTAAGAATGTTGAATGCAATTTGACATTTCTGAAATCAAACAAAGAGTACATCTTTTCTGATGAAATGAATGAGCGAGATAGCTATTCTACTATAGTTATAAATGAATCTTCTATAGAAGTTTGCAAAATCTAGAAAACTTTGAATGTCTTTAATGTTGATCAAGATGAATTAATTGACAATGATGTTTATCTTAAAAAAGTTCATCTTAATTTCTTTGATGATGATTATTAATTCTAAATACAAGACTTGAGTGACGTGAAACTTGCATTTGATTATATTCATTTGAAGATCTGCTTCTTGCAGCTTTTGCAGAATGAGCTTGACATGAATTTCATGCTTGAATTCATTGTTGAAATAGATCAAAATGTCATTCAGATAAGCTGTACAGAACTTATTTAAATGTTCATGAAAAGTATTGTTGATGTACTTTTGAAACAAAACAAACTCATTACATAAATCAAAGAGCATGATTAGATACTTGAATAATTCAAATTAAGTGTGAAAAATGATGAAAGCTTCATTTTCTTCTTTGATTCAAACTCGATTGAATGCAGAAATGATATTCAGCTTGATAAAGATTTTAGCTTGATTTAAACGATTCAGCGTTTCTGAGATCAGAGACAGAGAATATTGATTCTTGACTGTAATAATGTTCAGATCTCAATAATTCACGCAAAAGTGAAGTTCTTCTTCAAGTTTCTTGATGAAGAGAACAAAAATGATCATCTGAAAGTGATTGACTTGAATGAAATCTTTTGTTACAAGCGTATCAAGACTGATAAGACTGAACAGAACTAATCAGCGAGCTACTCAGATTTAACTCAGATATGACTCAGATATGACTCAGATATGACTCAATCTCTTTTTTCTTTCTCAACACTCTTTTCTTTCATCAACATCTTGTTCATCTACATCACATTCTTTTCTTGTCACAAACACATTTCTTTCAAGTTTAACGCAGTTTCTGAACATTACATAAATAAAAGCTTTTGTATCAACCTTCTTCTGTATTCTTAATATTCAGTTATAGTTATCTTTAAAGATCAAGCACTATCAACTCTGATCTTCATTGATTGTATCATTTAGACATGATTCTGACATTATATTAAGAATTCGTTAATCACACAATACTAATCTCATTACTCATTCAACATACTCATTTAAACAGAACGAGTTTAAAGAAATTTGTTTATTTGATGATCAACAATAATCAAAAGATAGAATAACACTAAAGAGTTGAATAGAATCAACGACAAGACTGTTTGAATTGCTAAACTACTTATCACTCATTAAGTACGCAAAGTTCACTCGATTACGAGAATCACGATAAAGAATCTTCGTGAATTGCTCAAGAATCAAATCGATCGATAGATTCAATGATAAAGAATCTTCGTTGTTTGCTAGAGAATCAATCAAATCAATCAACAAACAAATCTCATCTTTTTTGTTGAAGATTAAACATCATTCTATACATCTTTCTTCTTCAATCGTCAAGCATCGTCATTTGTTCAATTCTCTTTCAAACAAATCTCATCATGTTTAGTCATTCGTCTACTGAAGAGTGTTTCGAAGAATTTCGAAATCGTTTCTCTTAAATCTCTGATGCTGATTCATTGAAATCACGAACGAAATCATCAAGTGCTGCATCATTCATTCATGAAGATGACGAATCATTCGCTGAAATGATAATACTTCTCATGTTCTACGAAATCTGAAAGACTTGAAGTCTAGCTCTTGATGAAGAAACAGATCAACTCTACGAGTTAAACAAACAACAAGAAGACGAAATCAAAGAGTTGAAAACTAGACTTCAAGCTAAAGAAATCACTTTTTCTGATTTCATCTACTCTGAGCGTTCTAAATCTCAAAAAATATCTGATTCTTCGCTGTTTACTGATGAAAAGAACTTTACTTGAAAGAACTGATACGAAAAAATTCAGAATAAACTAGAGATCAATGTTGATCTCTTTTCTAATGAACGAGTCAAATTGAGCTATATACATTCTAGATTATTTGATGACGCAGCTGAGATCACTCAAGCTAGACGTGAACGTGACTGTGTCAATTTCTATAGAATCGTCAATGATCTTTTGAAAGAGCTAGCTCAGTTATTTAATGATTTGAATAAGAAAGTCAACTTTTGTAGAAAATACTACAACTTGATTCAAGAATTCAAGAAATTCAATGAATTCTATACTCAGTTTCAACATTTATCTTTCTATCTAAACTATCATGAGAAGTAACTGATCACTGATCTGAAAGATAAAATACATCTTCGTCTTCAATTCATTTGAATAGATCAACTAGTTCAATCTGATTCTCTAAAAGAAATTCATTTCTATCTGATTCATTTGAATAATGATCAGCGAGTCATTCGAGAGATTAAGAACAAGATCAAACGCGTTAATGATCTTTCTAAGACTATCTTTCATAAAGCGATTGTTGTCACTCAGTCAGTCGATCACTTGAAGTCTGATCAGCTAAAGTCGCGCGACGCGATTTTAACTAGCGTCAAAGAAGCAGATATTCTAGTTGAAAGCTGTTTCATATATCATAAATCAGATCATAGCTTTAAAGAGTGTCTCAATCGATCTACTAGAATTAATGCAGTGAACAATGAATATGATCGCTTTGATTTCGATTCGAATTTCAATTCAAAAAACTAATCATCTTTTCAAAAGTCATTGAAGAGATAGAGATTATATCTTTGTGCAAACTAGATGAAATTCTATCGAAAGAAAATTACTTTGAAAAGTTGTTTCTAATTGACACTCATCTCATCTCTCAGAATCAATCTTTCAATCTTCGTTTTCTAATAGACAGTGATTCAGTCATTTACACGATTATACATTCTAATCTAGTTGATAAAGTATGCGAGAAACTGAAAATTCAATCTATATCACTGACAAAAGAGAAGCTAATAAGAAATTATGATGAAAAAATATCTAAGAAGATCATCACTCATAAAATTCTACTCAATCTCATCATCGAAAGTCATAAGAAATTGACTATATCAATGCTGATAGCTGATATTGATCATCATGAAGTCATATTGAGTAAGTTTTGAATGAACAAAAACGAAATATTATTGAATATGCGAAACGACGTCATTGTTTTTTCGAATCAATTGAATACTTCTATTTCAGTTTTTTCGATCTCTCTCAATTCAAAGCACTCAAATTGATCGCGATCAACTTTGTTTTCTTTAATCACTCAGACTAAGACTTCTATGATGCTCAAACAACTTGTTCGAGAAGAGTCATTCTCAATTCAAAGCATAAACGCAGCTTTGTTCAAAACATTGTTGAATCATTCAAAGAAGAACAAGATCAAAGTCTTTGCTCTATTCATAATAAACATCAATAGAAAAATCACGTACAATACTCAGTGCAATTTGAACGCTTTAAACGTTTCTTCAATCAATAAAACAACTCAGAATTTGAAAGATATTAAAGCGAAGCTGTCATTGAAATATCATGAGTTTCTAGATGTTTTTGATCAAGCTCAATCAAATAAACTATCTTCTCATCGCTTCTACGATCATAAAATCGAGCTCATCAGTAATTCAACGTCTTCTCGCTGTCGAGTCTATTGAATGTTCTCTGTCAAACTTCTGAAAGTAAAGAAGTACTTAAACGAGAATCTGTTGAAGAGATTCATCACTTCTAGTCAGATTTTCTATTTCTTCTTCGTTCTATTCGCTCTCAAAGCAAATGAAGATCTTCAATTCTGCGTAAACTATTGAAAGCTAAATGTCATTTTCAAAAGAAATAGATACTCTCTATCGCTGATAAACGAGATCATTGATAAAATAGTGAATTGCAAGCATCTGACTAGATTGAACATTATATCAGCGTTCAACAAACTTCAAATGCATCTCGATAGCAAGAATTACATCACATTTATCACTGCTTTAGAAGCATATAAATACAAGATGTTATCATTCAAACTGACTAATGAATCAATCTTCTTTCAGCAATATATGAATGACGTTCTATGAAACTTTCTGAACGACTTTTGTCAAGTCTATCTAGACGACATTCTCATCTATAGCAAAATGAGAAAGAAACATAAAGATCACGTCAAACTAGTATTGAGTTGACTACGTGAAGCTGAACTACAGATGAATATTCGAAAGTGCAAATTCAATGTAGAAGAGACTGTCTTTCTAGAAGTCATTGTATCAGAACTAAATCTTCGTATGAATTCTAGTAAAGTAACAGTCATAGTCAGCTGAATCACTTCAATCAATCTAAAAGAAATTCAGAGCTTCGTGAAATTTGTTAACTTCTATTGTCGTTTCATTAAGAACTTCTCGAAGCTAGTCAAATCATTCACTCAGTTAACTAGAAAGAACACATCTTTTGTTTGAAATGAGATCTGTGTTCAAGTCTTTGACAATCTAAAGAAACAAGTCAGCTCAATCTCAATACTTCGTCACTTCGATCTTAAATGACAAGCTATTCTGAAGATCGATGCTTCAAACTATACAAAAGATGAAATACTATCTCAGTATGATGATAAGAAAGTTCTTCATTCGATGATCTTCTACAGCAAAAGCATGATCTTCGCTGAAATCAATTATCACATCTATGACAAGAAATTGCTAGTCATTATTCGATGCTTCGAACACTGATGACTTAAGCTGAAATGCACTGAACTATTCATTCAGATGTTCATCAATCATCAGACTTTGAAGATCTTCATGAAAAACAAACAGTTGAGTCGATGACAAGTCAACTATCTGAACATTCTATTGAAGTTCAACTTTCAAATCATCTTTAAATCAGGCAAAATGAACAATAAAGTCAATGCTTTAATCAGAATGTTTCTAGCGAACGTCTCTGAATCAGCTCAGCGTCTTGAAGATTGTTTTCAGACTATTCTGATTCTCGATAGAATTGATGTTCTATTTATTGAATTGAAAGCAAATCTCTATCAACGAGTATGAATGATCAATCAAACAGATGAGTTCTGCAGCAAATATAAACAAGCTATGAATGAAAACAAGCTCAAATTTCATATCACTAAACTGAAGAACTGCAAAATCATTGACGACGTTCTATTTAGAAAAGATTTACTGTGAGTCTCTGAGAACATGCACACGAAATTACTACAAGAAGTGCATGATCAATCTTCAATCTCTCACTTTGACAATAGATGAATCATTGATCTAGTTCAGCGTTTCTACTATTGATCAGATCATTAAGCTACTATTCAATGATACATTTGAAACTGTCATGCTTATCAACGAAGCAAAGTCACTAGAAATAACATCAATGAACTTCATCATTCTCTCTCGATTTCATAGAAATGCTGAAAAGATATAACTATGAACTTCATCACTGAACTATCTCTGTCAGAAAGTTATAACATCATTTGCATAATCATATGTTATCTCATCAAAGAACGTCACTATGTTCTCTGTCATTGAAAAGACGATGACATCTCAGTTGAAAAAACGATTTGAATTATGCTATGAAACATCTATCAACTGCATGATTTATTCAGTTCTATTGTTTTGAACAGAGACTCTCAATTCATATCAACTATGTGAAAAAGTCTTTGCAAGCGACTGAGAATCACAGCTAGTTTATTCACAGTCTATCATTCTGAAATCAACGATCAATCAAAACGAGTCAATCAAGACGTTGAACGCGAACTTAGAATCTACTGCAATTACATGCAGAACGACTGAGTCAAATGAATATCTATGATGAAATTCAGCGACAATTTCAATATCTTCTTGATCACTTCAATGATTCTCTTCTACTTCAATAAAGAATTTCACTCTCGAATGAGTTTCAATTCAGATATGACTGACTATGAAACAACTCATGAACGACTTGAAGCTAGAAAAGCAGATGATATTGTCATTCAAATGAAAGAGTTACTGAACTTCAATCATCAATAATTGAAAAAGACGAAGCTGATCATCAAAGTTCAGATCAATAAACATAAATGAAACGTCATCTATGAAGTAAATGACTGAGTTTGACTATCTTTCAGAAACGTCAAGACAACGAGACTCTGCAAAGATTTGAAAGACAAAAAGCTAAATCTCTATCAAATCACTGTCAAAGTGAGTATCTTCTATCATCTTCATCTATTAGTCAGCATGAAGCATCTGCATTCAATGTTCAGCTCAAAGTTACTGCGATCATATTCAGAAGATTCTCTATCAGAACAGCATTCAGAATCACTCAGATCAATCATTATTGAAGATGATGAACATTAAGAAATAAATAATATATTGAACTTCAGACGCTATTGAGGTCAAATACAGTACAAAGTCAAATGAACAGATCTAGATAGAAACAACGAATGATACTATGTCAATAAAGAAAAATTCGATGACTCAGAGAAAGTTTTGAATGAATTTCATAAGCTATATTCAAACAAACCGCGCTAAATATCGAAATAACTATCAACAAAAGCGAGCAAATGAATTACATTCATGCAAACATGAATTTTCGAAGAGAGAAATAATGTTACGAGCGTATCAAGACTGATAAGACTGAACAGAACTAATCAGCGAGCTAGTCAGGTTTGACTCAGATATGATTCAGATATGACTCAAATATGACTCAATCTCTTTTTTCTGTCTCAACATTCTTTTCTTTCATCAACATCTTGTTCATTTACATCACATTCTTTTCATGTCACAAACAAATTTCTTTCAAGTTTAACGCAGTCTCTGAACATTACATAAATAAAAGCTTTTGTATCAATCTTCTTCTGTATTCTTAATATTCAGTTATAGCTATTTTTAAAGATCAAGCACTATCAATTCTGATCTTCATTGATTGTATCATTTAGACACAATTTTGACATCTTTGCTCAGATTTTCATTCAGATAACGACGAAGTTCTAGAATTTCATCACAACTTATGTCATACAAAGCGAAGACTGAGAGTTGAGCATCTTCTTTAAGATGTATGATATGATCATGAGCTTAATGCAAAGATAAGATATCAACGTTCTTCTTGAAGAAGACGTTTAAAAACTTGAAATATCTGAGCAATAGAATTGTGACTGAATCGACATTCTTACTTTGTTGATAAACTTCAAGATCTTCTTGTGTCGTGAATGCAGTCAAATGAAATTTCTTTTTCATTTGATGAAGATTCAAACGATGATTCTTATCATACATACTGTCTTGAGAATGAGATGAAAACTGAGCAAGAGTTGAACTGTTCTTTGAACAGATAATCAAAGTCGTGTGACGTGATTTTGACTCGTCAGAATTTAAACTAGAAGACGAGATTGATTCAAGATTCAAGAAGACATCGATTTTCTTTAAAATGATGCTAAACACTTCAATGTTTTTGACATGAGTAGCATGATCAAAGCTTCAAACTTTCAACTTAATTATATCAAGTTATATAAAAGATTGATTGAATTGATCTGCTTGAAAGACAATAGAAGTTCTAGAAAGAAAAGAATTTCAACACTTAATTTTTGATGAGTATTCTTTTTGAATGACTTGAAGAATACGACTAAAAGCTTCTTGTTTCAGATGAGAGACAAGATTGAACAAGATTTATTTCTTGTAAATGAGCTGAGTATTAATTGACTTTTCATAAGCAAACGAGAAGTTATATTACTTCTTGTGAGCAGATGAAAAACTGAATTGCTTCTTGTAAGTGAATTGAGAACTGAATTACTTCTTGTGAGTGAACTGAAAACTGAATTGCTTCTTTTGAGTGAATGAGAAACTAGATTGCTTCTTGCAAGTAAACTGAAAACTGAGTTGCTTCTTTTGAGCGAATGAGAAACTAGATTGCTTCTTGCAAGCGAACTGAGTGCTGAATTGCTTCTTGTGAGCAATCTGTAAACTGAATTACTTCTTGTGAATGATCTGTAGACTGAATTGCTTCTTATGAGTGATTCATGAACTGAGTTGCTTCTTGTGAGTGAATTGAGAATGAGACTGAAAGAAAGTTACTTTGTTAACTTCAAACAAGAAATTTTCTTCTTGTTGATTAAAATCATAGATCTTGATGAGAGATGAGCAACAATGATTAAGATAAAAGAAGAAAGACAAGATGAGAATATTGTGCTCAAAATTGACATCAATGACGTGATGATGAAGTCATGATAAACTCATGATGATGAAATATTGACTTAATTCAATAACATAAAAGAATAGTTTTTCAATGTGTTTATCAAGAATCATTGTGATTTCGATGATATGAGTAATATTATTGATTAAAGTAACTTGATCATCAAATTCTTGAAGTCTGCAAGAATGAATTAATTGATGCAAGAAAAAATGATGTTGTTGCGTGAAGAATTTATTCATAAAGACATAAGCAAAGACTTTACTATCAATCAGAGCGAGAGCGAAAATTCTAGATTGAGCTTGACGTAAAATACAAAATACTATCATGTGATTATCTTTAAATGTCAAATTGAATTCAAAGAGTTTCAAGACAGATTTAGCAGAAAACTTTCTATATGATTGAAGTGAGAGTAAAAAGATTGAAATTAATAGACAAGATGATATATATATAAATTTCTGAGCGTGACTTAGTTCAGAGACTAAACTTTTTCTGCAAGCAGCGAGACTTCTTCATTTATACTGATGATGTCACTGTTGTAGATATTCATGATACACAAAGTGAAGAGCTTCTTATTTGAGCATTCTTTAGCAATTTTGCTTGAATGTTGCGATTTGCAGTAGTAGCACAGCTTTCACTTGTTGCAGATTTTCTTGATTTCAGAAATGATCAGAGTCTTATCTTGAATGATGATAATGACAAAGCTTAAATTCATTGACTCATTGAGAAATAAAAGAGAGAAAGATGAAGATACTGTTGAAACAATAGTCACAGAAATGATGATCTTTGAATTCAAAGAATTACTAGTCAATGCAAAGATGCTCTTGACTTTGATGAACAAAATGATGATGATGATGAAGATGAAGTGAGATTGATGATGCTTAAGCTGCTGAAGCTCTTCATTGATGTCAGAGAATGCTTGAATTCATTGATGAAAGATGAATAATCAAGTTTTATTGAGATTTCATCAGAAGAAAATAACGACTTGAGTAAAATAATTGACATTGCACTTCAGACAGTCAATCAACAAGAAATCTTTCATCAAAGAATGTTCTTTCTTTTGATAGAAAAGATTGTAATAATCAACAAAGCTATTCATGTTTTACTTCAGAGTTTCATGAAGATATAAATGAACATCTTCTGTCTTGAAAGAATTGTTGCAGTAATGATGCAACTTATGTTGTCAATCTGCAAAGATAAAAATGATACAAAGATCATTGATTTGATATTAACTCATTAGATTGTGAATCTTCTTATCTATGATGAATCATGACTTGACATAAATGATCTTGACTCGATGAAAGAAGTAATGATCATCATTCATGTTCATGCGCTGTATCAGACTCTGCTCTCATGCATTCAATCAATCTTTGTTCTTTTCATACTTAAATATGTCAAGAAGCTTCTCAAATTTAAAAGTGATAAAGACAATGACAAAGTTTGCAGAGAAGTGAATGACAAGAAAAGATTGATTGTTCAAGATTTGTGCAATGATTCGAGTTATTATCACAAGAAACTGAGAATTCAATTTTATATAAATTGAAGAACTGAAAATGATGAATGAGAATGAAATGATAACATTATGTTGTCGAACTTGATTTTGAAGCTTACGCATTACGCGAAAGATCTCAACTGAATTTTCGATTATACTTTGAATAAACTGTTCAACAACACGCTCATCGTCGATTGAGAAATTGTGAGATGACTTCATTTGAGTGAAAGAATAACTAGATGAGATTTCAATGTATGAAAATGTTGCAAAAAGTGTAAATCTTTTGTAATGTCAGAGACTGAGTTAAACTAAAGATATTATCAATATAAAAGACTGATATTATTATTACTTTGATAGAATCTAGATACAAGACAATACATCAAATAATGTACAAGATAAAAGATAAAAAGTGAAAGAAAAGAATGAAAATTCAACTTCTATATACATGAATTGAGTAGAATCAAGACTAAACAATAGTTCTATTGACTTAAGATTGCAGAAGTTTGTGCACATGATTGAAATGATTAAAACAGAATTGCTGAGATTAAATTAAAATGATGATGACTAAATTGATGACTTGATTCATTGAACTGCAAAACAGATTCAATGAATCAAGATTATCTAAAATATCAACAATCTATGTTCTAAATTAAGTTAATGATCTGATATCATGACAAAGATGAATTAAATTCTTAATGATTCTTTTTCTCTTTTTGATTAAACTGTCTGAGAAGAAAGAAAAAAGATTGCTTAAAGTCACTTCATTTTGAATCATGATTGTCTTTATGCATTTCTTGCTTGAGATGAATTTAAAGATCGCGATCATATTTTTTTCTTCAGAATCATTTTTGTCTAACAACATTTTATTTTCTTTCTTCTTCTTGAATTGTTCATCTTTCTGACGAGAAATCATGAAGACTTTCTTCTCATCTCTTTTCTTTGCAGAACGTTCAGAGAATTTAAAAGCTGACGTGATAGTAGATTTGTTAAAAACAATCTCGTTAACAGCATTTGAAGTTGTGATGACAGAGACATCTGTCAGTTTCTAATGAACGAATGTCAGTAAGACTAAATATGTATGTGAATAAAGTTAAAGAACATACAATGTCATTGATCATCTGAAGATCAACAGTAAGATCTTCAGAATTCATCTTGTAGAATTAGTATTATTTTCTTAAGAATAATGATGATTGTATGATTTCTTAAAATTGTTGAATATTTTAGAAATTAAGTTTTCAAAAATGTGTGTAATCAACAGCTCACTTCTGTTGAGGTTTTTGAGTGTAAAGACTTCTTAGAGAACTTGATTTGATATCATGTAGTCAGATGTTTGAAAGATTCTTTCATCTGCTTTTCAGATCTGATGTGCACGTCGTTGCAATAATCTACTTTAATGTAGATATGTATCACAACATTTCAGACATTGATTACAAAGAACGCATCGTTCTTTCTTGCAAATGTACGATTCATATTAACAGATCTGACATAGATATTTTTGTGAGTCACTGCATTCGTAAAATATCGGCTCTACTATGTTCTGCTCATTCTTTGATAACTCAGTACTCTGAGCGCGATCTTTTCTGACTTCATAGATTTCATAAAATCTAAGACACGCCTAGTAGCTCTCTTTCGTTTCGTGAAAGATAGGTCGATCAGAGTTCTCTATCTTCTGTACTCGAGTTGCTTTTTATTCTCGACCTGACTCTTGACAGTATCTCGAAATTCGAATTTTGTTTGCAAGTCAAAGATCGTTTCATTGCGATAAATCGGCTGAAAGATTCATCATCAAAGCAGACTCAAAGAAAAAGTCTGAGTGTGTAATTCTTTATTCAAGCGATCTTCTGTCGTTCGTTGTTTCAAGCTCACTTAATGTTGTTGCTCATATTGTTGATTCTGTTGTTCATGTCGATCATCTTCATATTGAAGAAATCATTTACCTTCGTGATTCGCGACTCATCATCGAACGACTCTATGTAGAAATAAACACGTTGAAATATTTGAAATAATGTAAATAAAAGCTTTTGAATTTGTATCTGATGAACTTGAAATGCGAGACTTTTTTCCCCTTGATTTCTTGTTTTTATGCCGTCGTCTTTTTCTTGCTTGTCTTTAGATTGATCTCTGAGTTTGAGAAATGTACTTCAGACTTTCTCATTAGAATTCAAGTCTTGTGATCTTGTTGCTGAAGCAGTGATAAAACAGCGACGACGACGAGAAAGATCTGTTACGTGTCAGTAACTCTTGAGTCAGTACGACGTCTCTTGCCTAACAAATATTATTTCAAGTATAATTTGAGAAACAGCATAGCTTTCTAATCACGACGTAAAGAAATACACGCTTTCAAGCATTATCGAGTCACGAAGAGAATAAAAGTTGATTGAGTCAAAGAGTTAACTAAACTAAATGAGAAAAAATCGGACGTTTCTCTGCTTGTGCATGAACCATCACATTATCTGGTCTCTTGTCGACAATGTCATCATGACTTCTATCTGTCCAGCATTTCGAAGATCATTGATTATATCAGCGTGAGGAACCAAGTTATCATACCCGGCCGGCAAACGTCTAAAGGCGTCGGGGCGCGTCGAGTCATGCATCAAGACCTGAAAATACTAACGACCTTGCGAATTCACTTCAAATATGATGTTGTTACCCATACTGTTGATTCTGTTGTCAGTGCCAACCACCTTCATATGAGAGAAGTCATTTGCTTCAATGATTCGCGACTCATCATCTGACGACTCGACTATGATGCTAACATCTCTTATTCCAACTCGAAGTATTGAGCATCTCTCGCGACACTCAGCAGTGGTTCCGGACCGGCTTTCTGCAGAAGAAGCATGCAAAACTAAAACACTAGTACTGCGTCTGTAAGATTCATGCCTGCGACAATGTTATTTTTCATTTTGATAGTGAAGCAAGATAGAATAGCTGTGTAACGATTGAAGATTGAATCTGAACTTGAAAAGAATGCTGGCTCTTGAAAAATAAATTGAAGTTTAGAAGAAATCTAGCTGGCAAAAAGTCTAATGAGATCATGAGATTCGAGTTTCGATTCAACACTGATTTTGACGCCACATCACTAGCTTGCGTTAACCTTAATTCTTTTATTTGTAAAACGGTTGGCTCTTTTTCCAAGGTCACGGAAGCTATCGTGAAGCTAAACCTGTTACAGTTAGAGATCACGGAAGTCAAACCTATTACAGTTAACCGTTCGATTTTCAATGAAGTTCGGCTCACCTACTCGCTCACCTACTCGTTCATCTACTCGCTCACCTACTCGCCCTACCAAATTCCCTACCAAACGCCCTACCGAATTCCCTGCCAAATTCCCTATCAAACGCCCTGCCAAATTCCCTACCAAACGCTCTATCAAACTCTCTACCAAACTCTCTACCAAACGCTCTACCAAACTCCCTACCAAACGCTCTATCAAACGCGTCGATCGAACGCATAAAACACGTCAAACAGTGCTTCAAACAATGCTTTCTACATGGCTTGAGAACAGTACTGTTACCCCTGTGGTTAGTAATCTTCGCTCTCAGCCGAAGGTCGACGCTAGGAAATTCAGAAGATTCAGAGTATTTACTTCTTCTCACTTCTTTCTTTCTTCGTAGAACAGTTTCTACTTTCTATTTCGTACGAAATAATGCTAACTGACTCAATAGAACGCACTCTTCATGACTCGATATCGACCTTTCTACTGATCTTTCTGCTGAGCTTTCTACTGAGCTTTCTACTGACCTTTCGATCGAGCTTTCTACTGACCTTCCTACTGATCTTTTGACCGAGCTTTCTACTGACCTTTCTACTGACCTTTCTACTGATCTTCCTACTGACCTTTCTACTGACCTTTCGACCGAGCTTTCTACTGATCTTTCGACCGAGCTTTCTACTGACCTTTCGACCGACCTTCCGACTGACCATCCTACTGACCACCCTACTCGTCACCCTACTCGCCATTCTACTCGCCATTCTACTCGTCATTCTACTCGCCATCCTACTCGTCATTCTACTCGTCACCCTACTCATCATCCTACTCGCCACCCTACATGCTCACCATTCTACATGCTCACCACCCTACTCATCATCCTACTCACCACCCTACATGCTCACCATCTACTCGCTCACCTACTCGCTACCTACTCGCCCACTCAAATTCCCTACCAAACGCCCTATCAAACTCTCTATCAAACACTCTATCAAACTTTCTACCAAACGCCCTATCAAACGCCCTACCAAACTCCCTACCAAACGCCCTCTCTACCAAACGCTCTATCAAACTCTCTACCAAACTGAGCTTTCTACTGAGCTTTCTACTGAGCTATCGACTGAGCTACCGACTGAGCTTTCTACTGAGCTTCCTACTGAGCTATCTACTGATCTTTCTACTGACCTTTCTACCGACCTTCCGACTGACCATCCTACTGACCATCCTACTGACCACCCTACTCACCACCCTACTCACCACTCTACTCATCACCCTATTCACCACTCTACTCACCATTCTACTCACCATTCAAGAATCAAATTTGTTCTCTATCGAGCATCAAATATGACTCTATCGAACAGTCTTTATGATTTCTACATGACTCTCTACATGACTCCCTACATGGCTCCCTACCAAGCTTCGAATTGCTTCGCAATCAAGGATCAAATTTGATCCCTACCGAGCATCAAATATGAGCCCTACCGTACACCCTACGTGACTCCCTATCGAACATTCTACATGACTCCCTATCGAACATTCTACATGGCTTCCTACCGAACATTCTACATGACTCTCTACCGAACATCCTACATGGCTCCCTATCGAACAGCCTCCATGGTTCCTTTCATGGCTCACTTCATGACTCCCTACCTCATTAGTTTACCCATTAACTTCCCCATTAACTTCCCCGTTGACTTCCCCATTGACTTTCCCAGCGCATATATTAAATTGTGTAAATAGCTATTATTTAGTTAGTCAAATTAATTAGTAATTAACCTATTATACGATCGCAATAACCAATAAGTTCTGAGTCAGCAATAGCTGAAAACTGCGTTGCTTTCCATTGGTAACAGACTTGCTCGGGCAGCCAACGAACCTAGTCGGCAGCATGTTTAAAGTTAGCATCAGCTAGTCATCAGGACTCATCACTATCTTGAAACTTCATTCTTTCTCCTCGTGTTTTCAAGCGAAGCATAAAAAAACATCACACAAACATTTGTGAAATGTCTTCTATCACTCATAGTCTTGCCCTGTCTTCCGCATTGGTACGTAGTCTTGGTCGAAGTGCATCGTTGAAGCGGAATCTCGCGACTGATAGATATCTGTCAGATTAACACTGATTTTGAGAACCTAGGTTACGGTTTTCTTCAGTCTTTGAATCATATAATCAGTTTATGTCTTTAGTAGTGTTCTTAATCAGCGATCTTAATCGGCGATGAAACGTCATTCTTCTTATACACGAAGAACCGAATAAACCGAGAACAGCGAACCGCTGTCTCCAATAAAAAAGTAAAAAATCTTAATGATATCTTTAGGAAAGCTTCAAGCTTTCTATTGTCGAATATGAGCCGTAGTGGAAGCCATACTGGAAATCCCCCTTTCAATATTTTACCGTGGCAAGAATCATTCCACGAACTTTTCAGAGCTCGAATCGTCCAATGAGTCAAGTCTTGCTGATCGGCTGTGCCACGGTATGTTCTATGACATGTCTATCGGAGCAAAGAGATGTTGTTTCAGCGAGTTTCCACCCAATCAATCTTCTTCTATATTCCTCAAAGGACCTACGGACTACATCAGACATCTGTTGCAATTTATCCCTCGTACAAAGCCTTTAGCAATGATTCTTCCCACTCAAACGGCAACGAATTGACATCTTATAAATCACCAAACTGTTCGATAAAGCAGTGCAATATCCGACTTGTTGAGGAGAAACTCTTAGACACCTGAGAAAGCACAATATAGGGGTTCTCCTGGTCCCACGAGAATAGCAGAACCTGATAGTAACACATTCTGGTTGAAAACTATCTTCAAATCCGGTGCCGTAAGCTATGATTGTGCCCATGCCCGGTATGTCGCGCCTTAGCCACAATAGATCTGCAGCTTCAAAAAATGTCTACATTTCTCTGACAAGACTTGCAAGCATACATGTCTTGATGAAATTCCTTCGCACGACTTTGTAGCAGAATGCCATGCTCCGAGAAATGTATTCATGCTTTCAATTCTGTACAGATTAATAAAGTTGAATATTGAATAATACAAAGTTGTACATATAATTTCATTGAGAATTTTCTCTGTTCAACTGTAATGAAGATTTATATCGCGCTATACTGATATGACTGCAACTTCTGAAGGCTTGAAAGTTTTACGAAGACAGTTTGGTTCTCTACAACGCATTTCAGCTCTGATGAGAAACTCATCCTTTTTCTTTTCTGCTTCAAGCAGTTCATTTGATGTATCAACATGTGCAGACATTTGCAGGAGTGATATCAGGTTCAGCTGGGTTAGAAAGAGCAGTGTCAGTTGTTGAATCCATTTTTCAATGTTTTTATTGATTGAGTCGTTAGTGAGTTGATGTCAATGTTCTCTGAGATGACCCTGGTCAACCCGTAATTTCCAGGGATAGAAGCATCGTCTTGGATAACTCACGATGGAGGGTGGCTATCAAGTGGTGTCGGAGTATCTGTGGCCGTAGTACTCAGTGTTTCGATTGCCGTTACACTTTAAACGTAGTTCAGTAAGGCTAGCCACACAAGTAAGTGTAGAAAGAACAAGTGTATATAAGTCCAGCATTAGGCCATTTCTGATTCGATTCATGGCTCTGAATTCTAGCTTTCGCCCATTAGTTGGTTGAGAGGTTCGCTGAACTTGTGGAACCCGTTCGCAGTCTCGATGATAATCTGAGAAACAATTATGTGGGGCAAACCAGACGAATTGCCTGTAAATTCATCTCTGATGAAAGCATCGTAGGCCGGTTCTATATCTCTCTGTGACTCTGCTTCAGGCGAAATTCGGAAAATAGATAATGTCGCGGATTTCCCCACATACAATAAATTGCTTTGAGACGGTCAACTCAGATGTTTGTTGCGGAGAACAATGCTATGGTATTGTCTCTTCGTCCCCAATGGTACGGCAACAATTTTAGAGCTCGGCGTAATCGAGAATTTCGTCGTTGATCCGAGACTGTAATTGTATTTTGTCTCTTATACCCATGTCGATTTATTTCTGACGCCTGAGCAAGAGTTGCTCCATCTCTTGGCCGCCTGCTGGCTTTCGTCTGGCTCACTGTCACTCTGAAACATTACTAAGGAGTATAAAACAGATTTTATGAGTTTCGTTATTGACGTCGTCGATAAGTTCTTGGTATCTGTGGTGAGAGCCTCGAGTGTGATGCTTTGATCATGAAAATTCATCGTAAGGTTTGTTTTTTGAAGGTACGAATGAATCAGAGACTCTATCTTTGTTGAATAATAGAGATGAACCTTGGGCCGGTGGAACGAACGGAGAATCACATCCAAAACCGTTCTCAAGGCTTTGTCTAATTCGAGGTGGTTTGAAGACGAAACCCTAAGTACGTATTCTTTAAAAGCAAGATATAGATGGCCCGGACTTGACACTCTTGGCGGTGCGAAAACACCATCCATACGGCTTTGTTGGCCAAATCGAAGGACATTGTCCAAACGATTCAAAAATGCTCATAACATCACTGATATGCTAATATTTATTGTAAATTCGAGCTTGACTCTTCTCTGCGACGTATTGTATTGGCAAAAATCTCCTGGCACGCCGTGGGCCACCATTAATCATGAACTTTAAGATCTAGATACTTATTCGTGACTAGTATCATCGAAAGGAGTCGTCCGCCCAGTCTCAGGTTTTCATGGTTCGAATTTTGAAGATTCACAGTCCTCACCAGAAGAGTTTATGATTCTATTTACCCAGTCTGAAACGTTATTAGATGGCACAATGAGCAGCGAAGTTCTAATTTGCATCCAAAATTCGATATCGGCGACCGCTGGACGCAAGGACAAGTAAGCGGCAGCTAGTCTTGGCTCGGAAATATATCGTCACGCGTTTGTTGACGAGTTGTAAGTGGTGATAGCAGATATGTAAGCGGTTGCGCTGCATTCTGTTCGCAATCTGTCAATCGAGGCCCAGGCTTTGTGCAGACAACATTCAATATAGACGTGAAGGAGACTGGTGACGGTCTAGAAAATCAGCTCTTGTCAGCCTGAGCTCATCCGCAGGGGAACACCGAAGAGTATGTACCTTTCCAAGCCCCATACCGTCTCCCAAATAATCTCCTTCGAATTTCACTCTCTTGTGGAATACCGTTCCAATGGCCCTGGGCAAATGGTGATTAAACCGGACATCTTCAAGCCTCGAATTCCTTCGTTCCCTTCTTTCAGATCTTTCGCCTCTCGATATTCCCTCTCACAACAACCCTGACTTCTGCTCTTATAGTCTCTTCATGGACTTCTCCGACACCAGCTCAACATAGCCAATTTTCGAGCCAATAGTCCCTGTCGTGGACCTCTAAGAAAACCCCGAATACATTACCGATTTTGACGACGACCTTCACAAATGAAGGAAGGAAAATGAAGAAGTGTTCTATTCTTGCACCGTAGGTATATTTTGAAACGGAAGACGAGGATCAAAACGGCAACAGCAGAAAACAAGTCTTGCGATAGGTATAGTCTTCATTGAGGGTAGATGTATTCTTGAATCACACAAGAAAGTTGACCATTAGTGATTGAAGAAGCGGGTACAAAGAACGATTAGGGCGGGCCTGTAGGCAGTGTTTATGGTGGCGTGCATATATTCCTTCGACTTTCGATCACCGATTGCAGCCTTCATGGTTGTTGCAGTCGATCTCCCCAACTCTGACCTTGATTGTGGTGACGTAGGGAACCCTGAGGCCGCTGTATACTAAACTCATTGGTAACACAACTTTCTCTCTGACATTGTGCATTATGCTCTGAATGCCAGTGGTGAGCCTCCCCGTCAAGGCGACATCCAGAGTAGAGGTTTTTCTTGGCAGGATCAATGCCCACGATTCTGTAGGCATTTACTTTGTCAGGACCGCCATATACATATATATTTTCATGTCTATTCATAAATGTCTAATCGACTCGAACCGCTTCTCGCGCGATACATTGAGAGAGCGTTTGAAGGCTGAGGTGACAAAAAGAGTGATGGAGTAATCGACGTTATGTGCGGTGTCTATGAGCGCAGAATTGACTGACAATCCCACCTACCCACGGCTCCGATAGAAGCATGTTAGTAGGAGCGATTGTTTTGATCAATCTTGCGGACGTGGGGTAAGAAGTAGACTCTGAAGGCTGTGGATTCAGCGCCCTGTATAGAAGGATACTTAAGTATTTCGAAGCGCTAGTATTCATCTTTTGCACAAGATTTTTACAATTTAATCTCTTCTTCATCTGTAAGTCTCGACTAAATTGAAAAAGAAAATATGACCATGAGCTGCAAAGTAACGTAGTATTGAGTAAACGCGAATTGAAGATGCTACTAGTTGACAATTTGACGAAGTGAGTCGCTGACCGTACCACACAGAGAAGACCATAATACTTTAGGATAGCGGCTAGTATATCATGAGAGTGAGGCTTTCAACAGCATCTAAGAAATTATCAATGATTATTTTCCAGGTAAAGAAGCTAACGCATGGTTATTGTGACGATTCTTTCAAACCCATAGCCTTCATATGCGGAAGGGTTTAGGAAAGAAGTACAAGGAACTATTAAAGCCTTGCTTTAGAACTGGACCGTTGCGAATATTGTTGGTTCGGAGATTGGTAGGATTACCGATGGCAGTTACAGTATGAAGTCCTCTTCACTAGTTTGCGTCACACAGTCACGCCCCTTCTTGTTAGTGAAACCAAGGACGTCGGTGCCGCCTGAATCAGCAATTGCGCAAGCTCCTCGTCACCTGAAAGGTATCAGCAACAAAGTCGCAGATGCGCTCGAATTTAAGACCTGAGAACTCTTTAGGCAGCTTAGCATAAGCGTGGCGAAATATCTTCTGTTGTGCGTTGTAACGGTTGATGTAAGGTCTGAAATGAAGGTTGCGCCCTAAGGCATGTCATCTTCGAGATCAAGTTCGATTCCACTAAATATCGACGAGTCAGGAGCTTTCTTCATTGCGCCGCTGGAGCGCTAACTGAAGGACGTTGCGAAGGTCAAACACGCTGCGTCCAAACATCTCGTAGGTGCGGAAGGTCCATGATCTTTTTCACAAGATAAAACCGAGCAGTCAGGTGTTCTCGAAGACAATAAGCAACTTCTTCACATAGCTCCTTCCCCTCATATTGTTGTTGGTAACAGCTTACTTCCGCATGATCTACCAGATTTTCTAAGTCGGTTCTGGGTCTGATGTCAATGATGCACCATTAATTGATTTAGACCCACGAAATCGTCTGGCGAAAGAACGTGCGACCATCTCACACACAGAAACAGAGTATATTGGTCTCTCTGAACAATTTTTACCGCATCCTCTAGCTCTTCAACTGACCTCGTGGATGTTCAACAGCGTGAGGACTTGCCGAGAAGCTTGTCGACGTTGAGTTGATCCAAGTTTTGAAGATCACTAGTTTAGGCTGGAGAAGGATACAAGGACTGACCTGTTGTAGTAGGAAACCGAGCTTCGTAGTAGATTTTCTTGCAGCAACTAATGCCGAGTAGTCTCAGAGACTATATTTTGTAAAGGTTCGTAACGAAAAACTAGTGAGAATAGTGAAGCTTACTTTGATAACACAGCGAACACGACCTAGAACAGTAAATCCTCAAGAATTATGGCTAAAATCTGTTCACCATAAGCTTCCACTGCGTCTGAACAAGGTACTGGTGCAGATTGCGGCATGCAACCTGTGCCAAAGTCATTTCTCAGCACCGGATTGAACGCTTCTCGAAGCAGGTAGAATGAAACGTGGCGTAAGCGTTCATTATACATTTCCATTGGCTGTTCCTACAACGTGCTTGACACGTTGTGCCTGTATGGTCGCCGTACTCTTCTTATTGTCCCTGGGGTAATAACACGGTAGATTCGCTCCTGTAGTTAAAAAATTCGCCATTGAGCCGTAGAGAATGCTTTATAGAGACTGAGTAAGACTCAGTCCCAATGGAATCAATATACTCAATGTCTATCACACAGGCATCTCCACTCTGAAAATTCTTCAAAGCCTATGGGCGCAGAACGATCTTACCACGATCCGATGTCAGGTAAGCTTTCGAACGATTCCAGTTGTACTGTATTGTTTCCCGTAAGTGGACGGAGTTTCAAGGGCATTCTTCAAGCATGTGTTCCTGGACAGAATTACGAAAAGATGAAGTTCGATAACTTCGTTCTGTAGTCGTCGTGGAACATGTGCACGGTTTGCTGCTCTCCCATGGCTGTTAGGAGGCCAGGTGCCCGCATGGCTGCAATAGTATCTGTCAGGCCTTTGAGGTAGAAAGTGATTAATCCGCCTTCTTGATCGAGATTTGGTGGCTGAGCTGAAGAGGTCGCGTACTAAACCATTTATGCAGATTTGCTAGATAACTTCAAAAAGCCTTTTTTTGAACCAGGTAGTCCATATTCTCTTGTGGATGAATTTAAGTCATCTGAGGGGGTAACGCTTTGCTGTTCTGTGCTGCTATGAGGGTACCTCGCCGGGTGATAGCTTTTATGGCGCAGCAGGAGCAGAACGAGTTTCAAAATAGATGCGACGGCATGTACGGAGAATATCAGTATTGATGATATGAAGAGCTATCTCATTAAAAAACGTTATGCTTGACAGGCAAACACCAAATAACCTCTTAAACAAAAGTTCGGGTGAAAGTCTCTCTGCAAAACCGCTTCGGAGTGTAGTATCTCGTCGTAAGCAAAAGCTAGAGTTTTCGATATTCCGCCATCTCATCCCGCGGTCATGTCTTTCTGCGCCAAACCTCACCGAAGAGAATAGGGCATCAAAGAAGGCATGTCACTCCCTTAATCCTAGTATATTACTAGCATACTTGCGGACTATGGTGGTCGAGAGATGAGGAGACGAGAGGCCCACACCAGTAGTGTGTTGGTGGAGATATGTGTGTTCCTGCCGACAGAGGGTATTTACTTGAGAAGATGCCCTAACTTAACAAAGATGTGCAGCGATGAATTTTTCATATAGGAAAGACGGGGCGGTGAAGAAAAGTGGGCAGTGGAAAGAATCCGAAGTAATGTATTTGCTCGGCTTTCTCACAGCTTAGGCGCTAGCACTTGTTGGTCGGATGCGGATTTTAAGTTTGATAGCAGGTAGAAATGTATATAGAGATCGTGGTACATGATACTGATCGACAGAAGGATTGAGGATGGGTAGAAGATGTATTCCGGTGGCAAGTGGATTGTTGTGGGGGAAAGTAATGGATTGGGCGGGAGATGAAGAATATATAAGCGGGAATTGCCAAAGAAGGGGATGAATATATGGTATGTAGCACCAACGGTGAATAGTGAGGGAATTGTAATTCGTGTTGAGAGGCTCGCTGATGAATGAGAAGGGTCATCAGTAATGAGCGGTGATGCATTGCAAGGGGGTTTTGGTGTCTCTGCTGGCTGACACAAGATAAGTTTGCCTGTCTTTGAGAATGCTGTTCTAGCCTCGATGTCCGTTTTTGTTGCGAACATCCTCCCATTCGTTGAGCCAAAAGGCGACTGCTCGGGCAAAGATTACATGTAGAGCTGTTATCAATACATGTGATACTACTCACTAACAGGCGACTTCTCTTTATCCAACTGGAGTTCACTTTAAAGGCTGCGACTTTTCGACCGTGTTGTTGAATCAAGGAATAGTTAGAAAATTCACCGGAGGACATAGAGAAAGGTTGTAATAGCTAATCTGTACTAGGCTGCGTGATATGAGAAAGGAGTTGATGAAGGATCAAGAAGTCGTCTAAAGAAATAACGCGTATACACTCACATTGCTGGCAAACCAAAAATAGACAATGTCTTTCATCATGTCATTTCAAGGGCCGTCGTCGCCCAGTGGTGCCACTACGCTGCTACAGGCTCCTTGGCAGGTCTTGAGCGAAACGGCAGAACCTCCCGAGGAACATTCGGCATCACAAAAGAAGTCGAATCCCCATTATCGGAGACCTGGCTCGAATAACCCTCATCCTCCTTATCACCCAAATCTTCACTCTCATCTTCTCTAACGTCGTCAATCTTACTCGGCGCAGCTTGATCCTTATCCTCGGTAGCCTTTCTGACACCATACAGAAAGCTCGGGTGTGACCGCAACATCTTCATCAGTTCACCATTACCCGACTGCTTTGCAAGCTGTATCGCAGGTACGCCTTCAGAGTTCCTGCTGAGTACGTCTGCTCCGTTCTTGAGCAGCGATGCAACTGCCTCGACGTTGTCGAGTCTGATCGCTGCGAACAATAGCTCCTTGACATCTACTTTCTCCTTGTCAATAGCAGCACCTTTCTCTATCAGAGCGACCGCGACGGTGAAGTGCTTCCCAAATTGAGCAATGAACAAAGCGGTAGTGCCCCATCGGTCTTCTGAATTGGGGTTAGCACCATGGCTGAGTAGCTCTACAGCAGCTTCCAAGTTGCCCCAATAGGCAGCAAGGTGCAAGGGCGTACGTGACTCGTGGTTGACTTCGTCGGGAGGCATATGGCCTTTGTCGAGGAGCAGCCGTAGAATGATGATTTGTTTGGCTTCAACCGCCCAGTGAAGAGCGGTATACTCGCTACCAGGTTCTTTCGTCGACAGGTCAACTCTACCTTTTGCGATCGCCTCTTCCAGCTGGTCAGACAAACCCAACATTGCGAGCGACCAAACCGGCAATTGATCCCCGTTGGGGATAGGCTGGCCTCGTCTAAGAGTGTTTTCGCCCTTTAACAAGCTCATGATTTTGATCTGGCCATACTGCCATGCCACCGTGAAAGCGGTCCTACCATTATTATCCTCGATGCTTGCATCCGCTCCCAGATCGAGTAGTGTCTCAGTGACTTCGGGCTTGCCGCTCCTGCTCGCGTCATGTAACGGCGTTAGCCCATTTTTATCTTTGATATTTGGATCAAGGCCAATTTCTTTCAGGAGACGGATGACACTTGGTTGCCCGTTTACACTAGCGCTATGCATAAGACCGCGATAATCATGATCCAGGATATGGAAGTCGACACCCACATCGGATCTTAGCATAGCCTCAACTACGTCGAGACTCCCATAGTCAACTGCGCGTAAGACCGCTGTACCTCCGCCGCGGTCCTCTTTTGCTGGGTTGGCTCCGTTCTGTAGCAGGAGCTCGACAATAGCGCTGTCATTGATCTCCGCTGCGAGGATCAAGGCTGAACGTTCTGCTGTGTAGTCGGCTGAATTGACGTCGATCCCTTGCCTCTGCAGCAATAGCTTGACAGTCAAAAAGGAATGCTTAAGACAAGCAAGGGAGAGTGCTGTCAATCCATCCGAGTCCTGCTGATTAACTGTAACTTCTTTGTGTTCGAGTAAGCGTGCAACAATACTGAAATGGCCTAGATTCGCGGCGATCATAAGTGCCGAACGGCTATGGTCTTTCAGATTTATAGAGTTGAGGTCAAGCTCATTCCTATCCAATAGAACACCCACGATCTCTTCATGGTTCTGTGCAATGGCCTCCAACAGTGCAGTGCGACCTAGCGAACTGACAAGGTCTATAGAAGCGCCAAGATCTAGAAGCTCGCGCACAACTTCGACATGCCCTTTCCTACAAGCATACATTAGGGGTGTTTGACCATATGTCAGCTCCTGGACATCGACATCTTTCTCCATCTGCTCAAGCTCAGTGATTATGGTAGTCAACCCAAACCATGCACACACGTGGCGACCGTCAATGTCCCTGCGTACATCCCAGCTGTTGTCAGCTCCATTGTTTGTAAACCATGCCGCTTGTATGTACGCATCAATCCGGAGAGGCTGGCCGACAAGATGTACAGTCTTATCTCGAAGATCAGGATTAGGGCCTGCATCGCGAACATGATCGCCCCAATACTGCGACGTATACGCAATGAAAGGGCTTTCTTCTTTTTTGGCTTCAAAATCCTCAGCATACTGGCAGGGTTTCGAGAAAGTGTCATAGTTCAGACATGTTAAACAGGCGTTGGCCATCTCAACCTCCATCTCTGGATACCAGTCCTTCCGAATAGCATCAAGGTATACTTGTAACGTGAGATGGACGAGCCGCACGGCATTATCGCTATCGATAGTGATCAATCCAGTAGTGCTGAGCAAAATGTCTTCTTTGTCGTAGTCCATTTTCTTGTTGAAGCTAGTGTCTCCTGGCCTAATCGCTAGAGCATGCTGTAGCTCTGCAAGACTGAGATATCGGTGTGCGCAGACAATAAATGCCAACGCCTTGAGCCCGAGATCTCGATCTTTGTGATCTGCTTGGCTGCGGACCCGATCCATCGCCTCTTCGTAGATGTTCTCCAATTCATCGGGGAAGCTGTCTAATGTTTTCTCGATCTCGTATCGCGTTTGCTTCGCTTTGAGCGAGTCTATGTAGAGTTTTGCGTAAAGAAACTTGCCTTGGGATTTCTTGACAATGACGGCTGGGATCCTTTCCAAAAGATCAGGGTCCTTTTTCAGCTTCCTATAGAATCTTGTCGAGTCAGGGCGACTAGTATAGATTCGCTCATCCCATTGCTTTACACCGTAATCATTAATGTCTTTGCCGATCTCCCATTCTACATACCGCGTCAACTCCGCATCCGGTGTTCTTATTTCAACCTCAACCCTTTCATAGGGTTCGAACTGGTTGTGAGACACATCTCTGCAAGGAGTATTTTGTTCTTTGCAATCCTGGCAGATATCAAATTCACCCTCATCGCAGATTGTGCATCGATAATATATTTTGACGTCCTCGCCTCCGCATACGCTGCAATCGACCACCCTGGGCGGTTCTTCGCCGTCGAACCTTCTTGATGTGACCATCGTGCTCAGGTTCTGCTGTTGAAGCTCGCGGAGATCAGCCAATAACTCATCGCGACGAGACGAGGGGTCGCATTCATCTAATGCATCTACCACGAGGAATACTCTGCTGTAATTCACCAGCTCGGCTTGGAGGAGTTCGCGGAGCTCTTTCAAAGTGGGGGTTGCTTTTATATCTTTCGCGGTTTCGTATGCTTCCTTGAGACCTGAGGATATGGCGTTGGACGTTTTCAACTGAACCAGCTGCTTGAGCAAGCTGCCTAGTAAGTTCTCCCGGGTTTGAGTCTTGGATTCCTTGTGTTCCAGGTACAAACAGAGTACAGGGATATTTTGGTCCTTATATTCATGCTGAAGGTGATCGACCACGATGGCAGAGAGTGTCGTCTAATACGACCATCAGACACTGGATAAGTCAACGCGAGATGATATCATATGGCTTACTTTCCCCGAACCTGCCTCCCCGTAACAGCGGAGATACCAAGGCCTGCCCGTAATCCAATGCTTGAAAGCAAGTGAATCCAGCAGCCATTGACCGGTGGGAAAGGAGTTTGCAAAAAGCTTCTTCTGCCTCGCCAGGTTTTCAAGGGGCGACAGCCATCTCACGATGGCTTCCTTCTCTGCTTTCTCCTCTTTTCTTCTTTCATTGTCCTCTTCTCTTCTTTCCTTGTCCTCTCTCCTCCGTTTGTAATTCACCAACTCCCCAACTTGTAGATTGGTATCCCTACCTTCTTCCTTAACCGCTTCAGTGAGCTTTAAATGATGCTTGGACAGATCAAAATGATCTCGGTCTAGAATGTCACTAATCTCGGAACGAGACCTTGCTATATCATTGAGCTTGCCCGCATAGGAGTCCTTTTCCCAGTGCCAACGGACTCTTTGAACGAAGTGGAACTTATTCAGACCATGAGGTTCCAACTTAGCATGCAACTCCGCCATAGTAATCTTGAGTTGTGCCAGTGCACCTTCCGGTTTGTGCTTTGGATTAGGCACATATCTCCAATCCGAGGTCAGTGTTCCACTTGTCCTTTCCAGTTCCAGTAGACCTTGGAACCAAGGATCATGCTCGTTAGCTTCTTTCCGGAGTTCATCGAGTCGTTTGATAAGATAATCAAGGCTTTTCAGTCCATCGACAACCTTCTGGAGGTCTTTTCTGGCGTTTTTGATGTCATTTGCGATTGTCAGAACTTTTTCAGTGAAATCGATCAAAGAAACAATCGCAACAGAAATGCTGAGTGGGTCCATGGTCGCGAGAAGGTATGCAACAACGATCGAAGAAGGCCTTTGGGAACGTTAATGACAGAATTTTATAAAGGGTACAGATGGCTCGCTGCTATGATGTGTACGACGATTCTATCAGGAGTAACGACCCCAACAGATGGTCCAGTCTCATGTTCATGCTTACTCAACGTACTGTGTAAATGGCGCTCTGCCACATGAAGCGCAGAGTAGCAACGGCAACTGATATGTATGATACAGTAGTGGTAGCACACATCCTCGTCACTATGAGGACAGTGGAATTTGTTATTCCGACGCGCCAAGAATTTGCGATACACACAAGCTAAGGTACCTTACGGGTCGAGGGGTCTTAGTTCAAAAGAGACAGTACATAAAGAGTCGGGGACTCGGGGACCTTATACCAGATGTGGTAAGTGAGATCTTGGCGGGCAAAGACGGCACGCACGTGACACGATCCCACTATCCTTGACTACGCTGTCAGCGGACAGACAGTCAAACCGAGTTATCAAGATGAATGCGACCTTCACATTGAGATGTTGGAATGATACTTCGTCGAGATGAAAACCTCAGCAGCGCGCTCTCATGCTCTTCAAGAAACCCCAGTCATGGTGCAAAGACGGGATAACAGGAGTCGGCGAACTTTTTAGTTCTAGGCTAGCTTGCTAGCCCAGAATCCTTTACGTCCTGGAGGCTGGAGGCTGAAGACAAATGATGGGAAATGGCCGAAAGTACGGAGTACTTCTCTCTTCCTTTGATGTCTTGCAGTCGGTGAATGCAATCGACGCGCTGAGCCTCTCATTTTATGCGACCTTGTGCGACTCCGGACCGTGTACAGAATGTATCGTGAACAGACATCATTGCTGTGCAAACATTGTCCTATATTGATATTTATACTTTGCTTTCTACTTACAACCGCTTCAACAAAATGCTGGGAGGATAGCGGTACGCCTTCCCGACCTGTGTTTATCTTCTGCCCGCTCTTCTTTTCTATGTGTTTGGCCCAATACCCCTGATACTGAACCACTCCCTCCTAGGTGACCCGTCAGACGACTTCTGGGACGCCTGCCCCCTCTCCCTCGGCAACGATGGCTTCTCCATGTGCTGCAAGACCAAGTACCCCTTCACGAATGTCTGCCTTGGCAACGGCCTCTGCCTGCAGAATGAAACCATTCCTAAACTGGGCTTGCAAGTGGGCATATTTAGGGCTTCATGCACGGATCAGAGCTGGAAAAGCCCGAGTTGCATCAAATTGTGTAGTCCAGGTTATTGTGAGTCTCGAGCTTCGTCTCTTCTGATTATTTGATAACTTGGATGGGGTGTACTCGTTGAGTGATGGCATTCCAAATTACATGGGCAATGTAACTAACTTAACAGACATGCAAGTAAAGCAGTGTGACAACGGTTCCTACTGCTGCGGCACCGACAACCAGGCTGTAAATGCGACTGCAACGCGTTGTTGTCAGGAGGGCAATGGTTTCTTCCTCCACGATGGGACAATCACACAGGCGAACGGGACGGCCTCGACGTCTCAAGCCACACCTACCACCCTCCTTGAGACCAGCGCAAACGGCACATCCTCTACGACGTCTCCAACAGCGACGGCAACGCCTGTGCCACCTAAGAAATCAGATATAGGTGCTATAGTCGGCGGCACCATTGGGGGTCTTGCTGCTCTTTCCATCTTAGCCGCTATCGTTGTCTTGAGCCTTCGTCGGTCACGGAGAAGGAAACAGCAGGAAACACCCGCGAAGGAACTTGGAGCCGGTAGCCATGCGACACACGAGCTGCATAGCAAAGCGGTGCCTTGGGAGATGGGCGACACAGAGCGGATCGAGAAAGACGGCACACCTGTTAGGGCGATTAGGTAGAAAATTCGAGGGAGAGCATTATGCGCACGACATCCATCATGACGAGATTCACAGGAACCGGGAGTTGAGCAAAGCTGCGGGCAAGTGGACTGGACGTCAAATATCTGGACCGCACAAGCCAGGCATGCGGATGTTGCAGCGGAAGTTAAGCATGTTTTGTCCTCGTTAGGTTATTATATTGCTCTAAACATAAAGAATCTCTGTATTATTATGCTACAAACATACATGAGGTTTTTCAAAGAATCGCAATCCTCAGTACTATGATAGTCTTTCGTACAATTACATCACATCTCGCGATGGTTATCTACGTCGCGCTATGATATGTACGATAGAACGGCGCTCACCCTTTCCCTCGATTGGGGGGGGGGTTAAGAGTAGCTTCCGCTATCTTGGGACGCCTTTAAGATTAGGATGGGCACGGATGGGACGCCTGAAGACTTGGCGTGGGACGCCTTAAAAGGACCGTGGCACGAGTGAAGGACCGTCGTACCTTAATTAAAGTAGGTACCTAAGGTAGGTATGTTTCGCTAATCACGCTGTGGCCGGTCAAGTGTCAGCTGGCTAGCTCATCATGATGATCGATCTACTCCATACTGTGTACAGGAACATCAATACAGAATCGTTGAAGATGAGGCAGCATTCATCAGCATGTATCAGCATGCAGGAAGGAAAGGAATCCTCAAGCTGGGAGAAGCACTACTATGCATGCATACAGGCTCAGCCCCAGCGTCAGATTTAAAAGGGGTCGCCGCAGCATATGTAGAATATGCCTTCCATCATTTTGATTTCGTTTTGGAAGTCGGGAAATAGGCTTTCGGGACAGAACGACTAGCTCACCGCTGAGTCAGGGTTAAGCGAAGACATGTCCAATGAATGGCGCGCTTGCTCAGCCTTTTTGCAGATTGGATTAGGCATCTTCCAAGCTAGTCCAAGCTAGTCATGTTCAGCCGAACCACGAAGACGGAACTGGTAGGGCTGGAACCGTGGGTGGTGAAGACTTTGAAAGCCTCGATTACTACTCAGTAGAATATGTACCTTACATTGTAATCCCCGCTCAGGGGTTCTCTAACTCATCAGCTCATCAGCTTGAAGAGGCACAGCAAGTACGGTAAGGTAAGAAACAGGGCTATTAGCTTGGGCTTAATAACGATGTCGTCGACAGTCGACAATGGCATTAATTGCTACAGTATATAGAACTACACCCACCCACCCCGTGCTCCGGCACCTTGATCAATCTCTCTCTCCTCGTTTTCTTCCGGTTTTGTACCATATATATACGGCCTCTTCTTATTAATTCTCTGCTTTGCGTTGCGTCAATATGCGCCTGTCACTCATTGCCTCCTTGGCATTCCTTACCACATCTCTATCAGCTCCGACAGCAGATTCCGGTGCTTCCCCAACATCCACAGCAGCTCCCCCGCAGTCAACAATATGCGGTGACA